>TARA_B110000902_G_scaffold43775_1_pt1 | contig 314750 bp, 289 predicted proteins | sample TARA_B110000902 | Tara Oceans TARA_B110000902 (sample SAMEA4398009) | marine metagenome | biome: Polar Biome; feature: [SRF] surface water layer (ENVO:00010504); material: water (ENVO:00002006), including particulate matter (ENVO:01000060) such as... | depth 5 m | reverse complement strand
ATTTCTGCTAACGGTGGTCTTGGTTGTGGCATTAATAGCGGATCTAACTGTGCTTCCGGTGTTATTGTTATTATTCTATAAAAAAAAATCAACTGCTTCTAAATAGATTCGATTTTCACCTAAAAAATACGCTAACAATCAGATACTTATAAATAGTTGCAACGCTCATTATTCTTACCTTTTCAGAATCAAAACGTGCATTTACAAATGCTTCAATTTATGTAAATAATAAATGCATTAGAATATTTGAAATACCTTTTAAAATTCCAATTAAATAGGATTTCTTTTTCCGAATTTACTGAATGTTTTACTTCGTCAGTTTATTAATCATTCCGTTAAATATAAACCCATGAAATGGATAAACAGAGTACCAGTAAAGTCTGCCCATCAAACCTAAAGGCCTAAAAGTGGCCGTTTGCGTTAACTTATCCCCATCTATTTTAAACTCAAGCCATGCTTCTCCTGGCAATTTCATTTCTGCAAACAACAGCAATCGACCCTCGTCTTTATTCGAGTATATAACACGCCAAAAGTCCAATGAATCTCCAATGGAAATAGAGTTTTGATTTGTTCTTCCTCGTCTTAGCCCTACTCCACCTGCTAGCTTATCCATTATTCCTCTCACTTTCCACAACCAGTTCGCATAATACCATCCATTGTTTCCACCAATTCCCCAAATTTTATCAATGCATTCTTCCCGGCTAAAAATTAATTTGGAGCGCTGGTCTTTAAAGCAACCGTGCACAGGAACAGCTATATATTCGGAAATATTTATTTTAATCCCGCTACTTTCATGTGCATCTTTCCAGCTTGATATAATTTCATTCGATTTTATTTTTTTAAATGCTAATTTTATAGATTCTCGATACGATATCGGATTAATGTCTAATATCTTGTTGAGCTCATTATTTCTACAAACAACTTCAATTTTCATGCTATGCACCAGAGATGTCGCCAGATTATAAGAGGTGGAAGTAACAAAATACAGCCAATAGGAAGATAGTTTTGGCGTCATTACTGGTACAATCCAAATTTTTCGTTTTAATTTTCGAACGTCGGCAAACTCGAGAAGCATCTCCTTATACGTAAGAACGTCATCACATCCGATATCAAAATTTTTATCAAACGTTTTTTCGTTTAACATTGACTTGGTTAAAAATGAAATCACATCCGAAACTCCTATAGGCTGACATTTAGTAAGCAACCATTTAGGTGCAATCATCACAGGAAGTTTTTCAACGATATCTCTAATAATTTCAAAAGATGCACTGCCTGAACCAATAATTATCCCAGCCCTAAGGCACGTAAAATGATACTTGCCTTTTTCAAGTTCTAACTCAACTGCCTTCCTAGAAGAAAGGTGATCTGAAAGCGATGATTCGTTTACAATTCCACTCAAGTAAATCACCTGTGAAACCGACGTTTCCTCTAACGATTCTCTAAAGTTAATTGCAGATTTTTGCTCAAGTGATTTGTAGTTTTTCGCCGATGACATCGAGTGCACCAGGTAATAGGCCACATCAATATCCTGTGGGATTTTAGACAGTGAATCTTGATCAAGAAGATCAACTTCAATTACGCTAATATTGTTGAGTAATGATTTATTCGGATTGAACCGGCTTCGATCTCTTACGCAGCAAACAACGTGATGGCCTTGTTCAATTAAGACGGGAAGAAGGCGTTTTCCGATATAGCCTGTAGCACCTGTTAGAAGGACTTTCATTTCGTTTTGGTAATAATATAAAGTTGTTTTGTCTTCAATTCTATCTTGTCAATTGGTAGTTCGAAAAATTCATTTTTCTTATTCTCAATTAAAGTAAAGGTATATTTCTGAAATGTTTGTTTCTATTGTTTTTTTTGATTCAAATTAATGCTCTGTCTCCGTTGTAAATCTAATTCATTTTGCTTGACAAGCCTATGAAAAGATTAAACAGAATGACAGCTCATCCCACTGTAGGATTGTAGAAAATTTATTACATCAAATTTAATTTGAATTTTTTTTAGAATTGAAGATCCTGTAAAGCAACATTTACGCCTTAAATAAAGGGAAGTAAGTGTCATTTTACATCAAGTTTTCTCTAATACTTTAGGTTTTCTTCTTTTGTAACTCATACTTCTTGTATGCTTCAAAACGCTCATTTTCTTATAAAATTTAATTGATAGCAAGTTCATACGCTTCTTCTTCAGTTGTAACTAGAGTTTCAAGATCTTCAGGTCCTGGCCAGGAACCCATTGTCAAGCATGTACGCAAAGGCTATGGTTCTATAAAAAGCCCTAATTCAGGTGCATTTGTATCTATTTTACAGCGTGAACTATAAAACACCTGTGACCTATCCCAAAAAGAGAGACAAAATACCAAATTGGGACAATTAAAAAGAACATACTTGAACAAAAATACAGATTCCCGAAGAAGCCGATGCACCGCATCAAGACCTTAAGTGGAGCTGGGGTATAACTGTTGTTGAACTCAACCTTCGGTAGTTAAAGATACTCGAAACCCTCTCTCGTATATGCTCATGAAATTCATATGAGTAAAACTAGAAAAAAATGTCTAGGTTCAGATTCTGCTAAAATAGTAATCGACCAAGCCAAACGAGAAGTTCCAAATTTCATTGAACATGATGAAAAGTTCGAGCAAAAAATAGTTATTCGAGAGTACTCTTCAAGTATACTGTCTGCTTCTGTCTAGCGGTGGCTAAGTTAAGTTTGTCATTCAAAACTGAAGATCCAACAACAGCAAATTTTGTTGTTAGTTGCTCCAGCTCTAATGTTTAATTTATTGACTGCACATTGTACAGTTCATTTTTCAGTCACTGAAGTCTAACATATTCTTTGATTTTAGCATAGAAAAACTTACGCAATGTGGTATATAATGTCAATACGCACATATCCGTGAATTTCATTCGAAAATTAAAATGCCCTGCCAATAATAAAGTGCTTTTCGTTCTTAAAATTCATTGAAACAACTGAAGATTTAAGAAATAAAAAAAGGCATTCCAAATAAATGAAATGCCTTCTATAAAACAGTCGATTGAATTAAATTGAATTAATCTACAACCAATCTCTTCGTTTTCGACTTAATGTCGTTGCTAATAATATTTACAAAGTACAATCCCGTTGAAACGTTCACGTCCAAAGAAGCTGTTTGACCAGAAATCGTTTGACTCGCAATTAATTTCCCTTGAATGTCTCTTACTTCAACAGTTCCATCGATTGTATTACCAACATAAACGTTGATCTCACCAGAAGTAGGATTTGGATATACGTTGAATTCTAATGCTTGATCAGCCAATCCAAGATCAGAAGTTTCAATTTTGTAAACTCCATCAGAAACACCATCAACAAACCATATTCTTCCTTTAGGACCAATCTTAACTCCTTGAACACTTGACAATCCTGTACTCAAACGATCCAACTCAACGGCTGGCACTTGAGAAATATCATAAATAATGATTTCCCCTGTTTGGTATTCACTAACAATCATTCTATCGTCAATCACGTCGATTCCTGCTGGTTTAACCAAACCAGATACAACCAATTCTTGTGTGTATCCCGTATATTCAGAGTATTCAACAACAGCTTCGTTACCCGGGAAGTTTGGCGTTCCACCTTGGTTTGAACCTGTATTGATGTCAATTCTAATAACACGGCCATTTCCGTGATCTACAACGTACAGCCACTGACTGTTTCCATCTAGAATACAGTGACTAACAATTACATTATTTGGATCTTTCGTTACTGCATCGTCAGAATAACGACGAATGATTGCATCTCCATGAAAAGCATTTCCTGGACCGTGATCTTCAGCGAAATCATAACGAACGATATCACTTGTGTTTCCATCAACTACCCAAAATACATTGTCTTTTTCAGATGCGATTCCCTGCGAATAAGGACTTACATGAAGCATATCCAAGTGACTCCCATTTCCTCCTGAAGGCTCTGCATAGATTCCCAAGTTACTCGACCACAATGCAGGCCCTGTAAATGGAGAACCTCCGTCATGATTTGCATCGTAAACACCTGGAGAACTTCCCCAGTTTCCATTTTGACTAAACGCCAATCCAGTGGTTAAAGACATGAAGTGCCAAGCATTTCCATCTTCCTTATTTATTGAAGTCATAGTCGGTTCACCTGCATTGAACGCTGTAACAGTGTTACTTCCAGAAGCTTCTGTACCTCTATTCATTACCCAAAGCTCTTGATTGCTCAATACCGGGTGAAAATCCAAATCCGTTGGATCATTCACTTGATCTCCTGATCCTAATACTTGATCAACAGTAAATATCGCTCCGATATAACCATCAATGTAATTTGGAGTTCCAGGTCCTGCTTCAACTTGTACCGTAAATACATCATTTGAAGGAACCAAATCAACCATTCCACCATTTATGTTATCCGCCCAAATGTCAATTGTATAAACACCATTCGTTGGGATATTTAAAGGAATACTATGGTAAGCTGTTTCATCTGCAAAATTGATCATGTTCGTCGTAACACTATGTGTAACAGCAGTACCACCATCAATTGAATAGTTAATATCGTAAGAAGTAACCGTTGTAAGACCTCCATTGAAAACACGTGCTTGAATATCGAATGCACCTGTAGAAACGTAGTTATAGATATTTGAACCAAACACGCTTAAATCATAAGCAGGTGGATCAGCAACAGTGAACGTGAACGTTCCTCCTAATGCCATTCCATCGAATGTTTCAATTTGAAATCCGTTAACAAAAATGTCAAATCCAATTCCTCCATCTCCCCAGTCATCAACGAAGATTAAGTCATAAGAATTTCCCAATGGCAAACACCACGGGCCTTCTGTAATGTCTAAGTTATTTCCATAACCTCCAGGATCTTGAGCTTGAGCACCACCACCGTTACAACCAATAGTTAAGTTACCTCCTGAAGCGATTGTTCCTACTCCACAGGCATTTCCTGATGGTACGATTTCCCAATAGCATTCGTATCCGTAATCGTCCGTGTGAACCTCAATGGTTACTTCACCCTCTCCAACGGGACATTGAGAATAAGAGACTGTTCCTATCATCGACATAGCGAAGACTGTGCAGAACAATTTAATTGATTTCATAAGTTTAATTTTTAATAACTCTCACTCGAGCCGTAATTCCGTTATTTGCTTTGATCTCCAGAATATATGTTCCACGCGCTCCGTCAAGAGTTAAATCAATTGTACTTGATGATGCGATTTGTTTCGTATCAATTATTTGACCTAGTGCATTGGTAACTCGAACCTCTATATTCGAATATTCAGCTCCTAAATCAACAGTCACTTCTTGATTTGTTGGATTTGGATAGACATTGATAGCTGTTCCAAAATTGTTTTCAAGAATTCCAGCTGCACTTACATTCATGCAAGCTGAAGTATCTGAACAATCATTTTCCGTTACAATTACAGCGTAATCTCCTTCAGCAGTTGCCGTATACGTTTGACTTGTTTCTCCTGCAATTAAACTATAATTGTCATTGCAATCAATCCATGCATAAGTTGCTCCGGCGAGATCTGCCGTTAACGTGACATCGTCTATGAAGCTTACAGAAACATTAACAATTCCCGGAGGCATATCGAAAGCTTCAACTTGATCCGTTCTGCTGTTCGCACTTCCTTGACTTGCAGAGTTTCCTAAACCTCTATTTGCAAATACATTCCAAATAAGACATTGGTTCGCTCCTCCGTTCAATAACATATCTGCTTGTAAAATTGCGTCACGACCATCGACAAAACCAGGATCACAAGGTTGTAATTTCAATCCTTGAATTACCAGTTCCATTGCGATATTGTTCCCTCCTGTCCCATTATATAAATCAGCATCATAACCATAAGCGTCAATCAATGCCCAAGATAAATCCCAAAGCATTGTACACCAAACAAATCCAATACCATGAGGTTCAGAAATATTTGTTGGGAATCCAGCTCCGTCCCAGTTAGAAGCGTCATACGTGAAATCATTCACTGCGAAATCTGTGTTGTAAGGAACTGGACGAATACCGAATCCATTCGTAGCTTCTCCAGTTACAAAAGTTCCAATACCCCTATTATCTGTGGCAAGATCTCCTGGCTCAATTGTTAACATTAAACCAAACCAATCTGACCAACCTTCACCCATTTGTTCTGCATTACCTAAACAATTAGAGTTTGCCGAACCACCCGTCAATCTTGTTGAGATTCCGTGACCATATTCATGGGAAATAATTCCGTTGTCAAAATCACCATCCAATTCAAATGCTTGCGCATCAACGATCGTTCCGTTAACAGTTGCTCCTCCTTCAATTGCAGCAATCATTGCTTCACCATCAGCGTTACTTACCATAATAGCAGGAATTGTAATTGAAGGTTGTGTGCCTCCCATTGTAATTGGAGGTGCTCCAACGATATTATTTACCATAATCACTGCTGCCGCTCCTGCATTTTGTGCATTTTGAACTTTATCAACGAATAGACAATCGCCTCTTCGGATGATACAAATATTTCCTGTCAATGCCGCTCCATTAACTGGAGTCTCACACGCGTCGTAATCTTCAACTCCTGCGTTGTCATCATAAATTATTATATCCGTTGTTAATGGCACTATTGGAACCGCTCCACCGAATTGCGCTGGCAATGCCATGTATGCTCCTGCAATTCCTCCTGGTGCATTGATCGTTAATAAATCAGCGGGTGCATCCCACAAATACATTTGCATTCTAGGATTCTGTCCATCTACTGGTGTTGCAAAATTTGCGTTATTTGTTCCTCCACCATCTTGTGCTTCGGCATAAACTTCATCAGAACTTAAACCACCATTTGCATACGAATTCGCTTGGAAGTTACCACTTGCTTCATCGAAACCGTAGTGGTACCAAACGTCGTGCATAATATTGTTCATGTAGAACAAGTTTGTAATTGCTGCATCCCAATATAAATTGGCCGCTTGATTCGGGTTTAATGGGTAATCGAAACTTAAAGTAGCTCCTCCATCTGGCCAGTATCCAAATCCGTTATCAGCGTTTTCATCTTCCGACGCTCTAACGTTATTCCCCCTTGTTACGGTAAATTCATTTCCCGGTGTCCCACTGATATCGTGCCATCCATGCGGGGAAGCAGTAGCATCCGAAGGCCCAACAACTAAAGTTCTAGGTCCGTGGTTTGGGCTTTCTGTTGGGATTGCATAAACACGGTATTCATCCGTTGCTGGAGGTGGCGCTGGAGCCGCTAAAGGACTTCCAACAGGAATATTTGATTTGTAATGTGGTCCAGGTGTGTATGAATTTTGAGCATGTCCATCGCTGTCGAATTCACAAGACGTAACCCAATCCCCTTTGTTAATCTCTGTTCCTGTTGTTGCATCAATACGAATACTCCACCAGTGATTACCAGAAAGTTCATAAATACTTAAATCCCAAGCCAATTTGATAACGTCTCCATCTGGAACGTAAACCAATTTAACTGGTATGTCTTCTTGTGACATTGATCCCTTTTTGTAAAGAGAAATTCCGTTTTCAGTACGAATCAATTCCGCCGGAGCATTTTGTCGAATTCCAAGTGCTTTACAAGCTGCTGAAATCGCTTCGACCTGATTCATTGAAGGACTTGATGTGTTGATTTTTCCTTCAACATCATTAACCAATCGATTGCCCCCTAGAACAACTCCATTTTCATTGATTGCAAAATTGGCTATTGCATTGAAAACTTCGACGTCGTTATGTGTTTGTAATAGATATACATAGCTAATATTGGAGCTTTTGTCATCGTGTTGGTTGTAGATCTTCCAATTTTTGGCATCTGTTTTCGTAATGCCTAAGTCTTTAACGTGATCGTTAAGATAATTTTGAATTTGCGGTTCATGCTCCTGGGCAAAAGAATTTAGACCAAGCGCAAGCGCTGCAAAGAAAAGGTTTAGAGCTTTCTTTTTCATAAGTACAAAGTAATTAATTAAACCAATTGGGAACAGTTCAATACGGCTATTAGAATAGAGACGCGAATTAAAGAAATCAATCGTACCAAAATTGGTTATAACAGTTTTTTTTTAGCTTCCTTAAAAATAATCATTTTAGATGAATTATTGAAATACGCACTTGGGAAGACATGCTACTAAACCTCTGTATCCCATACTAAATAAGCCTCAGGTAACATTAAAATAAATCCAAGTAAGCACAGAATAGCGCGCCAACTTTCCGATTAACATCATTATGGCCAAAGGAATGAATTTGACTCTGAAAAAGCCAAGAACCGCAATCATTGGATCACCAATAAAAGGAACCCAAGAAATAAGTCCAAGGTAAATTCCCCATTTTGAAAATCGCGTTTCCCAATTGTCAATCTTTTTCTGGTTTAGCCTAAACCGCTTAATGATAAAGTCAGAATGGCTGTAATACCCTATTGCATAATTAGTAAGCCCACCGAGTAAATTGCCTGCTGTTGCAACGATTAAAACCGGAGCGACTAACAATCCAGCACTGTAAGCTCCTAAAACCGTAAGTTCAGATGGGAATGGAAGGATCGTAGCCGACAAAAATGTAGCGATAAACAAGCCGATATATCCAAGTTCAATGAGGTCCACAGGAGAATAATTTCTTCTCAAAAGTATAAAAATCGAAAGAGGCCGAAGCATAAATTGGGTTTTGTATATTTGGAGGACAAAGACACCGATATGATTAATATTGAACTATGCCAGTACTCAAAAAACTAGACAACGAATTTTTAATTTACGAAGAAACTGAATTATCTGTACTTGTCGCGGTCCGAAAAACAGATCAATCAAAAATTAAAAAGTACTGGAAATCAAAGGATAAAGCGAAAGAAGAACAGTTAATTTCTGGGTTTCCATTTATTCAAACGGAAGAGCAAGATTCGCTGAAAATCGATTTTGAAACAGAAAAGGAATATGAAATTGTAAACTTGAAAAAGTTTGATTGAATCAGGATTATTCCATTAACTCCCAGGCACTCCTATAGCCTTCTTGGCCTTCCATGTATTCCAAGAATGCAGAATAGAAAGGATCTTGACCAATCGTTGAACTATCTCCAATTACAAACAAACGCTCTTTCGCTCTGGTAATCGCAACGTTCATTCTTCGGTAATCTTTCAAGAAACCAATTACAGCATCTGGATTGGACCGCACCAATGAAATAACTATCGTATCGCGCTCTTGCCCTTGAAAACTGTCGATTGTGCTAATTCGCAGGTCTTTGGAGAATTGATCTTTGGCCAATTGAACTTGACCTGCATAAGGTGAAATCAAGGCTGTTTTGGAAAGATTAATGTTTTCCATTTCGAACAATTTCTCAAGAATCGAAAGTTCCCCTTCGTTGATCAAACTTCCACCGTCTTTCCCCGACTTCTCTTCAAAGCCCGTTCCAGCTGTATCAAAGAAGGTGATATGACTTCCTACATTCTTTTGCGCTTCAGGCGTAATCAATTCTCCTTTGTAGAAATAATCGCTTGAAAAATCGGCGATGGCTTTACGCATTCTGTATTGCGTATTCAAAAAATGAATGTTTTTACAATTCTTAAAACAACGCTCTAATATTGAAATATTAAAGCCTTCTTTTTGCGCACTTCTTGAAAGAACTGTTGGAGGCAATTGAAATGGATCTCCGGCCAACACCCACGATTTCGCGAATGGAAACACAACCCAAGCGAATGGCTCAATGGCCTGCCCCGACTCGTCCATAACCAATGTGTCGAATTCAGCTTCTGTCTTTAAAAAGTTGCACAATCCGATTGGTGTTCCTAAAACGACATCTGCTTTATCGAACAATTTAGAATCAAAATGGTCTCTGATATCGCGAATTTCTTTTCGAATTCGTTTGACTTCTTTGAACAGCAAGGACTTTTGAGCGCGTTCTTCTTTACCAAATCTACGCTTATATTGAAAGGCCATCTTTCTGAAGTCTTCGGCTTGAATTTTCAAACGTTTGATTTCTTTTTGCACTTTTGATTCGCGCATTTTTCCTTCGCTTGTAAACGGAAAAATGATACCATCTACTTTAAGCGTATTTCCAACGCGAAGGATGTTCACTTTATTTTCAACCAGCCCTTTTGCAATATTATCAACCGCGGTATTGCTCGGTGCTGTAACTAAAATTCGTTTTCCAACTTTGATTTGTTGTAGAATCCCTTCAATTAATGTTGTTGTCTTTCCCGTTCCTGGAGGTCCATGTAGAATAATTAAGTCGTCGTTATTTACAATTCCTTCAGCGGCGTTCTTTTGACTTTCATTCAAGTCGTTATTTTGAAACGTCAATTTTGATTCCACAGAAGTCTTAGTTCCAAAGGCATCGTTTCCATGAATATTCTTGAACATCGAAAACAAACGAGAATTGCCATTTAAGTCTGTAATCGCCGACTTCATTACTTCACTTGTGTATTGATCTGGGGCCAATTTGATCCCAACACCTTTGTCTTCTATCCAATCTGGAAACTCCGGTGCGAAAAGTCGAAATAAACCTTTCTTTCCTTCCATTCCAATAAAAACTCCTTTTATCGATTCTTCACCTTCAAGAAAGCACTCGATTGCGCTACTTCCTTTAAAAGAAGACGTTTCCGTAACAAATGGTAACCGAAACTCGATCTCTGGATAGTCTGCATAGCCAAACGATTTACGTGTTACGTGAATTGGATGCAATGCGACTCCGATGGACTTGAGTTGCTTCAATCCTGATCCAGAGTCTAGCTTAAATCGCTTCTCTTGCTCGCACATTTCCAATGAAATGCATTTCAATAAATGGTCTTGATGCGGATGGTTTTCGGCCATAATTCGTTTACAGATTCGTGCAAAGATAGAAATCTACGAGATTCAATAAGGACAATGGCAAAAGAGCTTAGAATTAAGTCTGTACACAAGTAACAACAACAGACTGAGATATTCCTCCACTATTGTAATTGTTTACAACTTCCTTAATGAGGATTTCGGTTTTTCTTAGAGGACTTCTCTTCGAACCAATTGCGCTAGAGAATGCTGATTAAGATAATCTTGCAGACGTTAGAACTAAAGCACGAAATAAAAATCAGAGTAAAGAAATCAATCAAGATGGATTAAAATACCACATGGGAAAAGAGCAAACAAACCGGTTCGTACATTTGCAGCCTTAAGTGCTTCATTTGTCCATATGTTGCAGGTTCTATACATATGGTATGAATCATTTGCTTCATAGAAATTGTCCGACTCAGTGTATCCTTTGTCTGCAATTAAATCGACTTTTCCATTTGACTTTTGGAACGTACTTTTCACATATCTTACAAGTTTTTTGTATTGCTTTTTGGAAAGATGCACCTTTACACTGTTATATCCATCTTTGTTCAATGCAATTTGGGGTTCTTCACAATACATGACGTGCATGGCACTTGAGCTAGGAAGGAAAGCGGCATTGAATGCAGTTGAGGCTTTTAAATCTTTCCAATCTGGCGTATCGATAAAGAACCCTTTGTCGCCCCATCCGATGGCTATAAATGCATGAGTTTGACTTTCCCCGTATGGATCTACAGGAATGAAATTATTCCAATTTATGATACCACTATGAACTGGCATGCAAAGTTCCGTGTGGATTCCGCTGGACCTAACATAAATATCGATGTCTCCCTTGGTATGAATTTCGCCAACAGGAATTGCTGCTCCGTAAAGGGCTACAACGAAATAGAAAAAAACAAATGCCATGAAGAGTTCCAAAACTCTCGTTATATTTTTGCCTGTCCTAAAAAAAAATTGTTTCTTTTTAATTCTCATCTAATCAATGTAACTCGTTGAATGAATTCATCTGTTTTCAGAATGTAAAATACGAATTTAAGGCTTGAAAATTTCAATCGGACGAAATAATACGATTGAATTGTTATTCGCAAAGTTGTCTTTTACTTTTGGCTTCCGTTAAAAAAATCTCATTTTGACTCTCAATATCCGCCATTTGAAACTGAAAAATTTTAACTTTTTCTGCATCTGTAAATTTAACATTCAAAATTCAATCCCTAACTGAACGGAGACACTTTTCACTTCGTCGTTAATATTCAGTTTGGTTAAGGAGATTCCTAGAAGTCGAACCGGTTTATCTAAAGGACTTTGTCGAATCAAACTCTCTACAATTGGTTTGATTTCTACTTTATTATCTATGTATTCGTTCACGGTTTTACTTCTCGTTTGCTGTGTGAAATCGCTGAATTTTATTTTAACAGTAATCGTTTTTCCTTTGACCTCACTGGACTTAATTCGCTTTTCCAAAATCTCCGCGATCTTATCCAAATGTTCAAGAATGAACTTTTCTGAATCCAAATCCTTTTCAAACGTTCGCTCCGCAGCAATTGACTTTCGAACTCGATCTGGTGTAACTTCACTTTTCTGAATACCGCGTACAATGTTGTAAAAGTGTGCTCCCGATTTCCCAAAATGCTGCTTGAGATACGGCAAGGACTTTTCCTTTAAATCAACTCCTCTGAATATTCCATGGAGCTTCATTTTATCCGCTGTGACTTTCCCTACTCCAAAGAATTTTTCAATTTGCAAGTTCTTTAAAAAGTCCAAAACGTCTTCTGGTGGAATTGTTTTTTGTCCATTCGGCTTGTTAATATCCGATGCAATTTTTGCGGTAAACTTATTCACTGAAATTCCAGCGGAAGCCGTTAAACCAACTTCATGATAAATTCTGTAACGAATTTCTTCAGCCAACAAAGTCGCCGAAGGATGGCCAATTTTATTTTCTGTAACATCTAGGAATGCTTCATCCAAGGACAAAGGTTCTACCAATTCAGTATAATCGCGGAAAATAGAACGGATTTGTTCTGAAATCTCCTTGTAGCGTTCAAATCGATGGCTAACAAAAATTAATTCTGGACACCTTCTTGCTGCAACTATTGAAGCCATTGCGGACCGAACACCAAACTTTCTTGCTTCATAACTTGCCGCTGCAACAACGCCTCTTTCCTTACTTCCTCCAACGGCAATCGGTTTCCCCCTCAACGCTGGATTGTCCAATTGTTCCACTGACGCATAAAACGCGTCCATATCGACATGGATTATCTTTTTAATAGGGATTTCGTCGCTCACGATTGCAAGTTAGCGATTCCATTTTTTCCTTAATTCAAAATTCAATAACTTTACTTAAAATATAACTACCTTAACATGCAAAGATTCTCTACTCTGCTATTCATTACTGTAATTTCAATACTCACTTCATCAGTCGCTTTTTCACAATCCAGTTGTTCCTATATTCTTCACGTAGATGTAAGTACAGGTAGCGACATAGTCGGTTGTGGAGCGGAAGCAATGCCCTGTGCATCTATAAATTATGGAATTGGTGAAGCTTCTTCTCAGGGATTAACAGACGTTCGTGTTCGAACAGGATCTTACAATGAGATTGTTGATATGCAAACCGGAATTAATCTTTGGGGCGGATACGACGCCACTTGGACGCAAACAGGAACTTCAACAATCATCGGTGGCTATTCTTTGGGATTAACTCAATACATTGCGTTAAGAGCAAATGGATTAACTGGAGGAACCATCCTATCTGATTTTACGATTAACGCTCCCGATGCCTTGATTGCTGGAAAGAGCAGTTACGGAATTCATGCTGTTGCGTCTAGTATTACAATTCAAAATTGCTCGATCTTTGGTGGCGACGGTTCAAATGGATCGAGTGGAACAGATGGCGTTAATGGAACAGGTACCGCTCAAGGTGGTGCAAATGGATCAAACGGTAACGCTGTTGGTTCATTCTTCTGCGATGACAACTACACACCTGGCGGAGCTGGAGCTACTGGCCCGTCATCAACTGGCGGTGGCAATGGAGGTCTTGGTGGAAAAACGGATACGGATTGCTCTGGCTTCCCAATCGCTTCGAATGGCAACGCTACGGGAGGAACACAAGGAGCGAATGCTGCCTTATACAACTTTCTCACTTGGGGATATTTAGGCGCTGGAGGTGGAACTTGCACAGATGGTGTAAATGGCAATGACGGAACTGCTTTCAACGGAAATGGTGGAAACGGAGCTACTTCTTCAAACACATTATCGGCAAACTTTTGGCTGGCAACAACAGCATCTGCAGGAACACTAGGTACGAACGGTACCGGCGGCGGTGGCGGCGGTGGCGGTGGTGCTTGTAACCCAAATAATGAATCTGGCGGTGGCGGTGGCGGCGGTGGTGCTGGAGGATTAAGAGCTTCTGCAGCAGGAACTGGCGGCATGTCAGGTGGTAATACTGCAGCTGTATTTGCTGCGAGTTCGAGCATACAATTATTAAATACAATTATCTACATCGGAAATGGTGGAGACGGTGGAAACGGAGGAATTAGTGGTGTTGGTGCACCAGGAGCATCTGGAGGTAGCGGTGGTATCGGTGGTGGCACTGGAGCTGGTAACGGCGGTAACGGCGGTGATGGATCTGCGGGATCAGAAAGTGGTTCTGGAGGTGGTGGCGCTGGAGGAAACGCATACGGCATGTTCCTTATCAACACAACAGCAACGACAAATAACGTAAGTTTCAACTCAGGAACTTCAGGTGCAATTGGATTGGCTGGAACAAGTGCTAATGCAATTGGAACAAATGGAGCTTCAGGAGCTGTGACAAACGTTACAGGTTCCAATTTTACAAATACACCTGTTGGAAACAGCCCAGTATCAGGAACTTGTATTGAAATTATAACAATCGATTTGGCAAACCCTAAGTATTGCGCTGGTGATTCCATTTGGTTGGACTACAACGCGGTGGGTGATTTTATTGCAGTAAACATCTTTACTGCTGAAATGTCAGATGCCTTTGGAAACTTTGCCGCTCCGGTTTCAATCGGAACTTTAGCGTCAATGACTTCAGGATCTATCCCTTCAATGATTCCACTTTCAACATTGATTGGATCTGGATATAAATTTAGAGTCATTTCTTCCTCTCCTATCTCGACGGGATCTGAAACAACAGTTGGGGTTGAGATCAATCAATTGCCTAATGTTTCTTACGCCTTTTCAGGAGCGAACCCTATTTGTTTTGGTGGGCAAGTTACTGTTAGTGGAACAGGTGCAGATACTTATTTGTGGAACAATGGAGTTACAGACGGTCAATTGTTCTCTCCCGCAGTGACGGGCGTTTATATTGTAATTGGAACAACATCGGCAACAGGCTGTTCTAATTCGGACACGGTTACAATTGCAGTTAACCCAGCTTATGCTTCAACGGTTACAGCAGCATCATGTGGAGATTACACATCTGGAACTGGAATTGTGTACACAACAACAGGAATGTACGATGAAGATTTCACAACGATTGGCGGATGTGACAGCACAATTACGTATGACTTGACAGTCACACATGTAGACACGAGTGTTACTTTGACAGATGGAGTCTTAATTGCGACTGGAATAGGAACGTACCAATGGTTGAATTGTACAGTCGGTTTCCAAGCTATTGCAGGTGAAACGAACCAAACATTTGTTCCTGCTATAAATGGAGATTACGCAGTGGAAGTAACAAATGGTTCATGTGCAGACACTTCTTCTTGTTTGACTATTGACGACGTTACTATTTACGAAATTCCGGATGCTTATTGGAATAATATTTATCCGAACCCAACGAATGGCGGGTTAACAATTACGTTTGCAAATACACAGGAAGCAATTCGAATTGAGGTTATGAATGTTGCGGGTCAAATCGTTTCATCTGAAAGATTTACAGATACAAACAAAATTAAAATGAACATTTCTGGTGCTCATGGAGTTTACTTCATTCACTTAGTGCCAGAGGGGTCGCATAGAAATGTAATTAAAGTGATCAAAGGAAATTAGGCGAACGTTTAATTCAATTTCTTGATCAAAAATTAAGAGTGGCATTGAGTCTCACGAGGAGTTTCCTGCTCTTTCATTTAAAGCCATTTCCCAAATATTGGATTCATGGGGCTTGAAAAATATTCTTTCCAAGCTTTCTTCGTTCAAATTGAATGACGTCCCTACTCCATCATTAACGCTTATCAATGAAATGTAACGCAGGAAAATGATGGGGATTCCAATCGTATTCTTTCACCTAGAAACAATACGGTTTCGTAATGCCATCCTCGGAAAGGTGGGTTGATGAATCCTTAAATTCCTTCGAAGCCATGGGGGTGTGAAGCAATGATCTCATTGACGGGTATCGAAAGTTTTGGTAAATTGGATTTTGAGAAAAAAGAACGCTGGATTGTTCTTTAACAACACGGATGGAATTGGTCTTCTTATTGAAAGTTCATTTCCGCCGGACCTTCTATTTCCTTTGGCCGTAAATGGGCTCTGAATCTATGAATCCGATAGATTTTAAAGTCAATCAATACGGCATCTTCATGTTTCTGAGCGTTAACTCAAAAGGCATTTCAACAAAAAACGGACTGAATTCAGGATTCGCTTTGTAGAAATCTGTAGAAATGATTTGGGCTTGACTTTGAAAGGCTTCAATCCACCTTGAATAATCACCTGCTCTGGCTTCTAATGTTCCAGCATCACTTCTTGTTCTAACCATGTATATTTTGGCCAGTGTTTTTATTTCATCCACATTTCCTATGGGTTGGTTCCGAACGACAAATGCCGTTGATGAGCCTTTAGGTGCGCCATAAACAAACATGGGACGGCCTTCTCCTCGATCCAAATATTCGATGTACATTTCTTTGTGGTTTCCTTCCATTATGAAGAAAATCTTTCCCAAACATTCATTTAGCGCTGGCCAACCTTCTGCGTCAAGTCGTTCTTTTATAGTGCCGTACGCTCCTCTTAAATCTGACGGTGTAAAGATCCTGCTCGAATCCATGAAATCATAAATCTCCTGATCCAACAATGAAAAAGCTGTTGAATCGAATTGTAATGCAGTTTTAAAACCAATTAATTTGGCCAGTTTTGAGTAATCACCAATACCGTCACCTTTAGCTTCAATATTGACGAATATTGGGATATGATCAGGATGAGCATTACTCCAAAAATTCAATTCTTTCAACGCAGATTTAAAAGTCAAATAATTCGTTTCATAATCAACATCGGTAATATGGATAATCTTGAAACCTGGTTCTTTTAGCTCGGCAATGTCAGAACGCTTTTTCATTCCTTTTACAAAGCCATTAATTCTGCGTTTATAATATCTTCCTCCTTTAGGATCATAATTTACATCAAACTCAAAACCTCTAATTCCATAAGTATCCAATTGCTCAACAAGTTTAGCATGCTCATACTCTATTTGCTTGGGGTCATTAGCTTCTCCTAGACGCTCCTTGTGCTTTTCAAGAAAAGATAGAACGCGAGGGTCAGGAATCCTCTTATAGCTATTGTGCGATACCAGCACTCTAAGATCATTCAGCTTAATTGAATCGGAATATTGGCCTTTCGACACATTAACCCCTACAAAAAATAATACAAGAATGATGAAATACTTCATGAAGTAAATATAAAGAAAGTACCCATATTTACTTCCCTCAATATCTTATAAGATCAAGTTCATTGAGGGCAAATGATGTAGAGAGAATATTACAAGCCTATTGAAGGCTTATAATATCGCGCCGTACAAATATAATTAATTCAGAAAAGTTACCTTTCCTGTCGATACATCATACATGGCACCTACGATCATAATCTCTTTCGCATCTACCATATCACAAAGAATAGGGCTCTCTTTCAAAATCCTATCAATTGAAGTTTTTACATTTTCGTGAGCTACTCTTTCGATGCTCTCATCAGTTAATGCATCTCCATCACCCTTTACAGATTCAGCTGGAATAATTTTATCTAGTAAAGCCGTAATGTTACCAAGCTCTACACCTTTACAGGCTGCTGTAACAGCACCACATTTACTATGCCCCAATACTACGATGATTTTAGAGCCGGCTACCTTACAGGAATACTCTAAAGACCCTAGAACATCTTCGTTTACAATATTCCCTGCAACACGAACACTGAACAAATCTCCGATACCCTGATCAAAAACCATTTCAGCAGGCACTCTCGAGTCAATACAGCTTAGTACAGCAGCAAAAGGAAATTGTCCATCTTTTGTGTCATTTACTTGAGCCTTTAAATCTCTTAAGGTCATTAAGCTTTCTTCAAATCTTGAGTTACCTTGTTTTAATAGTTCTAAAGCATTAACAGGCGTAATGTTTTCTTGTGTAATTTTTGTTTGAGTTTTCATATTTAATTTTCTTGGTTAGTTAATTCAAAATGTGATTTTACTACGTTAAGCTTGTCCTTAAACAAGTCCAATACTTCGACCTCTATTTTTCTGGAAGCTGCGCTGATTTGAAAATCCTCAATTATTTCAATAACATCGTGGTGAATAAATCGATTTGCACTCGCGTCAATGATTACATGCGTCCTATCTGGGATCTCTGAAAGAGATTTTTGAATGGATGCCTTGTTTAGGAACGAAACATCTTCAGATAAAATTATTCTTAAATGACTTTCTTCATCACTGGTTTCGCTCAATGTCTTATATGGAACTTTAAAATTATTTCTTAGAATAATAAAAACAGCAACGATTAATCCCAATGCTATTCCAATTAACAAGTCTGTCATAATAATACCTACAACCGTTACGATAAATGGTATAAATTGTCCTGCTCCTTGTTTGTACATTTTCTTGAATAAAACTGGTTTAGCCAATTTATACCCAACCACAAAAAGAATTGCAGCCAACACTCCTAAAGGAATTTTATTTAACAACCCAGGAATTGCAACTATACTAACCAACAATAACACACCGTGTAAAATTGTAGAAGCCTTAGTTTTTCCACCTGATTGTTTATTTGCTGAACTTCTTACAATTACCTGTGTTATTGGTAATCCTCCAATAAACCCAGCAATAATATTACCAACTCCTTGAGCTTTCAACTCACGATTCGTAGGCGTTATTCTTTTCAAATCATCTTGCTTATCCGAAGCCTCAACGCATAAAAGCGTCTCAAGACTTGCAACAACAGCTATCATCATTGCAGTCAAATATACATTAGGATTTGCCAAAGCTTCGAAATTTGGTAATCTGAAATTATCAAAAAACCCATTAATACTTTTTGCAATTGGAATACGTACCATATGGTCCGGACTTATACTTAATCCGGACATTCCACTAAATCCTACCCCGATTAGAACACCTACAACTACCACTACCAAGGGACCTGGTATAATCTTAGTGAATTTTAATCTCTTAAATAACTTTGTCTCCCAAATAATTAAAATAACAACAGATACAAGAGTAATAGTTAAAACTCCGGGGCTAATATTATCAAACATATGCTGAAGCTCATCAAGGATTGTATATCCCTCAAGCGACCCTTCAGGTGGTTTGTCATAACCAAAAGCATGTGGGATTTGCTTTAGGAATATGATTATTCCAATACCTGCAAGCATTCCATGAATAACCGAAGACGGAAAATAATAGGCAATTATTCCAGCTTTAATAAAGCCCATAATTAACTGAATAATTCCAGCCAAAATAACTGCAACCAAGAAGATTTCGAAGCTTCCTAAATCTTGAATTGCATGCAGTACTATAACTGCCAATCCCGCTGCAGGTCCACTTACTCCCAATGGAGATCCACTTAAGGCACCAACAACGATCCCACCAATTATTCCACTTATGAGTCCGGAAAATAATGGCGCACCGGAGGCCATTGCGATACCCAAGCACAAGGGCATTGCGACTAAAAAGACAACAACACTCGCTGGAATGTCATCTTTGAAATTTTTAAAAGGATTTGAATTATTATTCATATTTAACTAATTAATTTGTCCAATTCCGCAGTGGCATAAAAAATTGCTTGATCGGTTTCGAACTGAATATTATTTTTTATAAAAACTTGGTGTAATATGAAATCAATCAGAATGATTGAATAACATTTAATATCTGTTTTTTAGGATAACTTTGGAGGAGGAGTAATAATACCAAAATTGTGTTCGCTCCAATGCATTGTGTAAAATGTAATTATTGACGATTTCAAAATAAACATTGGCTCGCTCAATATTTTTAAAATTATGACATGCTCAACTTTATCATCTTTCTCATTCTCTTCTTCAGAATCATCTTCTTCAGAATCATTCTCGAAATTCTCACTCAAATTAATCTTTTGACCATCATCCAACGAATCTAGAATAAAAGTGAAAACGGGTTTGAACATAACAACAAGAATCATGACTACAGCAAGTAATCTCATCAACGCATTGATTTGTTCGACAGTAGAATATGAAGTCAACTTTCTCATTCTAACATTTTAAAAACGAACTGAGTATAGAAATCACCTATTGCATCGTGATCCGGCTTAACATCAGTTAAGGATGGTAAATGATCTGTATAAAAGCGTTGCTGGTGTGAACCTTCAATTATTGTAGAAATCATCATGTGTGGGTATTCAAATGATGGGTCAACTTCTAGAACAATATCGCTTACACGTTGAACAACATCCTTATACTTCCTAAAACATCCTTTTCTATTTTGGTCGTCAACCTCTCTCGTATGATAGGCCTTGACAGATTCCGTTATAATAATTTCACTTAAAAGAACCTCGTTGACATGGAGAATCGAATAATCAACTAGAACCGGTTGAACCAGAACGTCAATCGCTCGTTTTAACCTTTCCTTTGGAGAATCGATGTTTGTTGTAGCGAAAGCCAGTTTATAATCAACCCAACTCCAATACCATGCAACGAGATAGATTAAAAGCGACTGTTTGCTTTCAAAATACCTGTAAATAGAACTTTCAGGGGAACCTATTCTCTCGCCTAGTTTTTTAAACGTGAACAGCTCGAAGCCTAAATCATTGATTAGATCTATACTTCCTGAAATTATCCTCTTACCCAACTCACTAGAATCAGGGTTTCGAAGGTACAATTCCTCGCTTACTTTAATATTTACTTGTAGACTTAACATTTTAACGCCAAAAGCAAAGTTAATAGTAATACTATCACATACAAGTATTTTACTTTTAAAAATGACTTTGTTGGCAAAAAAATACTCTTGAAATCAATCGAGAGTTCTCTGTGAATAGAGTTCGGTTAACACCTCTAAAAAGTAGGTGTAAATTTTTCTCCTTTTGTAATTAACAGATTGTCTCTTGTTGCAAAAAACTCAACCAAATCGCCCTCTTCTAAATGAGCCATGATTTCACTGCTCGTTGAGGTTGGTATAAGCTGCACAATTAAAGTATTTTTCGAAATCAATTTGAATGCCATTCATGTCTACCATAGCAAAATTCCCGCCCTGGATACATTGCCCGACAATTGCAGCTTTTGGACCAAGGTCTAAACCATCTTTAGTAAATACATTTTGTGGGTTTAATTGAACACAAACAGAATGTATATTAATTTTTTAATGCCTTTAATTTACAGTTAACGTATTACAAATGGAATTCATTCCGGTATGATTTTCGTGGAATAAGCTTAAATTTATGCATCAATTTAATATTATGAATCAATTCCTTGCTGCTTTATTTTGCAGCTTCTGTCTTACCAGTTTTGCACAAGACCAGCTCGATAATATCGACGTTCTCTCTTACGATATGACGATTGAAGTTGGCGACAAAGATAATGTTATTCATGTTAAAGAAATTGTAAAAATCAAACTCCTTAACGAAACGCCTAGGTTTTATCTGAACTTGATTTCAGTAGACGATGCATCTGGAATGGGAATGAAAATCAGTCAAATAGTTGATGGAGAAAAAAAACTGGTATTCGTTGAACATACCAATGACAAGGTCTGGTTTTCTCCAAATAAGAAATCACCTGGAGACGAATTGACTTTCACAATTGTATACTCGGGAATCCCAAAAACAGGACTTATAATAGGCAAAAACAAATTTGGTGATCGCACCTTCTTTGGCGACAATTGGCCGAATCGTGCAAGTCATTGGATCGCTTGTCTTGACCATCCGTCTGATAAGGCAATGGTGAATTTCACAGTAATCGCTCCAAAGAAATACCAATGCATCGCTACTGGTGAGTTTCTTGTCAGTACTGAATATAACCGAAAAAAACAGATAAATTATTTTGAATCGAAAATTCAACTCCCAACGAAAGTGATGGTGATTGGATTGGCAGAATTTGACATTGAAAAAATTAAAAGTAAGCATGTTTTTGAAATGAGTATTTGGGCGTATTCGAAAGATGCAAAAAATGGATTTTCGGACATGGCCGTGGCAAAAGATGTCGTGGATTACTTTGTTTCAACAATCGGTGAATACCCCTTTGAAAAATTGGTAAATGTTCAATCTACAACGCAGTTTGGCGGCATGGAGAATGCAGGAAATATCTTTTATGATGAAAAAGCGGTAAAGGGCGAAGGAACAATGGAGGCTCTTATAGCTCATGAAATTGCCCATCAATGGTTTGGAAATTCTGCCAGCGAAGCCGATTGGAAACATTTATGGTTGAGCGAAGGATTTGCAACGTATTTCACTGATTTGTATTGGGAGAATAAATACGGAACGGAAGCAATGAATGAGCGCTTGTTTGGAGAACGAGCCCGCGTAATTAATTTTTCAAAGCAATACAACCATCCGGTGGTGGATTCGACATACGAATCGCTCATGGTGCTTTTGAATCCTCACTCTTATCAGAAAGGTGCTTGGTTTTTGCACATGCTTCGAAATGAGTTAAGCGACTCTGTTTTCTGGAATGGAATCCGATCATATTACAATGAGTTCAAATTTGGAAATGCAACAACGGCTGACTTCCAAAGAGTAATGGAAAGTGAATGTCACTTCAGCCTAGAGAAATTCTTTGATCAATGGTTGTATCAAACGCAACAGCCTAAATTGAAGATTAATTACAATTCAACTGATGATCAAGAAATTCTAAGTATTCATCAATTACAGAACACGTTTGTTTTTGATTTCAACCTGGAAATCGAATTCAATTATGTCGATGGATCTTCAGAAATTAAAACATTCAAGATTTCTCGCGAGAAAGAAGTATTCGTTTTAAAGAACACAAGTATGGTAAGCTCAATGAAGTACGATCCGAATGTTAAGTTGTTGTTTGAGCAGGTTGAGAATTAGGAGCTAATACTTGGATTCTTTAATAAGGTAATATATTGTTCCATTAGACATTACTTTTTGATTAACGCAACAATCCTTCGGATATGAATTACTTTAAGTAGCATTTAACAATTAAAAAGCTAAAACCTTAAACTCCGTTCTTCTGTTTTCTTGGTGTTGATCACCAGAACATTTAACACCGTTCTTGCAATCGTTTACCAATTGAGTTTCACCGTAACCGGCAGATTTCAATCGATCCGTAGAAATGCCAGCCTTCGTTAAGTAATCAACCACAGCTTTCGCTCTTCTTTCTGACAAATCCTGATTGTGCGAATCAGATCCCTGAGAATCCGTATGGCCTCCTAATTCAATTTTCAATGTTGGAACATCTGCCATCAAACCAATCAAGCGTTTCAACTCTGTTGTCGACTCAGGACGCAATGTCGCCTTGTCTAAATCAAAGAAGATATTTCGAAGGACAATTTTACTTCCAACTGATAATTTTTTCAATTCAATGTTTTTTTCTACCTCTTGGAAAGCTGATGTATTTGGAATATCGAAGTTTTCTGAATGGAACAGGTATTCGTCTTTCTTTACCGCAATTCCGTAATTTTTACCTGCTGGAAGAGAAACGAGGAACCTTCCTGTCTTACTGTTTGATTTAAACGTTGCAATTACTTTGTCTGCTTCGTTATCTACAATTTCGATTTCAGCTTCCAAAAGATCTTTCGTCAAGTAATCAGAAATAACACCTTTCAAGATTGTAAGCTGCGCTTCCTTAACCATAACCTTAGGAGCAATAACAACATCTTTAATAGGAGCGGCAATACTTGCTAAAAGATTATCCTCATTGTTCAAGACCATTTGCTTTTCAGGGCCTAAAAATGTAATCATATATAAATCACGAAGACCTTTGTTGTCTTTTTGCGCAGAAGACATGTAATAACCGTGTTTTCCACTTGCCGAAATAACGAAGAACGCATCTTCATCTGCTGTATTAACTGGATATCCCAAGTTCTGAGGTTCACTCCAAGTATTGTTCGTATTATCCAAAACAGATTTGAAAATATCCATTCCTCCCATAGAATTGTGCCCTTCAGAACCGAAGTACAATGTTTTTCCATCGGGATGCATATAAACACCATCTTCTTTGTATTTCGTGTTAATTGTAGCGCCTAAATTTTGTGCTGGACCCCACTTCCCTTTTTCATCTCTTTGGGACATGTAGATATCGTGTTCACCAATCCCCCCTCCTTTATTAGAAACGAAATAGATAACGTTTCCATCTGGCGAATAACATGCAGATGGCTCGTGTGTGCTCTTTGTATTAATATTCTTTCCTAAATCTTCTGCTTTGCTCCATTCCGAACCTTCAAGAACACATTCGAACAAATCACCAAATCCAGATTTACCTTTATAAATAATAATTCTTTGTCCATCCGCTGAAATTGCCGCAACAGCATCGTGGTCATTTGTATTTACATTATCACCCATATTTTCCGTAGGAGCCCATGTTCCATCCTCATTTTTTGTTGAGATATATAAATCTTCAAAATGTTCATTCAGCATTGGATCGATCTTCCCTCCTGTTGAGCCCGCTCTTCTCGATGTGTAAATAATAACCGACTCATCGGCAGAAATTACAGCTCCGTACTCGTTGTATTTTGAATTTATAGCTTCTCCAAGGTTGTCAATGAAAACACGAATTGGTTTTTCAATTACCTTTTTCCCATTGTAACACTGCTGAATTCTCAATTGTAAATTGTCTCTGTAATATGGATCTGGATTTTGCATTACAGTTGATTGATATTTACTGTACCACGTGATGGCTTGATCAAATTCAAGGTTTAAATGGTACGCTTGCCCCAAATAAAAATTGATTTTCGGATTGATACTTGGCTGTAATTTATGAGCCTTCAGTAAATGCGCCATTGCTTTTGCCTTATAAACCGAACTCAAATAGCATTCTCCCAATTTATAGTTTAGAAGTGCGTTATCAGGATTGAATTTATTCGCCTTTTCGTAAAATGGAATGGCTTCTTTGAAATAAATCTCTCCTTGTTCATAAAAATCATCTCCTTCTCTTAGATTATTTTTCGCTTCTTTTAGGCCCTCTTTGTCATTTTTGAAATTGTCCTTATCGAACTCAATTCCTTGCGCGAATGCTCCTGAATAAATGAGCAACAAGCTAGCAATAAGTAGGTGTATTTTAGTCATCATAATGTTTCTCTTAAAAATTAGTTGCAAGCTCCTATAAACGATTTAACACCCTCTGCTCCAAGCTCATCTGCCATTTTCCAATCAGCGCATGCTCCTAAATCGTCTCTCATCAATTCTTTAGCATTTCCTCTATTTTGATAGGCGTAAGGATAATTTGGATCAATCTCAATCGCCTTAGAACAATCTTCAATGCATCCTTTGTAATCTTTCAATTTCAATTTAGCGCTTGCTCTATTGTTGTAAGCAAAGGCGTAATCCGCTTTCAATTCGACTGTTTTACTGAAATCTTCAATCGCTTCTTGATAATCACCTGAATCGAAATAGACGCTCCCTCTATTGTTGTAAGCGATATAGTATTTATTGTCCAAGCTTATTGCCTTTGAATAAGACATCAGCGCTCCTTTGAGATCGCCTTTCTTTCGCAACGCACTTCCCAAATTGTTGTGGGTGAATGCCATTTTGTTATCGATCAATAAAGCTTTGTTGTAATCAATGATTGCTCCGTCAATGTTATCCATTTGGCGTTTTGCACTTCCTCGATCATTATACGCATAAGCATGGCGTTTGTCAGCATTTACAGCCTTCGTAAAGTCTTCAATTGCTCTTTTGTAATCTTGCGCTTCAAAATTGATTACGCCCTTGTAATAATGCGCTTGAGCGTGATTGGGTTTCAACTTCGTCGTTTGATTGAAATCTGCAAAGGCACCTTCCGAATCATTCGATTTGTATTTCGCTTGACCTCTTAAGTACCATGTTTCCTCGTTAACAGCCGCATACGCTATTGATTTATCGAAATCGGCAATTGCTCCAGGCAGGTCACCGTCTTCAGATTTACAAATTGCACGATTGAAATAAGCAGGTTCGAAATCGGCGCGTAACTCCAATGATTTTGTGAAATCATTAATTGCGGCTTTGTAATTTTTGTTTTGGTATTCTTTTATGCCACTGTTGTAGATTTTATCAGCTTGTACATCAGCTGAATCTAGTATCGTAGCTTGGACAATGGAATCCTGCGCGAAAGATATGCTAGTCATTATCATACCGAACGTGAGCAGCGTAGTAGCTTTCAAACGATTCATGTAGTTCATTTTTTCAATGTTCTTAATAAAATGAGGTTTTTCAACTTGACCTGATTGATTATCAGTGGTAGTAAAGGAAACCCCGTTGTCTTGATTTAGGCTGTCAATCTCTCAAAATGAATGAAGACCAATAGTTATCGCAAGCTAAATTTAATACTTTCATTCTAAAATGTGTGATAGTTTGCCGGAGTGTTATTAACAAGTTAGCTCATAACCTTATTGAAGGTAAACCAATGTATTTGTAAGTAATTAAACACATTCAATCTTTGATGAAATCTTGATTTTGGCTATTGTATTTTTGTTATATTTAAACTTAATTTAAATTTGAACTTATCAATATGAAATCACTCTTTTTCAATCGTATTCCAAAAATATTTATTCTCGGTTTTTTATTCTTAGGATTTACATCTTGTTCAAATCAAGTTTCAGATGAACTATCGTATTATATAAATAAACAACTAACTAAGGTTGCAGAAAAGGAATCTGAAGCAATTGACTTATTTGACTCGGTGACTGGTAATAATTTTACAGATGATGAAACCATGTATTTTACCCTTCAAAATGACGTGATTCCAGTGTATTCAGATTTTATTACTCAATTAGAATCAATTTCTGCGGAACTCGAAACTGAAGAAGTTCAGAAAGTTCATGAGAAATACATAGAAGGAGCAAATATTCAAAATAATGGCTTTGTATTAGTATTATCTGCGTTGGAAAGTAACGACCGTACTTTAATGGCACAAGCCAATGAAAAACTTGCTAAAGGAAGAAAGTTAATGCGAAATTTCAAATCAGATTTGAAAAAATTATGTAAGGAAAATAATGTCGAGCTAATAAATTAAATGTTTTGGGGTTTAGAATGATTTTCCTCCACTGATAAAAATGTAATTAAAATAAAAAAGCCACTTCAACTACCTGAATATTACCTATAGTCTCAGGATAGTACACAGTTAAGAAACCGAGCGATCAAATTATATCAAAAAAACCTGCGAAGATAGCATTACAGGTTTTGATAAAAAAACAATTCGTTAGTAGCTACTTCTTTAGTTAGCCGTGCAAAACACCCAATAATAGCCGAACGTGCTTCCTGGAACATGGACAACGCCAATGCCAACTTCTTTACTTGATTTATTGAACATGTTATGATAATGCCCAGGACTGTGGTACCATTGTGAATATGTATCAACCGCTCTTTCATTGCCTGCAGCGATGTTTTCTGAATTGACAAAAGACGTTGTATGAAACTTCCGAATTCTATCAAACGCACCTCCTACTTCAATGAGTTTTTCGCCTTTTCGATCTTGACTGTCATGTGAGACGTAATCTTGACTTCCCATATCATAGGCGTGGTATCGAGCGGCATTCGTCAAGCTTTCTTTCCATACCAATTGTCCCATGCCCTTCTTTTTGCGTTCGGCGTTCACCAAGTCTAGCATCTTTTTTTCGCTTGACTTGCTGTGGGACAGAATCATTTCAGTTCCCAACGCCAGGCCGTAATACTGTCCATCCACTTTATTGGATTCCGAAACGGATTCGATTCTTTCAACCTCTTCTACCTTATCCAATTTTGCAACAGGACCGCTGTAAACCTCTACTTCCTCGTTATTTAGGATGTCAACTTTTTCCCACTTCATTCTTTTTCGTTTGGAAACAAGCGCCTTACTCAACTGTCGGAGTTTGGCCTCTTTCAGTTCAGCAATAACCACTTCAGCATAGATATTTATTTCATCTTCTTTGTCTGACCAATTCATTTTCTCTTCAAAATCCTTGTCCTTGATTCGTTCAAAACTCCGAGCATAACTAAGTGCTTTGGACAATTCATTGTATTTTTTTCGAGGTGTTTCCTGAACTTGGGCTTTGTCAAAGTGAACAGCCATGGCATAATAATAGGGCGCTGAATTGTGCGGGAAAAATTTAATAAACCGTTCCGCTACGCTCAAGCATTTTTCATCCTGTGCCTCGTATAGTTTATTCAAACGTTTGTAAGGGTAATTGAAGGAGAAAGTCAGGTACGGTAGTGTTAACAACAGGATGAGTGAGATGGATCTTCGCATGGCTTTTGGTTTTAAAGTTGTTGTTTTATCCCAAAAATTAGATTGAATTGAAAAAGCTGATGCTGGAGACTACTTAAGAGTGAGAAGTAAACATCGATAATTTCGGTACAATAAAAATTTTGAAACGCTGGTTATTATTGTGAACGCATAATAAATTACAATTATTGTACCAGTCCTTACTTCTTTTTAGATTTCTCTAATTCGTAGGCGTACAGGAGTTTAGACAGCCTTGCTACAAATGGCCTAGCAACCTCCGTGTATTCGTATTCACCATCATTGACAATATCGTTCGCATTGGTATACAAACTAACTGACATGAAAAATTCAACGCCATCCGCTTCATTCTTAACGTGGGCAATTTCAGAAGTGAAACCGTAAGAAAGTCCTAATTTACTTGTCGTTTTCGTTTTATGTGCTGTTGACTCCTCGCCTACTATTGCGTACTTTAAATCATTGTCATTTTTCCAATACCTTCGAGCAGGATACGATGGGATCACCTCTCTCGGATACTTCTGCATGGATTCAATTAAGAATTCACGGTCTTCATTTCGCATTAAAAATTTCTGATCCCCAACTTCGGGATACATCAAATGAATTAGCATGTCATTTACTTCGGGCAAAGGCAATTCCAAGTTGTAATTCAAATCGTAAGGGCTGGAAACGATATCTCCATTTTCATCTTCGTGTTTTGATCCAAACAAACGGCTTTCTAGGAAGGAATAGTTCATTAGCATCTCGTTGGTATCCAATACCGTGATAAGACTGGAACTTTTAAACTCTCCTTTGGAGTCGACTACTTCGCAGGAATTTGTCTTCAATTGATCCGCTCTCTCGCATCCTGTAAATGCTTTGTAAATATTCGTTCCGAAATAACCACTATTTTCCAGTCGATCATTAATCAATTTTGGATTAAGCAGATGATAAAATGCAGAATAAAAGTTGTTGTCACTTAGCGCCATCATTTCCAGTATCATTTGACGAAAACAAACTGATTTCGATTGAGAAAGGGTGATAAATTTGTCATTATTGCACGAAACTTCTGATCCAAATACTGGAATGTCATCCAAAGAAATACCGGACTGCCGAAAATGCGATAATGCCAATAATGCAATGGGAAACTTCACCAAACTCGCAGGATAATAATACTGGTGTGTTCCAAAATGACTCGTCGAAAACCGAGGGACTGAATCGGAATGATCCACTTGCGTGTACATCAATTGCAACCTGTACTTAGGATCTGTAACGATTTCTTTCGACAGTTTAAATTCTTCCGCGTGCTCAAGAATGTAATTTCTCAACGTGACAGAATCATTGATTTCCTGCCCAGAAGATAGAAAAGAACTAGAAAGGAAAAGTATTAAAAAGAGTTTATTTCTCAGCACGTTTTGATATAAAATAAATTATAATTGCTGGCGAAATTGCAATCAAAAAACACCAGATAACTTCCGTTTTAATATTCACGAAATAGTAGATCATCCATGCTGAAATCGCAATAAATACTATTGGTGTGATTGGATATCCCCAAGCTTTAACGATGCCGTTACTCTTATTTTCTTCTTTGGATTTTCTACTTCTTAAAATGAAGATTCCAAAAACAGTTAACAATGAAAAGATAGCTAAAGTCACACCAGTAAATTCAATAAGCGAGCCAAAATCTAAGAAAAACACCATTGACAAGGATGAAACCATAATTGTAACGATTGCCAATAATGGAGCTCCACCTTCAGTTTGTTTCCCAAGCGCCTTAAAAAGTTTGTAGTCCTTGCCTATTTCCTGCGCAACTCTAGGCCCTGCAATAAACATGGCGCTTACTCCTGAGATTAACGCAAGTGAGAAAACCGCGCTAAAAATCAACCCAACTTTAGGCCCGAGGATTTTATTTGCAACGATATTCCCTAAATCCAATCCTGATCCTAGTTCTTCAAACGTTGCTACGTACATGAATACAAAGTTCAGCATCAAGTATAAAACTGTAACGATAATCGTTCCAATAATCAATGAAAACGGAAGATTCTTTTTAGGATTTTCCAATGAACCAACGATGTAAGAACTGGCGTTCCATCCGCTATATGCGAAGAAAACCCAAACCATCGCTCCTGCAAAAGGAAGGCTGAAAATGGTATCCCACGAATGGGCTGATGGAGCAAAACTGATATTCGCTCCTTCATAATCTCCAATAAAAATAAACGGTACAATTAAGAAAACAGCGACCAATCCTAATTTGACATACGTCATCGCGTTCTGAAACATCCCGCCGAACTTAACGCCTCTAACGTGAACGAGAACAACTAATAGAATAGCAATGGTGGCAACAATCTTGGTAATTGGAATTGACAGTAAGGTGTCTTCTTTCGCCATTCCTAAAAGCGGCAAAAAGTATTCACCTGTCGCCAATGCAAGTGCTGCAATTGCTGCAGAAAATCCAACTACAATAGAAATCCATCCGCTTACAAACCCAACAATTGGGTGGTATATCTCGGATAAAAATGCGTATTCCCCACCGGATTTATTTACGCGCGTTGCGATTTCGCCGTAGACAGTTGCTCCACAAAGCGAAACAATTCCACCGACCAGCCAAATCATTAAAATTGCAAAAGGGTCTGGAATTCCAAATTCAGGATTCACCTGATAACCAAGCGTGGTAAATATTCCAGTACCAATCATATTCGCTATGACCATGTTAACTGCAACGGAACGTGTATATTTTTTGTTTTGCATATTTATTTTTTCGATTGACTAAAGTACAAGAAAAACTGATAGCTACTAAAACGAGTTTGTTCGCAACAACCTAAAAATGAGTCAAATTGATGCCGAAAACTCTAAAGATTTCTTTCTTTAAAAAGATTTCTACACATTTGTGCTTCACTTAACCAATCAAAATGAACAAGTTAATCCTACTTCTTTTCGCTGGAATTTTAATCACTTCATGTGGATCTGAAGTCCCTGAACCTAATGACAGTAATAAATCAACTACTACGGAGATCACAGGAGATACTATTGTTAAGGTTGAAAAAGTATATCCTGAAGACGGTAAATTCAATGAATTCGCGCAATATATTGCAGGATATGAAGGCACAGAGAACAGTTCTTTCAAAGGACTTGAAGCTTCTGCAAGTTGGAAATCGTACCAAACGAACTTGAATGCTGTTTGGACAAAAACAAACAACAAGCTACCTACAATTAGAGATTGGACAAAACAAGAGCTCGCTGACGTAAACACAGATGGAGGAACACTTTTCTATCCTTTCTCTGGAGCTGATTTCTTGCATGCTGACTTATTCTTCCCAGACCATGACAACATTGCGATGATCGCTTTAGAGCCTATTGGAAACTATCCTGATTTAGATAAAAAGCAAAAAGATGGAACCCATGGAAAATACTTGGGAAGCTTAAAAAAATCAATGAATGCAATTTTAGGATTGAGCTTCTTTAGAACAATTGCAATGGCGGATGATTTCCAAACTGAAATGGATGGGACTTTACATGTTTTGATGCACTTCATGGCAAGAACAGATCACGAAGTATTGTTCCAAGAAAAAATTGCGATTCAACCCAATGGTGAACTGTCAACGAATGTTACAAATATTACGGATTCAACATACATCGGTAACAGATACTATTTCAAGCGCAAGGGTGAAGAGAAAGTAAGAACATTGACGTATTTCGCAGTGAACATTCAAAACATGGCGTACCATAGCCGAGGCGGTTTGGTTGCGAAAGGATTAGATACAAGATCTGATTTAGTGGCTTATTTCAAAGGATTGAACATTAAGTCATCTTATTTGAAATCTGCTTCTTATTTAATGCACAGACCAACGTTCAGCATCATTAGAAATTTAATTCTGGATGAATCAGAATACATTCTTCAAGACGATTCTGGAATCCCGGTTCAATACTTTGACACGAATAAGTGGGACTTGACTTTCTACGGAAACTTCGTGAAGCCAATTTCATTGTTCAGTGAAAGACAACAGGCGGATTTAGTAGAGATCTACAAAACCAAATTAGGGAATACTAAACCTTTGCCTTTCGGAATTGGATACCAATATATAAATGGAACGTCTAATTTAATGAAAGCGAAAAAGAAGTAATCCGAACCTAATTCTTTTCAAAAAAGTTCAATATGCTCGTGACTTCTGAATTCCAGTAGGTGAAGTTGTGTTGAGCCGTTGAATCCGTATGGAACTGAACCTTCACTTCTGGCTGGACGAATTCAATAATTTCTTTAATCAATTCGAAATGCTTGTAAGGAACGACGCTGTCCTTCATTCCATGACCAATATAAAGCGGCACATTTAAGTTCTTCAAAAGAAGCAACTGTTTTGGGTTTTCAAGTCCTTTCCATCGTTTTTCAAACTGCTTCATTACTCCAAAATAACCAATATACAAATTGTCATTCGGGAACATAAACTGATCATAATCACCTGATAAACTCGCGCACCCAGAAAACACTGCAGGCAAATCCAAAGCCAAAAGAAGCGCTCCCCTTCCTCCAGTCGACAGTCCCAGAACATAGTTGTTTCCCTTTTCTTTAAATAATCCATATTCCGATTGTAACTCGCCAATAACTGAATCTCTCAACCATTTCCTTGTTGGATACTGCTTCCAATCCAACCTTGTTTCTTCATAATGATTTTCCGAGTAAATACTCTTCCCCATTTCCGGAAATACTAAGATGTATCCTCTATTCAACGCTTCCTCACAAAGAGATGTACTATCACACCAATCTGTAATTGGAAAGTCCCAACCTTGTAGAACCAACATAGCCCCATTCACCCTTCCCTTTGGCGTTTTTATTTCGACATCAAATTCGAATCCGTTGAATGGAACTTTATATAGAGTGTCATTTACTAATGGTTTAGATTCAAATTGAGTTTGATCTTCTTGCACGACTTGATGTTTATCAGCAGTCTCGATTCCATATTCAGAACAAGATATCAATAAAGCTAAAAACAAGAATGGTAACGTATAAATGAATTTCATGGAAAGCAAGTTAGTAGTTTTTTTTTATTGTATTGATCAATCATTACTCCTTTTGATTCTAGAATTGTATCTATTGATTAGTAAACCTTCACTCTGCAGTGAAACTCAATTTAACGCTCGTTGTTACTTTTATTAAATCGAGTATTACCTTATTGTAATAACAAGAAAGAAATTATGAAAATATTTATTCTAGCATCATTCATTTTTGCACTCCAAGCATGTGCTCAAGAACAAGATTCTGTTTCAGGAGAAAACCAAACCGAGAATAACACAAGCGCTGAACACAACAGTCCAATAATAGATACAGGCGGAATGTTATTACAAACTCGTTTCAATCCACCCAAAGGATATGAGAGAGAAAAAGTAGACTCAAAATCATTCGCTCATTACTTAAGAAATCTACCGCTGAAAAAAGCTGGAGATTTAGTGAAATATTATGATGGAGGAACAAAATCAGATTTTGCATACGAAGCAGTAGTAGATCTGGAAATCGGAAACAGGAACCTTCATCAATGTGCAGATGCAGTTATGCGATTAAAGGCTGAATACCTATGGGAAACTGAGCAATACAACAAGATTCACTTCAACTTTACAAATGGATTTAGAGTAGATTATTCTGAATGGATGAAAGGAAAACGTATGGTTGTTAAGGGGAATAAAACATATTGGGTCAACGGTTCAGCAAGGGCAAATAACTATCAAGACTTCTGGAAATACATGGAGCTAATTTTTAATTATGCTGGAACTCTTTCATTGGATCGAGAAATGAAATCCAAATCAGTAGATCAAATGAAAATTGGCGATGTATTTATTGTTGGAGGATCACCTGGACATGCAATTATAGTCGCAGATATGGTTGTAAACCATACTACAGGAAAAAAGAAGTTTATGCTTGCCCAAAGCTACATGCCAGCTCAGGAAACACAAATATTAAGTAATACTTTCGATGAGAATAGTCCGTGGTATTCTCTTGATTTTGGTGATGTATTAAATACACCTGAATGGACATTCTATGCAAATCAATTGAAAGGTTGGGAATAGAGTTTAAGTATAAATCATTCTTATCTTGGTTATTTATTTAACCAACACTAATGCCAAGGATAATTATTCTTCTTTTACTGAGCTTCTTTTCTTTATCTGTGAATTCTCAATTATTGAATTTAGCCGTAAATGATAGCTTGACTAATGTGGAACTCGATTCCTTAAAGTCAATATTTGGTTTTGGAAAAACTGTTCCTGAAGAATATGCTCTTTCATTTTATACTGCATTATCATACTACCCAGAATTAGACAGTTCTGTAATAACGCTTAAAAAAGTACGTATAAAAACTACCCTAAATGCCAGGCCTACCAATACGTCATTAATTTTTAGAAAACGAACAAAACGGAAGTATGTCATACGTATCAACAGTCGAAACCAAGATAGCTTGATACTTTTGGATGATGTTCCATTCAATGCTCGTATTGGACTCTTTGGACATGAATTGACACATTTTATTGATTATCATCATAAATCATTTGGTGGAGTTCTAAAACGTATGTTCTCCTATTCAACATTGAAAGGAAAAGAAAAGTATGAAAAAGAAATTGATTCGATGACCGTTTCTATTGGACTAGGACAGCAACTCTACACTTGGTCATACTATGTACTATACAAATCAAAAGGGAGTAAGAAGTACAAAGCGTACAGAAAACTGGTCTATCTTGAACCAGAAGAAATTCTAAAATTGATCGAGGAACACGAAACTTCAAATTAACGAATCATATTTAAAAAGTTAAACTAAGATTTTCAACAAATTGCTGTAACGATTTCAGATCGATTCGTTACTTTTTATGTAGTATCTCTAAACCTCAAACATTCAGCCTATGAAATTGATTCTTTCAATAATCGCCTTATTCTTAATGAACATTACTGTGCAAGCACAGATTGAGTTCTCTTTAAAAATTAAAAACACTAAGAATCAACCAATGTATAACATTGAAGTAACCGCAAAAAACGGTAACGTTGTTCTAGTTCAAAAAACCAACTCATCAGGTGATGTGAAGTTTACTCTTAGCGAGCCTGGAATGTACACTTTTAGTTATTTAGATAAACCAAAAGCAGCAACATATGATGTGAAAGTTGGATATCGTGGATCAGCCTCTAGGTCTTCAACGTATGATCCTAAAGGCGTTTTTAAAGTTACTCCAAAACAAAGTAGAGAAGGAATTGCATTTCAAACACTTCGTGGCACACACAACCAAGTAAAGCCGGGAGTTGCAAAAGTGGTTATGCAAATTAAAGAAATGGGTAGTCCAGGTACACCAGGCATTTCAGTTCAAATTGTAGACTTTGTTGATAAAATCAAGTACGACGGAGTCAGTAATGGTTCAGGGAAAGCGACATTCTACTTAAAAATCAATAGAGAATATGAGGTTGATGTAGAAGAAATTGAAGCCGTTCAAAACGTTAAAGTTCCAGATTTTGAAAATGGTGAAATGCGACAGACAATCAACTATAAGAAAACGATTGTTCGAGAAACGGTCAACAACGATACCATTCATCAAAACAACATCAGCCAAACAACGGGTACAACGAGACACATGCTTTTTGAACTGAATCTAAAAGATTATGACGGAAACCCTTCTTCGGAAGAGCCCGTATACCTTATTGCTCAAGACGGTTCTAGAACCTATGAAAGCATTACGAATGATAATGGATACGCTAAATTCATGCTTAAAAAAGGAACTAATTATGTGCTGAATTTGAAATATGAAGAAGGCGTTCATTTGGTTAAAGCCAGCGAAACAAGGGGCTTTGGTCAAGCAATAAGTACACGACGCTACAGAGGCTCCGCGGTAATCGAACAAATGATGGAAGACCGAAGATTGGAAGCTAAGGCAAACGAAAAGGGGTTTGTAACTAGCTTTCGTGAAACACCAATTCGCAAGGCAGATCAGCCCTCTGATTATTTAAAACCAACACCAAAAGGATTTAATTTGGATTTCGGAAATTCATCGGAAATGGGAACTCCAACAATTGCCGATAATAAATTGTTTACCCAAGAAGGATTTTATTCTCCAAATTTTTATGCCTTAAACGCTACCGATGGTAAATACTTGTGGGGTATTGAATTGGGTGAATCTGGAATTTCGCCAGCTGTATTCCACAACGGAGTTCTTCTCATTAACACGTATTCATGCACGCTGTATGCCATTGATTCAGAAACGGGTGATTTGTTGTGGAGTAAATGGCTTGCTGGCACAATCTACTCTACTCCATCTGCTGATAACAATAGCGTATATGCCGTTTACAACAACGGTGGAACAAATCCGTTGGACAATGAAGAAAGCTTCGTTCTCGCTTCCTTTAACTTAAGAACGGGCAAGTTGAACTGGGTGAATTGGGTCGACAAAGAAGTAATTGCTTGTCCAGTTGTTGAAGGCGCTGAAGTTCACGTCGCTTCTCACAGCGGTAATTATTACATCTTTGATAAAAAGACGGGAGAACGAACATTGGATTCAAAAGACGTTCAAGCTTTGTCGTCTCCAACGATTACAGCCACTGAAATCTTTTTAACAGTGAAAAATGGAATACAAGAAAACATTGTAGTTCTAGATCGCAAAACATTGAAGAAAAAGAAAATTTACAAAAAGGATATGAACCCGACTTTGATTTCTGAAAACCATAGTTCTTACAACGACATGAACTTCAACGGATCTCATCCGATTGTTTATAAAAACGAAGTGATTATAGTCTTGGATAAGGAAAAAATCACTGCCTTCGACGCTAAAACAGAAACTGTTCTTTGGGAAAAAGCGATAAGAACTGACCCCACACAAATTCCAATTGTTGCTAATGGAAAAGTTGTTGTAGGAACAGAGGATGGAAAAGTAATGAACTATGACATAAGAACTGGCACAACCACTATTTTAAGCGAAAGTGAGGAAAGCATAGACAGTCAGCCGATTTCTCACAAAGGGAAATTATATGTAGTTTCTGCCGGTGTAATAATGATGGTTAAGGCTGTTCGAGATTTCGGACACAATCAATGGAATAAGGATTCAACACATAATCTATATTGGAGATAGATAAATAGTTTGCTAATACCCAATAAAAAAGGGCTGCTCTTTCGAACAGCCCTTCAACTATACTTTTAAGTTTCTGTTACATCAACATTGAAACTGGATTCTCCATATAATTTTTGAATGTATTCAAGAACATTGATCCGGTTGCACCATCAACAACACGATGATCACAAGACAATGTGACTTTCATTACATTACCAGGAACAACCTGACCGTCTTTTACAACAGGCACTTCGCTGATTCCACCTACGGCAAGAATACAGCTATCTGGAGGATTCACAATCGCCGTGAATGCTTCAATTCCAAACATTCCCAAGTTGGAAATGGTAAATGTATTTCCTTCCCACTCTTGCGGTTGTAATTTCTTTGACTTCGCTTTCGTGGCAAGTTCTCTTACTTCAGATCCGATTTGTTGCATGTCTTTTCCGTCTGCAAAGCGAACTACAGGAACCAACAATCCATCGTCAACAGCAACAGCAACGCCAATGTGTACATGCTCGTTACGTCGAATAACATCTCCAAGCCAAGCGCTGTTCACATTTGGATGCTCTCTAAGAGATAATGCAACGGCTTTAATCACCATATCATTGAATGAAACTTTCACTCCTTCCAATGAATTGATTTGCTTTCGAGCTGAAATCGCGTTGTCCATATCCATCGCAATCGTTAAATAGAAATGTGGCGCTGTGAATTTACTTTCAGCAAGGCGCTTCGCAATTGTCTTTCTCATTTGTGAAATCGGCTCATCCGTAAACGATTCCGTTCCAACAAATGCTCTTTTTACATTTGATGCACCAACATAAGGTGTATAATGATCAATATCTCTTTTTACAATTCTTCCATTTTGCCCAGTTCCGCCAACATTATTCAAGTTGATTCCTTTTTCGTTTGCCATTTTCTTAGCAAGCGGCGAAGCAAATACGCGTCCGTTTGTGTCAGCCACCACTAGAGGAGTAACTGCTGCAGGCACAGGCGCTGATACCGGGGCGGCAACAGCAGCAGGTTGAACAACTTCTTTAACGAGTGAAGGAACTTCTTCCTCTTTTTTAGGAGCTAGTGTCGCTTTTTCAGCTTCTGCTAAAAGCATGTCAACATCTTCACCTTTGTCCCCGATGATTGCCAGAATAGAGTTAATTGGCGCCGTAGCTCCTTTTTCAACTCCAATATACAATAGAACACCATCATAAAATGATTCGAATTCCATCGTTGCCTTGTCAGTTTCAATTTCTGCTAAAATTTCTCCCGATGCAACTTCATCTCCTACTTTTACAGTCCATTCAGCAACAACTCCTTCTGTCATTGTGTCGCTCAACTTCGGCATATATACAATTTCCGCCATATTCGATCTAATTTCTTAAGCTTAGTATTCTTTAATAAAAGGGTAGTCTTTTTCCTTGTAGACATCCTCATACAATTCTTTTCCTTCTGGATACGGAGAGTTTTCAGCGAATTCAATTGATTCCTTCACTTCGTTTCTTACCCACGCACCAATCTCTTCGATTTTCTTTTCAGACAACCATTTATTCTCCTTGATCACTTCTAAACAGTGTTCAATTGGATCTTGCGATTGCCATTCAGCAACTTCATCTTTCGATCTGTACTTCTGAGGATCTGACATCGAGTGTCCTTTGTATCTGTATGTTCTGATATCCAACAATGTTGGTCCGTCGCCTTTTCTTGCTCTGTCAGCAGCTTCTTCAATTGCTTCATGAACCGCTTCTGGAGACATTCCATTTACTGATCGAGAAGGCATTTCGTATGAATGACCAATTTTAGACAAATCAGTTACGTTTGTGGTACGTTCAACTGAAGTACCCATTGCGTAATTGTTATTTTCAATAATGAAGACTACTGGTAACTTCCAGATCATCGCCATATTGAACGTTTCGTGCAATGCTCCCTGACGAACTGCGCCATCTCCCATTGATACAAATGCTACATTTCCTGTTTCGTTGTATTTTTCAGCAAATGCAACTCCAGCTCCCATCGCAATTTGAGCTCCAACAATTCCATGACCTCCCATAAAACCAACTTCTTTATCGAAGAAGTGCATTGAACCACCTTTGCCTTTAGAACATCCTGTAGTTCTGCCGTACAATTCAGCCATTAAAGCTCTAGGATTCGTTCCCAATGCAATTGGATGACCATGATCTCGGTATGCTGTCATGTGCTTATCACCTTTAATACTGCCACTTGCAGTTCCAGCAACAATGGCCTCTTGACCAATGTACAAGTGACAAAACCCACCAAATTTTTGCTGAATATATAGTTGACCTGTCTTTTCCTCAAACTTACGAATGAGTAACATATCAGTATACCATTTGATATACGTTTCCTTAGAAAACTTTGGCTTTCCAGCCGACTTCGCTTTACGCGCAGTTTTTGTTGGTTTTTGAGACTTAACCGCCATGTCGTTAATTTAAAAAATAAGCAACGACAAATATATAAAATCTAAGCTGAAAATGATTGTTTTTATTCCGCACATCTCCCTTGCTAAATGTTAAATATCGCGCTTCAAGAGATGTTTGATTTCTTCGAATGGAACCAAGAGTTCAGTTGGCCCACCTGAATAAGGTGCAATATCGTATGAATTGTAGTAGACGAGCAACTCACCTACTTGAAATGTAAAGTTTTCATAAACAGAGAATTGGTCATTTTCAAACCAGAATCCGTAGTCATTTAAACTCTCTTTAGCAGTCAATTTAAAAAGCTTTCGAAAGTGCGGTTCTACGATTTTATTCAGTGCATTTACGTCAGTGAAAAAATCAGTTAATTTTAAAGCTTTCCCTGTACTTTTATCAAATTGAAAGTAGTTATTGTAGCCATTTCCATGTGCTCCGCCAGTATAGGCCCATCCAAATGCTGTAACCTCCGCAAAACTTACATATTCATGGATTCCTATCGATATTTCCATTTCCCATGGTGTTGACTCTTCCGCTTTGTACAAGTTCCATTCGGTAGCCATTGAATCGAGCTGCGCAACAAAGAAATGATGTTGAAGTGGATAAATCCCTGATTCAAGTATTGTTTCAGATGATACAATTTTTGCAATTAAACTATTTATAGAATCCTTATAAACACTGTCCATCACGTTGGATGAAAACTGAGTTGAGTAATATGAATAATCAATTGTTAACGTTGCAGTATCAGAATGATTTGCTAAAAAAATATCTTGAGAAACTTTACCAACAATGATTCTTGGCTCGGGACCAATCGTTTCAGAAACCCGATCCAAAACACAAATTGGTGCCGTTTTACAAGAAAAAATTAAAAGAATTCCAGTAAGTAACATCGCTAAATATTTGATCAACTTCATACTCCAAAGGCCAACGGTAACAATTGAGTCGCAGAATTAAATATGGTTGCAGAACCGTTCTGACTCACCATAATAACGCGATATGCTTTTTGCTGTCTCATTTCTGTCTCAACCATTACCTGCCTGCAACCTCCGCATGGCGAAAGAATCGTGTCAATGTCAACGAGATCGCCTTTTGCGATTACACAAAGTGTTTCAACCGTTTCGTTCGGAAAGTTTGACCCTGCATAAAAAAGGGCAACGCGCTCCGCACACAATCCAGAAGGATAAGCGATGTTTTCTTGATTGCTCCCCAATACTATTTCGCCGTTGGACAGCAACAATGACGCTCCAACGCTGAATTTGCTGTAAGGGGCGTACGCTGATTTTAGTATGTTTTCAGCTGCGACAACTAATTTTTGATCGGCTTCGTTTAATTCCTTCCAATCAGTAAGTTGCGTATATTCTATTGAGATTTTCTTTTCCATATTCTTAAGCCAAAGAAAGTCAATTTTCACGATTTGAACATTGATTCGTTCAAAGAATCCGTTAATCTTTGATAGTTAAGCGAATCTCTGTATTTTTGCGGCCACATGAATCAATACAAAAAAGTAGCTTTTTATACACTTGGGTGCAAGCTCAACTTTTCCGAAACGTCCACCATTGGTAGGGCATTCGAGGATGCTGGTTATGGCAAAGTAAAGTTTGACGACACTCCAGATATTTTTGTAATCAACACGTGTTCGGTTACAGAAAATGCGGATAAAAAATGCCGACAATTGGTCAAGAAAGCTATGAAGATCAATCCAAATGCATTTGTTGCTGTAATTGGTTGTTTCGCTCAATTGAAACCAACGGTGATCTCTGAAATCCCCGGAGTTGACATTGTTCTTGGAGCGAATGAAAAGTTCAATATTGTTGAGCACGTTGAATCCCTTGATAAGAATGAAGAGGCGTTGATTTCAAATGAAAGCATTAAGAATACGAAAGAATTCATCCCTGCTTTTTCATTGGGAGACAGAACACGTTCTTTCCTAAAGATTCAAGACGGGTGTGATTATTTCTGTACATTTTGTACGATTCCATTGGCACGAGGAAAAAGCCGAAACGCTAGTATTGACAAGACTTTGTTAGAAGCCAAGAAAATTGCTCTAACGGAAGTAAAGGAAGTTGTATTGACAGGTGTGAACATTGGCGATTTCGGACAAGGAGGCGAAGAAAACTTCTTTGAATTGACGAAACGCTTGGATAAAATAAGTGGAATTGATCGCTTTAGAATCTCTTCGATTGAACCGAATCTTTTGTCGGATGAAATCATTGAATTCTGTTTGACCAAATCAGAACGATTTGTGCCACACTTTCATATTCCTTTGCAATCTGGAAGTGACAAGTTGTTGAAAGCAATGCGCAGAAAATACGAACGTTCAGTGTTCGCGAATCGCGTAAAAGCAATTAAGAATTTCAGTCCTGATGCATGTATTGGCGTTGATGTAATTGTAGGTTTTCCTGGAGAAACAGATGAAGACTTCATGGAAACAGTTGATTTCATAAAAGACCTAGATGTTTCCTACTTGCACGTTTTCACGTATTCTGAACGCGCAAATACAGGAGCAATTAAACTTGGAGATCCCGTTCCGATGAATATTCGCAAACAACGCAGCAAACAACTTCATATCTTATCGGACAAGAAGAAGCGCGCTTTTTACGAAACCAATATTGGCAAGTCAGGTATTGTTCTTTTTGAAAACGAGGACAACGGCGGCGTGATGCATGGATTCACTGAAAACTATGTCAAAGTTAAGGTTCCGTTCAATGCAAGTTTGAGCAATACCTTCCGAAAAGTGACACTTGATGAAATTGATAGAGACGGTGTGATGAAATGCACAACGTTAGAAAATTGATATCAAGCAAGTTGAAGTATCACTTTTATTGATGCTTTTGAAAACAAATACAACGTATTATTATTATTCTAGCCACTAGTAAACTGGAAACTTAGTAACATACATAACAAGTGAAAAGCCCGGCTATAAACAGAATCGGGCTTTTTTTATACACTAATAAAATGAAACAAGAATTCAGCGAATACAAAGACGAAGACTTCCTAGTTTGGAGAACGCTTTTTAAAAGACAGTAGATTAACCTTTCTGATAAGGCCTTCAGCGACTATTTATTGGCTCTTGGAAACATGAGTGATGTGTTAAACGCTAACTCAATCCCAAAATTCACAAAGCTTAACGAATAGTTTCAATCCACGACGGGCTGGGAAATTGTTCGTGAACCAGGACTAATTCCCGTTTATGAATTTTTCAATTTTCTTGCACAAAAGAAGTTCTGCTCTTCAACGTTGTTGAGGGCGATGGAGCAATTGGATTACCTGGAAGAACCAGACATGTTTCATGATATCTAGGGCACGCTACTTTGCTATCGAACGAGGTGTTTTCTGATTTCGCCCATTAATTCGGGAAGCTTGGAAAGTCCTTCATAGGAAATGAAGAGAAGTTAATCATGTTGCAACGTTTGTAATGGTTTACCATAGAGTTTGGATTGATTGAGCAAAGTGGCTTGAAAATTTACGGAGCTGGAATTACTTCTTATGGGGAGTCAATTTCTTCAATTCAGGGCGGAACGGAAAAATAGTATTTGACGTGGACAGAATAATAAATCAATCTTTTAAGAACGATAAAGTTCAAAGTAAGTACTTTGTGATCGATAGCGTCGAGCAACTTTTTGATTCTGTCCGGCAATTGACTAAAAGCTGAAAGTAATATGGAATAGATTTTTCGATCAGTTTAGTTTCAATTTACGCGTTCTTCAATTAACTAAAATTGGAAAAAATATGAGTTGGAAAAAAAATGATGAAAATCTAGAAAAACAATTCGTCTTTAAGAATCAAACGGAATTGGCGGAAGCCGTTCTTGTGTTGGCGCGGCATTCAGATGAGATTGGTCATCATGCAGACTTACAAATTCATTACAACAGGCTTGATGTGAGCATTACAACGCATGATGCAGGCGGGTTGACTGAAAAGGATTATACTTTAGCGAAGGTTATTGATGGATTATTTGAATCTTAGATCGTTCAATGGTTTGATTATTCGATTGATTTAGTTTCAATGAATTCATAATCAATCGAAAAATTGATTAAGCTACTTCGAAATCTTAACAAACAATTCTGCACCTTGCCGCGGCTCAATTGAATTGTAACACTCCTCCATTTCTACAGAAGAAAATTGATCAAAATACGTCATATATTCTTCTTTAGAACCTCCATACGGAGGACCATCAGGGAACTCACGATTAAACATGACTCCAACAATTTTTCCGTTTTCGGCAAGTAAACCTTCACATTTTGAGGCATAAGCACTTCTTAAATCAGGATCAATCGCGCAAAACATCGTTTGTTCTACAATGATGTCGAACTCACCACTGAAAGCAAAAAAGTCTCCGAAAATAATATGCTCTTCTGGAAAAGTTGGAACGCGTTTTAATAAATTCAGCAAGGGTTCTTCCGCAAGATCCATGGCATGAACGTTGTCAAATCCTAAGTTGAATAAATATTCTACTTCGTGACCATTTCCACAACCGGGAATTAATATGCGCAAAGATTTATTTTCAACTTGATCGAAATAGGCTTTAATGGGCGAAGATACTTCTCCTAAATCCCACCCCGTTGTTTCTTTCTCGTATCTTGACTCCCAAAAATTCTTAGACAGATGTTCCATTACATTTTCACTATTCGTTTTACAAACTTACTCTCTTTCGAGTGAATTGCAACGTAATAGATGCCGGGTTCAAATTCCGATAAATCAATCTTTTGATCGATAGTAGTGTCAATTAATAACCTTCCTTCAGAATTAAAGACTTGAATACTATACTCTTGATTGCCTTCAATGAATAAAATTCCAGTCGTTGGATTTGGATAAATCGAAACGGACAACCCTTGTTCAATTAATCCTATTTCGGCAGCATGAATAACCCCAACGGCATCAAGATCAAATCCTCCTGAATCAAAACTGGTTGGATACGGATCGTTGATGATTGTTCCTTGTCCATCGTAGCGCGCATAAGTCGGATCGAGTGTTCCAACAACATCAATTATTTTGACATGTGTAATTGCGTTTACGTCCAATCCTGGAGTTAAAGCCAATTCTTCTATGTCAAATGGAGTTCCATAGCGAGCTCTATACTTTCCTGCAAAATTGTTCACATAACGGCAATTTACCGTGTCGAAGTTTGTCAATTGAACCTGTGTCTGAATTTCACTTGTAGATTCAAAACGAAAAAAATTAACACCGTCCGAACTTACTTCGACAAAAGCCAATTCTATATAGTGATCTGTAAAACCATTTTCAAAAACAGCGAAGTCAGGCCCTACTCCATTGTTAATAGGCGCTGGAAATGTCAGAACCACCGAACCGCCGTCTCCAAGAGACACAACTCCTGTTCCATCAGCTTCTCCTGTTGCATCGGAATCTATTCCGTACGTTGTGTTTCCAACAGAAGGAACGGGTAAATTCATTGGTCCTCGCGTAACAACGGCATTGTTTGCCCAAGCAATAAAAACAGATGAATCCTTATGAATTGCTGTCGATCCAAGAACTCCCGGTTCTGGCGCAAAACTTTGTCCCCAACTAAGGATCGGAAGGAAAAGGAATATATATTTAATCATAGAAAAGAACTTTTTTTGGATTCAATCCAACATGATAGCTTGTTTCATAAACACCTGCAGGATTGTACTTTCTGAGGTAACCGGTGTTTGTATAATTCATTGCGTCTGAAATATAAATCTTATCGTTAATAGAATTGTAAGAGACGTTGTAGAGCGTAACAACTTCAGACAAATCAATGAAGTTGGATGATTCGATTATTTCGCTACTTGCATTAAATACACTTACTGAATTGGCATCAAAGACAAGAAAATTTGAATTCATTGGTGAAATTCCATTAATGTCAAAAGCAAATGACTGTAAAAGAACATCCGTTGTTGAATTGACACGCTTCAATCTCGATGGAACGGCTCCATAATCACCTCTAGAGACAACATAAACATCACCTGAAGCATCCGAAACAACTTCCCCTGGATTAATTCCTACCGTGATCTTCATCAATTCAGTATTTGTGGCCAAGTTAATTACAGAGAGCGTTGAATCTACATTTGGGAAGTTCAATCCACCCGAATTAGCGACATATAATTTGCCATTAGCAACTGCCAATCCTTCGGGATTATTTCCAACTGGAATTCTGGTTGTTACAGTCAATGAAGTTGTATCAATGACATCTACAAATCCGTCGTAGCAAGTCACGTAAGCATTTCCACCATAAAAAGCGATAGATCTTGGCTGCTTGGCAACTCCTCCACTTTCCATTTGAATTTGCTTAATAGAGGTGAAATCTGAGGCGGATAATACTTCGATTACACTGGATACATTTACAACAACATAAATTTTCCCTCCATAGCGCTTTATATCATTTCCAGTATCTCCAATTTGACGGTTTGTTCTCGTGACGAAATAAGAGTTATCAATTACTCCAGAAGAGAAATCAATCCATGAAATTGAGGAGTTGTTTTGTTGATACAATCCTTCGCAAAGAACCAAAGTTCCATTGGCTAAATTCGGCGCAGTAGCTGGACATTTCGTCTCGTCCTTTTTACAGGAAAAGAGAACAAATCCTATAACTATTAGGCTAATTAAGCGCATAACTCAATGAGATTAAATAGTTTCTTCCTGGCATCACAAACGACCGCACATAGGCGTATGATTGATTAAAAACGTTCTTTACGTTTGCCTGTATTTTTAATTCGTTTTGCTTTTTCAATTGGAAAGTATAATGAACTGCGATGTCCGATATCAAATACCCTTGAACTAAATTCGCTTCGGTATTTTCATTCAAAGCGTACCGCCCGCCTGTGAAATTGTTAGAGAGTCTACAACCGAAATTCTTAATTGTCATTCCAACATCAAAATTAGCCATATGCTCAGGTGTATAAGCAATTTGATCACCAAAATTCAAAGACCCTTCCGTAATATCAATTGCTTTTTGATACGTATAATTGGCCGTCATTTTATAGTTGGACTTTTTTAATTTCCATTCAAATTCAGCAGAAACATCTCCTCCAAAAACATTTACATTCGTTACGTTCTGCATCGACCATACGAATAAGTTTTTAGTTGGGATCGCAACGATCTTATTGTTCACTCGGTTGTAATAAAGAGAAGTCCGAATGACCAAATCCTTTTTTATACTTTCAACAGGAATCATGCGAAGCATATAAATGAATTGGTGCGCTGTTTCGGGCAAAAGTGAAGAATTCCCGACGCTATTGTAATACAACTCATTAAATGATGGCATTCTGAATGAGTTCTTGTACGTTCCTGTATGCTGATACTGAAAATTTCTGACTTCTCTCGATTGATAACTAAAAAACGGATTCACTTTGAACATTTCACGAGAACTTGATCCAAGATTTGTGTTTTCATTCACATACTGACCAGAAACCATCAAGGTAAAATCTCCAATCGGGCTGTTTTTCACAAATGAAGTCAGGGCTTTTGAATGAAAACGAATTGGATTGGACAAGAAAGAATCGCTTGAAACGAGATTGCTCACGGTCTGTTCTATTCCTCCACCAAATACATAACTCTGGAATTGTTGCCTTTGAAATTTCAACCCGAGAACCGCATTTCTATTGAGATAGTCGACATTTATGTTTCCCGCAGCATTCAAATACGTTGGGTCGATATAATTCAAATTGTTTTGATTGACATTTCCATAAAGGTTAATATTCACCTTTTTAAACAGCAAATGGCCTCTGCCGTAAATTAGGTGGTCATTCGTCTTTAACCTTTCGTCGGCGGTTTCATTGTAAAGAATAACCGCGCCTGGCAAGCCTTGTTCAATAATAGAGCCTTTGTAACCGACGTAGAATCTGCGGCCTTCTTTCGTTTTATATTGGACTTGAGCCCCAAAATAAAGATCACGGTAATCGTTGTTTTTTCGTGCTCCTTCAACTTCCGTTAAACCATTCATGAAAGTGTAGTTGTAATCTCCGTCTGCTCGTCGGAAGCTTCCAAATGCTGAAAACATCCAATTTTTTCCTTTCAATTTTGAACCAGAAACATAAGCGTCTTGTCTGTTGAAAGAACCGTATTTAACTGTTGCTCTTAGTGATGATTTTCTATCGTAATAACGACGAAATGAATTCAAACTAATAACATTCCCTGTAATCTGAGCCGATACAGGGGAAAACAGAGCACCTTGCGAGACAGAATTGAGGTTCACAGAACTCACTCCATCGCTTTGAATTTGCCCAAGATTAATTTGTCCAGACTGAGAATTATTGAGCATAACTCCGTCCAAAACAATACTTGTGTGTCCGCTTCCCATTGAATGGTAGGAAACCGTTTTCAACCCTCCCAATCCGCCGTACGATTTCACGTTTACGCCTGGAAGTTTTGATATCAATTCACCCGCATCATCAGCGGCAAGTTCTTCAATATCCCTTCTTCCAATTTCGAATTCAATCGGTCGAAGTTTTTTATAAGCCAAAAGCTTCTGGGAGATATAAACCTCTTTAATGTTTTGAAGATTAATATTAACGGTATTGGAATCAATTCTTGTTGTGTCAATTTGGCCAAAGCCAAGAAACGGGAGCACTAGAAGTGCTCCCGCAATAAAAATATTTTTCCCTAAAGAAATCATTGTTTAATGAATCGGTTCGTATATGAACCAGATGCATTAATAAGTTTGATTACATAAACACCGTTTGAATAATTCGAAACATCAAGCTGAGAGAACGTATCGTGATCTTCAGAATAAAGAACCTCTCCTGTCAATGATGTAATTGTAAGAATCCCTTCTTCACCCTTGATCATTAATTCATTTGTTGCAGGATTTGGATACATTGAAACGTTATTCAATTGATTTTCATTAAAGCCCAAACCGTATTTCACACTAACATTGTCGACGGCGAAATAAGTAGGCGTATTAATAAAACCACCTGTCGTATCTGACGATTCAATTTTAAAAGTAACCGTTGAAACGGGAGCTGAAAACGTCGTCAAATCAACTTTCAACCAATCGTCGGAAATGTAATCTTGTGTATTGTCAGCAAAACGATAATCAGCCAAGTAAACTAAGCTCGAATCAAATATATTCCCGAATTCATCTGCACCATACACCCAAACACGATAAAAATCTTCACCATTTGATCCATCAGGAATGTTTCCGTGAATATCTCCACTCACGGATGTTCCAAACTCCTTACCGTATCCTCCTGCATCACCACTCAGCATGGAAAGTGCAGAATATGTCGCGTTGGCGATATAAAACGAATCAATCGAAATGTATGAGGTTGTCGCCGAAATAAACCCATTGGAATAAAGCATAGCGAATGTTTCTGAATTGTCCGCTCCAGATCCTGGATATGCACTGTATTGATTTCCAAAACCAGGTGTAACGACATCGTTCATGTTGGAAATTGAAAATTCTGACCAATAACCGCCCCAAGCAGTGTCATAAAAATTTGTAAGGATTACATCCCCACCAAGGAATTCAAACTCCCCACCAACTCCACCTGACCCATTGTCAAATGAGTTTGGTGCTAATCCAAAAGATTCGAAATCGATTGTTTGTGCTTGCGCACTTGCTCCGATAAATAGAGCTGTTGCTAAAACGTAAAGTTTTTTCATCGTAAAATAATTTAAATAAGTTAAACGTGAAAAAATCAGGTAAAAGAAAATGGTACTGCTCGCGATCAGTACTAAATCCGACTTTAATCTGAAGTCCTCTTTAATAATTGACTGGGGCAAGTATTCTGACTCATACCATATCGATTTTGTCTTCCCAACCATCGGGTGACAGTCAGTGACTTATTAAAATCGACTTCTAGTATTTACAGCTGCAGATACAGTTTCGGATTTACACCGAATTCCTTTTTTCATTCTCTAAGCAAGCCTAGGGAAACCAAAGTCGCGACAAAAGTACAATAATTTTACGATTGAAAGGGAATCTTCTACAATTGAGCTTTATCAGATGATTCCGTTGGTATCTTCAATGCTACCTTCTTGTTCTTATCAAGAGAATACGTGTATTGGAGCATAACAGTTCTAGGTTGCTCAATTTTCAATGGGCGAAGTGAATAAACATTGTTCATGATATTCGTTCCAACAACCGCTACCTTATGATGATCATTCAATCTGTATGAAAAACGTGCATCAAAAATCCAATTCCCATGTCGGTGTGAATTGTAAAAATCCATGTATTCAATATCCTGAACATATACCATTCCATCAGTCAAGTCTTCAAATTCACTGATCACGATATCCATATTTTCAATTTTAGAAAAATACTTAAGACTTCCTCCAATACTGAATCTCTCTTTAATTGTCACCTCAACATCGGCCTTTACATTATGAAGGAATCTGTATTTCAAAATCCCTCTTGATGGATCCAAAGACGTTGTATTAAAAGTGTAATCCTTCTTATAAAACGTAGTATCAGCTCCATAAATGTAATCCGGTGTTAATGACTTTGGAACAATATAGTTGTAGCCTGTCATAAAGATCATTTCAGCATGTTTCCCCAATTTGGCTTTTCCAGTAAATGAAAAATCAAGACCCAAAACTCTAGACTCTCCGGTATTTAAAAATTTAAAGCCTGCAAAGCCTGGTACCGAAGGATCACCCCAAAAACCAAACATGTATTCGATAGTATTTTGATACTCTTGCCAGAATCCAGCGAGATCTAAATAACCATATACTCCGCCAATTTTAATTCCTTGCTTAACTCCGATCTCCGCGTTCCAACTGCTTTCAGGTTTTAAATCTGAATTGGGAAATACTCCAAAATTCCCAATCCCAGTTCGTATGAAACGCTCAGTGATTGTCGGAAATCTAAACCCTTGACCATAAGAAGCTCTCAAATAAGTCTCTTGGTATATCTTCAAACTTGTTCCTGCTCTGAAAATTGGTTTTAAAGCAGTTATTGAATCATTTAGTTGAAAATACTCTACCCGTCCACCAACTGAAACATTGAGTACTTTTTTTATCTTTTTCTCTAATTGCGTATACGCCGAAACGTTTAGTAAAGTATTATTTGGACTTCCTGACCCGATGTACATATTCGCTTCAGAATTGACGTATTGCCCTGTTATTCCGCCAATAAAGTCAAAGTCAACCAAAGACTTGTATTGCTTTTTAAACATGTAATCACCGTAAAAAGTAGTCGCCTTATTGGATTGATTCGCGGTCATTTGATTGTCCGAATGCAACATTCTAGCTCTGAATTGATGCTTCCCATTGGATTGAGTCATTAAATTCAAAAATGGATCTAAATGAAAAATCCATTGATTTTGTAGAATCATAGCTCCAGGATAGGCTTGAAAAAGTTGTGCGGAATCGCCTAACCAAGCAAACGCCATATTGGACTGAGAAACCATGGCGTTTCCATTAATTCCATAATTCATCCCTCTATATTTCTTAGATCGATGACGTATATTAAAATTTACTCTTGCTCTTTTACTAACCATTTGAGAGTTTCGGAAATTCGTTATCGAATCAGCAAATTGAGACACTTGAATATTTGAATCTTCAACTGGAGGACCAATATATCCATGATCATAGTTTAAGTTTCCACCTACAACTATATCCCAATTTTTAACTTTTCTTGCGTGTAAGAAATTTGCTCCTGAAATAAGAGGTGTATCATCCCACCAAGTTGCACCTGCAACGTTCGGTTTAGAATAAAACCCTGAATAAACGTTTACTTTTGTTTTTGGTTTATTCTTAGGGAATGCTGTTCGAATATGAATCGACCCAGATAAGGCAGAACTCCCTGATAAAACCGAAGCAGCACCTTTAATAACTTCTATTTGATGTATGTTTTCAACTGGAATAAACCCCCACTCCGGCCGCCCCGAATCTCCAGAAAGCATTGGCATATCATCAACAATTACTGCTACTTTTGATCCCACACCAAAGGTAAATCCACTCCCACCTCTAATTTGAGGTTCACCATCAAGAATATTTAACCCTGGGGTTTGATCAAGCGCAGTTTCAATGCTTCTAGTATTTCTATTTTCAATCATTTCCGGCTTAAGAATCTCCATAGAAACCGTTTGATCTTCTAGGGGCTTATCAAATTTCCCAACCTTAACCGTAACATCATCTATCTCTTGATAGATAGGTTCAAGTTTGATATTACGTGTAATTGTATCGCCCTCCAATATTGTTACAAAGAAAGTATCAGTAACCATAGATGTGTATCTGCATATGATTCGACATTTACCTTTAGGAAGCTTTAAGAAAAACGTTCCATTATCATCCGTATTATCCCCACGAGTAAAATCAGCTCGATATATTACTGACGCTCCAAATAAAGGGTCGTCATTATTATCCGTGACTCTACCTGTTAAAGTTCCCTGTTGAGCATTCGAAGTAAATACTGAGCTAATTATAAATAAAATTAAGAAGTTTCTCATAGCAGTAAAAAAGGGTCTAGACAATGCCTAGACCCTTCAAATTTAAGTTTTTTTCCTATTCAATTCTAATACTTAAGAATTTCGAATTTGTATATTTTATTTTCAGTAAGGATGTGTACAAAATAAACACCAGGGTTTGCATCAAATGCAATGTTAGATTCAACATCACCAGTTTGAAGAACTTGCCCCATAGTGCTGTAAATAGAATAATCACCATCCAATTCAACCAAAGAATTCACTGTAATCGTATTTGAAACGTTATCCATAGAAACAACAACATCATTTTGATCTAACTCAGAAACCCCGATTCCACCAGTTGGATTGTAAATCAATTCAACATCATCAATATATAACTCATCACCTGCATCTCCTCCACCAGGAGATTCATTTGTAGTAAACGTTACTAAGATATAATCGTTAACCGCTGCAGGTCCAGAATAATCAAATACAACAGCAAATCTTTCCCATCCATTTGTAGCTGGGTAATTAACGACTGCAGAACCAACCAATTCAGCAGCAGAAGCAGCATCTTCAGGATCTTGATAATCATAATCAGTATGAATCGAAGCTTTCATTCTTGCGTTACCAGAACCTCCACTTGGTATAAACTTTGCCCAAAAAACAATTGAATCAGGAGTGTCAGTCAATACTTGAGAGAAATCAGTGTCTCCAGTGAAAGTTTTATTGTGATTAGAAGGATCATTTGCAGTAGCACTATTCATTTGAATTTGTCCTAATGTCACATTTCCATTCGCAACAATGCCAAAAATACTTGTCGAGAACAACCGGCAAGAAGAGAATCCAGCAGACCCAGGTCTAATATCAGAAGACTCATCGCATTGATCCCCCGCAGCAAAAGCAAAAGTACCAGCAGCAGTTAAAAAACTATTCCAGTTGTCAGGCTCGTCATCATTTGCCCAGTTTTCCATGTCTCCGTTTCCAATCTGCTGTTGAGCAAACAAAGCTCCAGAAGTTAATGTCAACGCAGTAATTAGTAATATTCTTTTCATATCAGTGGTTTATTATTTAAACAAAGATAACATTAAACGTTTTCATTCAATACTTCAAAATGTTAATTGGCAACTCTATTTTTATAATTGATATGGATTTTGACCAACGCCAACAAAACTTAGCGATTGACTATAGTTAAGTAACTTGCAGAAGTGTTTAATGAAATCCAAAGTCAAATGGTGACGGAATGGTCGTGATCAGTGGCTTGACCGTGTGAAATTTTCGAAAAAGTTAAAAACAAACATCTCGAGTAAAATCAAATTATTCATTGATGACTTAGACACATTGATTAAAGTCGAGGAATGAGTTCAATTTTAGTATTTTTGACCCTATGATTTCAGATTCAAATAACGTGAAAGTGGGCCTCCCAATTATGGAGCAATTTTACACGATTCAAGGGGAAGGTTTTCACAGCGGAAAAGCAGCCTATTTTATACGAATAGCAGGATGCGACGTGGGTTGCGTTTGGTGCGACGTAAAGGATAGTTGGAACGCAGGTGACCATGAATACCACACAGTTCAATCATTAATTGACAACGTTCTCGAAACCAAAACCAATTTTTGCGTTATCACGGGCGGAGAACCTTGTATGTACGATTTAAATGAACTCACCAACTTATTGAAAGAAAACGGAATTGAAGTGGCCTTAGAAACCTCAGGTTGTTATGAACTGAAAGGTCAAATCGATTGGTACTGCTTCTCTCCTAAAAAATTCAAAGCACCTGTGGAGAATGCTTATTTAAGCGCAAATGAACTTAAGGTTATAATTAGCCATCCATCTGATTTTGAATGGGCAGAACAACATGCTGCGAAAGTTTCAAAAGAGTGTAAATTATACCTCCAACCGGAATGGTCGAAACAGGAACGGTTTTTGTCTAAGATCATTGACTATGTAAAGGAAAATCCAAATTGGAACATTTCTTTGCAGACACATAAATTCATGAACATACCTTAATTATGAAATACATATTTATTCTATTCACGCTTTTTTTATTCACTAATTGCGCTACATCGCAGGGTTACTCGACAGAAAGTAAAAAAGCCATTAAGTATTTTGAGCTCGCTTTGAAAGCTCCACGTGAATCAAAAATTGAAGGAACGAACACACCAAATTTCCCGGCTGGATTGGAAATTCTAAAGAAGGCTTTAGACAAAGAGCCTAATTTCTGGGAAGCACATGTATTGGCAGGTGAATTCGAGGAGAACATGAATAATTATGAATCTGCGATTGACCATTATAAAAAAGCGTTAGTGATCAATCCAAACCACACAAGAACAGGAAGCACTTACTTTTACTTGGGCAATTTACAACATGCAACAGGTGATTATGACAATGCGATTCGAAACTTGGACATCTTTATGAACAATAGAATTGCGAGTCCAGAACTTCAAGCCGTGGCAAGTCAAACAAGACGTAATTGTATTTTTGCGCGTGATGCCATATTAAACCCATTGCCTTTTGATCCTATTAATGCTGGACCTGGAATCAATACGGCGCAACCGGAATACTTCCCGACAATTACGGTCGATGGAAAAACAATTTTGTTTACTCGAAGAATTAAAGACGGCCGTGTGCGTCAATCCTTCAAGGAGCAGGAAGATTTCTTTGTTTCTCAATTGATCCAAGATCAATGGGCGACTGCTGTTCCAATGCCGACGAATGTAAACACAGTAAACAACGAAGGAGCTCCAACAATTTCTGCCGATGGAAGAACCTTGGTGTTTGTGGGATGCCCTGACATAGCGGGAGAGTATGGTGTAAATAGAAAAGGACGCGGAAGCTGTGATTTATTTATCACGCGTCGATTAGGAGCCAAATGGACGAATCCTGAAAACCTTCCGGGAATGCTAAACTCAATGCATTGGGAAACACAACCCTCGTTATCTTCGGATGGAAAAACAATGTATTTCATTCGTGGTTTAAGAGGAAGAAATGGATCGAATGATTCTGATATTTACGTTTCTTACAAAGATGAAAACGACAATTGGGGCAATCCCATTCGTTTACCGGATCACATTAACACGAAGGAAAAAGAGGAATCAGTTCTAATTCACCCCGACGGTAAAACACTTTATTTCGCCTCTCGAGGGCATATTGGAATGGGAGGATCGGATTTGTACGTTACAAGAATGGATGATCAAGGAAACTGGTCCATGCCTAAAAATCTAGGATATCCAATCAACACGAAGTATGATGAAAATTCATTAATGGTCTCTCCAGAAGGTGAAGTTGCATTCTTTGCTTCCAATCGAGATGGAGGGTATGGCGATTTAGACATTTACTATTTCACAATGCCAGAGTCTATGCGTCCGACTAAAACATTGTATTTTGAAGGGTTGGTTTACGACATTAAAACAAGAGAGCCGCTTCCTGGGAAATTTCAATTGATTGATTTAGCAACTGGAAAAGAAGTAATGTCGGCGAAGGCAGATCCCGTGACCGGTGAATTCGTTGTTCCGCTTCCAATAAATAAAGAATACGCATTAAATGTTCAATATCCTGGATATGCTTTCTTCACGCAAAACTTCGACATGGAAAATCCTGACAACTTGGAGGCTATTCACTTGGACGTTCCGATGGTACCTTTAAATGGTGAAAATAGCGAAGGAATTCCATTGGCAAACGTTTTCTTTGATGTGAACAAGGCCACCTTGAGGCCTAAATCCTTCGTTGAACTAAACAAATTGGTTGAATTCATGATGACTTATCCAAAGGTTAAAATTGAAATTGGTGGTCATACAGATGTTCGTGGATCAAACAACCTTGTTCTATCTCAAAGCAGAGCAAAAGCTGTTTATTCTTATTTGATTTCGAAGGAAGTTCCAGCTGAACGAATGATCTTCAAGGGATACGGAAGTACAATTCCAATTATTACATTGGCGGAAATTGAATTACTGTCAACGGATAAAGCCAAAGAGAAGGCACATCAAGCGAACAGACGTACCGAATACAAAATATTGGCTGAATGATTCATTTAATTCGTTTAGCGCGACCGCTAAATTTGCTTATTATCGCTCTGACAATGTACGGTCTGGGTTGGTACCTCAATGACGCCATTGAATATTCGGAAAACACCGACGTTCAAAGTGTTTACTTTTTCCTTCTTGTCTTTTCAACAGTCTTAATTGCTGCTGCCGGTAATATCATTAATGATTACTTCGATGTAAAAGCAGACAGGGTAAACAAACCCGAACGGCTTATTATCGGCAAGCACATTAAACGTCGTGTTGCTATTGTCGCGCATTGGGGATTGAATTTCGTGGCATTTAGTATTGCCATTTTTTTGAGTTGGAAATTAGAAACCTACTGGTACGTTTTCATCCATTTGCTATCTATTAATATCCTTTGGTACTATTCATCGTACTTCAAGCGTAAATTGTTTACGGGAAACATTCTAATTGCTGGTCTGACGGCAATCGTTCCTCTTTTAGTGGGACTGTATTTTTACCAGAGCCATCAGCTGTTAGAGAGTCCAAACCAGAACTATTTTATTTATCCTTTCGACAAATTTCGCGGCGATAAGTTCATTGTTTTTCTTTCTTTCGCCTTGGCGGGATTTGCCTTCTTATTAAACTTCGCTAGAGAAGTCGTGAAAGATATGGAAGACGTTGAAGGAGATCAATTAATTCGAGCAAAGACAGTTCCAATTGTTTTTGGATTCAAAAAATCGAAATTGGCCATTTCTACAATTCTTTTTTCTGCTATTGCTGCAATTGCGTTTTTCTTCATGCAGTTCAAAGGAATCGAACCCATCGTATTTCTTTTCGTTGGATTTTCGACCTTATTAATTATTATCGCGTTTGTTCTCTTGTTAAAAGCGAATGAAAAGGCGAACTATAAAATGATTAACGCTTGTATCAAACTAGCGATGGTCTTCGGGCTCCTCTCTCCTATTTACTGGAAACTTCTTATCATTTATGGATAAATTAAAGATTGTTCTTGGCTCAAAATCACCTCGACGTCAATCATTGGTAAAAGAACTAGGTTTCGAAGTTGAAATTCGAATGAAGGAAGTCGAAGAAGTATATCCAGAAACGTTGGCGTTGATTGATGTTCCTGAATTCTTGGCCAAACTGAAGGCAGAACCTTTAAAATTGGCATTAAAAGACAATGAGGTTCTTTTGACTTCCGATACTGTTGTGATTCACAATGGTAAGTTGCTGGGAAAGCCAAAGGACCGCGAAGATTCCATTCAGATGCTAAAACGTTTGTCTAATTCGTCACATACCGTAGTTACGGGCGTAAGTCTTATTTCAATTAAAAATTCGCATTCTTTTTCATCGCATACAGAAGTTTACTTCTCCGAGATTTCGGATGAGGATATCGTTGCTTATGTTGATCAATATGCACCTTTCGATAAGGCGGGCTCTTATGGTATTCAAGAATGGCTCGGATACATTGGCGTTAAAAAAATTAAAGGTTGCTACTACAATGTAATGGGACTGCCACTTCACGACACCTACAAAGCGCTTAAAGCTAATTTTATATAATTATGGCTGAATGGGTTACAGTTTATAAGGAGCAGAATTTTACGAATGCGCATTTGATTAAATCATTTCTTGAATTTGACGATATTGAGGTTCAATTGTTGGATGAACTAACGACTCAAACAGGCTCTATTTATTTTGCAGCTTCAGGTGGCGTCCGCATACAAGTTCAAGAACCGGACGTAACAAAAGCATTGCAGATTCTTAAGGAAAAAGGATATGGTAATCCAGACGTTGACAAGTCAAATCAATTGTTTAATGCCCTTGGTAAATTTTCAAAGAAAATTCCATTCCTTAAAAAAATGCGAATTGAGGTTGCTGTCTTTACATTAGTTACAATTGCAGTCTCCCTCGTATTGATTGTTATTTTTTTATTGACGAGAGAATCAACAGAAGAGATTATTGTAAATCATAGATGGCAAATTATTGAAGTCAAGCACAACAATCAAATTATTGAAAGGGATTATAGCAATGGTATACTGATCATTTTTGGCTCTGATCTTGATCTGATATGCTTCAAAGAGGATTATTCCATTTACTTCTCCGATTATGGTCAAGGAAGTGCAGAGGCTATATGGAAAGTCGATGGAGATAAAATGACTTTTAAACCTTATGACCCATCTTCAATTCATAAAACTCAAGAGCACATTTTCTTTAAAACTTTTAAAATAAGTATGGAGAAAAAGTATATGATTTTAGATTCACCAACAACCAAAATAACTTGTTTACAAGCGTATTAATATGATTCCATTTTTTGAATGGTAAAGCTTGTTTATTTTCTCGTACTTTTATCATCTCAATCTAAAACACCAAACGCCATCTTAGCACTCGACAAATACTTCACGCCGTTCAAAGCTTCAATCAATGGCTTAGAAGTTCCAACTAAATTTACGTATCCGTTTTTTTACGATCCAAACCCATTAAGTGTAATTGCGGCCGAAGAGCTTCAAGCTTACATTCAAAACGAAATGGATTGGGACCATGATTTTGGTTTGGATGCTGATTCGGATTCTGGAGCAGGAAAAATGTTCGGTGTTCTAGTGGTTCAAAATAAAGAAGGTGAATTGGGCTATTTATCATCGTTTTCAGGGAAAATTGCCAATTCAAATTTGCACTTAGGCTTTGTTCCTCCAGTTTTTGACATGCTTGATCCAAATAGTTTTTTCGTTCGGGATATGGATGAACTAAGCGAAATTAACAGGGTTACAGCGGAGTTATTGAGCAATCCCGAAGTAGATATTCGGAAAAAGTTCGCTGATGAATGTATCACTCAGTCCAAAATAGAAATTGAAGCCCACCGAGAGGCAATGCGAGTTGCTAAGGCCGATCGAAAGATGCGCAGAATGGAAGGCGATATTGAAATGACAGGCGATGCGTTTAAAGTACTTGAAAAGGAACTTTCGAAGGAAAGCTTGATGTATAAACATCAATTAAAAACCTTGACCGAAAATTGGAAGGATAAGATTGATGAAGCTCAGTCCAGCTTATCGGAAGTAATGAGGAAAATCAATTTTCTGAAAAAAGACCGTAAAAAGAAATCAAACAACTTACAGCAAAAACTCTTTAGTCAATATGATTTCCTGAATCAAAAAGGTAAATTGAAAAACGTTGTGACCATTTTTAAGAATACAGCGATTAAAGTTCCCCCTTCTGCAGCAGGCGAATGTGCGGCACCAAAACTGTTGCAGTTCGCGTATCAAAATAATTTGAAACCGATTGCCATGGCAGAGTTCTGGTGGGGACGAGCGCCAAAATCTGAAATTAGAAAACATGGATTCTTTTACCCGTCATGTCGCGGGAAATGCGAACCAATTCTCAATCACATGCTGGTTGGTCTTGATGTTGAAGACAATCCGTTATTGATAATACCTTTAGGACTTAAGACGCCCGAGATCGTTTTTGAAGATGACGACATCTTGGTTATTAATAAGCCGGAAGGAATGTTGTCCGTGAGAGGAAAAACGGACTTGCCTTCAGTACAAGATTGGGCGGATAGAAAATACCCCAAATCCGAAGGACCAATGATTATTCACCGCCTAGACATGGCAACATCTGGAATCCTCATCCTTTCAAAGACAAAAAAAGCCAATAAAGAAGTTCAGGCGCAGTTTATACAACGAACGATTAAGAAACGTTACGTTGCCATTTTAGAAGGGATTATTAAAGAAGACGAGGGCATTATTGATTTGCCGATGCGTCAAGATTTCAATGACCGGCCTAAACAGCTTGTTTGTCACGAAGATGGTAAACCTGCGAAAACACGATTCAAAGTCGTTGAGCGCGTAAACAATACGACCAAAGTTCACCTCTATCCTATTACGGGAAGATCGCATCAACTTCGCGTTCATACGGCGCATACAGATGGCTTGGGTTGTCCAATCGTCGGTGATGACTTATATGGAACGAAAGGCGTGCGATTACATTTACATGCTGAGTACATTGAGTTCGATCATCCGATCAGTAAAAAACCATTAAAACTAAAAGTTAAAGCGGAGTTTTAATTCCGAAATAGAAAATCATATATTCACAGAAAAAATTCTAATTAAAATGAGATACCTTCTTCCGATATTTGTGATTGCTTTAGCATTTTCATCCTGCAAAAAGAAGAAAGCCGAAGAGCAAGCTATTGCTGACGAAACAACTATTCAGAATTATATCACTGAGAATGGCTTAAACGCTATACCCACGGGAACGGGACTTTACTATGTAATTGATATTCAAGGAGCTGGACTGCCATGTACAAGTGAATCTACAGTTGTAGTTGCCTACTCGGGTTATTTCTTAAGCGGAACTGTTTTCGATGAAAGCGAGCCAACTGGCGTTGAATTTGGTTTAGCAAATGTTATTGCAGGTTGGACGGAAGGCATACCTTACTTTAAAGAAGGAGGAACAGGAAAGCTTTTGGTTCCTTCAGCATTAGGGTACGGACCCGATGGAAACAATACGATTCCAGCAAATTCTGTTTTGATTTTTGATATTGAATTGATTTCTGTCATTCAATAAGCTCAATTCATTGCGAGTCCTAATTCTGAGCGCTACATTTATCACACAAGTTTACATTTCTTTTTCAAGATGAACCTTTAACTTGATAAATCTATGATTGTCAAATTGTTACAGGATCAATTCGCACATTTTATAATTCTAGCAAAGAGAACATTAATTCAAGCAACGATGACTTGGCAGCTTCAAATAGATTCAAATTTACAATTCTAATACCATCGTGGCGCGCATTGGCTCACGCAGCTCACTTTTGATAGTAATCCTGTTTAATTTTATAAGCCCTAGGCTGACGAACTGTGATAGTAATCTGAATAGAAAAGTATAGAGCAAAAAAAATCCACCCCTGAGGATGGATTTTTCAATTCATAGATATTTTTATAAATATCAGAGATTAGTCAACTTTAACGTTAGTTGCGTTCAATCCTTTTGGACTTTCTTCAACTTCGTAAGTTACTTTGTCTCCTTCTGTAATTTCGTCGATAAGATTGTTTGCGTGAACAAAAACATCTTTACTTCCATCTTCTGGTGTAATAAATCCAAATCCTTTTGAATTATTAAAAAATTTTACTGTACCGTTACTCATAATATATTTGTTATTTGAGCTCCAAAAGTACTAATTAATTCTTTAATGTTGATAAAAAATGAAAAGTTATGCAATTTTTTTTTTTCGACAAACGTTAATTATCAACATTTTAAGCAAGAAATACGCCCTATTAAAATCTACCTAATCATTTTTTTGAGATTCTAAACTGGCCTCAATGACGCTTTAATAGTGATTTTTAGCAATATTCGCTTCAATAATTTAAGATCTTTATCCTTTACCTGCATCACATGGAATAAATGTTCTCCATGAAAGCAAGTATTTAGGAGATAATTACTGTAATTTTCTTGTCTTTTGTAAGAAATCGAATGGTATGGACCCCCGTATTATGGTTTTCGCCATACAAAAAGAGTTCTTTATCAGAACACAACGACGAAACATAACCGAACTCATTTTCAGAGTTCAGGAAAAACTCAATCTTGAATTGCTTGAATTTTAGAACCCCACTCTTTCTAAGTTGAAAGGTTGAATCATTTCCATTGCTTTTAGAGAAGGCTGAATAGTATAGCCTAACTCTTTATACTCAGAATACGTATACTTTAAATCTACCGGCTTATCGAAAAAGAAGCTTTACTGAGTAAATCGAAATTTAAGTAACCATACTATAACCAACTCCATTGATCGGCCCCATCAACTGTGAAATAAGTGTCGCATCGATTACGACGGCTGTTGAATTCATGTTTAACCCAACCAAAACGACAAAAATCGCAAAGGTTGAAACCTAATTATTCGTTCCTTTAAACACGACCCCAGATTCAATTGTATTGTGAATAACAGCGTGATCTTCCACCTTACGATTGAAGCGTAAAGTTCGCATAACCGAATTTAATAATTTGTGTGCGTTCATTTGTTACATTCGATTAGGTACGTTGATTCCAAGTAATGACATTCCAAGTCCTATAACCTTCGCCACATTGCGACTAAGAACCAAACGCATGTCTTTCAATTCTTCTTTCTCCTCTATTAATACAGGGATGCTCTGGAAGAAGTTGTTGTATAGTTTAACCAATTCAAACATATAATTAGCAATCAAAGCGGGCGAATGATTCTTTGCAGCGTCATTTAGTGCATTTGGAAAACCAGCCAATTGCTTCAGAATTTCCTTTTCGACAGGCTGAAGCTCTACATTTTTCAATCCCATAGCTGTATTACCATTATTTTCTGCCTTCGCTAACAAAGACCGGATACGTGCATGAGCATACTGTATGTATGGTCCTGTGTTTCCGTTCAATTCAATCGATTCTTGTGGATTGAAAACAATTCTCTTTTTAGGATCTACTTTAAGTAAGTAATACTTCAGGCCACCCATTCCGATCAATTCGAATAATGCTTCTCGTTCTTTCTCGCTTATTCCATCTAAATGCCCACGTTCTTGTGTCATTTCTCGGGCAGAATCTACAATACTCTCCATTAAGTCATCGGCGTCTACAACGGTACCTTCACGTGACTTCATACGCCCCATTCCCTTCGGTAGTTCCACCATTCCATACGACAAGTGAGAACAGTTTTCTGACCATTCATACCCTAATTTGTTAAGGATTAAAAACAGAACAGAAAAGTGGTAATCTTGCTCATTACCTACTGTATAGATAATCCCTTGTAAATCTGGATAATCTTTAAATCGATCCACTGCTGTCCCGACATCTTGCGTCATGTAAACCGCTGTTCCATCAGAACGCAAGACCAATTTCTCATCCAATCCGTCTTCCGTTAGATCAATCCAAACAGAGCCGTCGTCTTTTCTAAAGAAAACGTCTTTGGCCAATCCTTCATCGACTAAATCTTTACCTAAAATAAAAGTATCCGATTCGTAATACAACTTGTCAAAATCGACTCCCATCGCCTTGTAAGTTGACTCGAATCCAGCGTACACCCAATTGTTCATTGTTGTCCATAACAAATACGTTTGAGGATCACGGCCTTCCCAACGAATCAGCATTTCTTTTGCTTCTCGCAGAATCGACGTTTGGTTTTTGGCCAACTCTTTGATCTTGCCGTCTATTCCTTTGATGGCTTTTTCGTCCTTCCCTGTTTTGGATTCATCCAAACGATTGAACTCAGCGCCAACTTCTTCAGTTGTTTCGCTAAAGTCCTCAGCGTTCCATTGCTCAATAATTGCGTTCGCTTCAATCTGGAAGTGCTTATCGAATTCAACGTAATACTTTCCGACAAGTTTATCACCTTTGATTCCTGTATTTCCAGGCGTTTCACGTTCTCCCTTTTCATTCAGAGGTGAGAATTTATCCCAGGCGAGCATACTCTTGCAAATATGAATTCCACGGTCGTTGATAATTTGCGTTTTAATCACCTTATGCCCATTAGCTTTTAAGATTTCCGCTACGGAATACCCCAAGAAATTATTTCTCAAGTGGCCTAAATGCAATGGCTTGTTTGTGTTCGGTGAAGAATATTCAACCATAATCGTCGGCTTCGTATTCGGCTCTCCGAATCCATACTTCTCAATTTTATCCATCTCGGACAAGGCAGAAATCCAGTAATCCGCATCGATTACAAAGTTCAAGAAACCACCGACAACAGAATAACTATCAATGTTGCCTAAGTTTCCTATAATGAACTCCCCTATCTTCTCTCCTGCTTCAGCTGGTGAGCACTTTAATACTTTAACAAAAGGGAAAATCACAAGGGTTAAATCCCCTGAAACGTCCTTTCTTGTTTTCTGAAATTGAATGAGTTTTTCCTCAACCTGCATTCCAAACAACATTTCTGAATTACTCAGTAGAGCTTCTTTTATCTTTAATTCCATCTATTTCTCCAATTCTATTGTCGTCGCCTCAAGAACATCAAATGTTACTTCGGCCATTTTATTAATTTTTTCATCGAGACATGGGTTGACTTCAACAAGTTCAATACAAACCAACTTGTCCAATTTTGCTAATTCCGTCATAAAATAAGTCGCTTCAATGGTTGACAAGCCATGATCTACGGGCGTTCCCGTTCCATGAGAAGTTTCTTTTGGATCCATCGAATCCACGTCGAACGAAACGTAAATAATTTCGCAATCCTTCAATTGATCCAGCGTCTTTCTAAGAATTTCTTCCTTCCCGCTATCCCTGATTTGATCAACCGTATGATTGGTAATGTTCAATCTTTCAATTATCTTATCCTCAGGCAATTCCGTATCTCTAACCGAAATAAACACCAGATCTTCGGGTGAAATTTTAGGGCCATCAATTCCTGTTGATTTCAAAAGGTTCCACATGCGTTTCTCTTCTTCTCCAATCTCGTTGATTTTACATTCTACGTTATCCTCTCCAAGTGCGGTTGCCAAGGGCATTCCGTGCATATTTCCAGAAGGCGTGGTATATGGTGTGTGCAAATCTCCGTGCGCATCAATCCAAACAACCCCCAATCGCTTGTTCGGATGGGCTGCCTTGATACCAGCGATTGTTCCGCCTGCCGAACCATGATCAGAAGCAATTATCAAAGGGAACTTTTGAGCGTCCAAAAGGGCTTTAACATTTGAACTTACAGATTGGAATACGTGAACCAAACCTTCAATTCGTTTCGCATAAGGAAACTTTACAGTGGTATCCAACAAATGGTTCATGTGTTGTACATGATGAATTGGAAACTTGCTGAAGTAATCACTTTCTCGCTTTCTTGCAGCCGTCATAACCGCTTCTGGTCCTAAAGATGAACCTCTGGTTCCAGCGGTAATTTCAGACTTATTTACTAGGATTTCTATATCTCGTTTCATAGACTCAAATTGCTAAACAAAAATAGTATAATTCAATGGTCTACAATTCTATTTGCCGCTTCTATTTCAGTGATTTTCAATTTCTAATTTAAAAGCTTATTATCATTAATTTTGCACTTTGGTAACCTTTTGCTTGAATCTCGTTGAATAGATATATGAAAAATGCCCTTCAAATACGCTGTAAGCTCCTTGTCTTTTTATTAGGCACCTGCCCTATTAGCTCAAATACTCACGCTCAAAAAACGAAAGAGTTCACTGGAATGTTCGAATACAGCATCAATCTGATGGACACCAACCTCAACGTTTCCAACAAAGTGAGTTCAATGATTGTCTATACGAATGATACGATTTCTAGAATGGAAAGCTTCACGGGGCAATTGGGCAAACAAGTCACGATCCGTCACATGGAAATGAACAAATCATATTTATTGATTGAAGTGAATGACACGGCAAACTTTGCGATCAAGACCAATTTGAATGTTTCGGATTCGCTCAAAAAAGCAACGCAGTATACCTTTAAAAAGAAAATATTCAAGAAGAAAGTTCTAGGAATGAGAGCGAATCGTATGATGGTAGACCATCCTGATTTCAAAGAGCCAATAGAGTTCTTGTACTTGAAAAAGTACTCGCGAGAGTACTTAAATAACTTCCCGAGTATCCCCGGATTATTGGTTCAATACAGCATCTCAACACCTAACGGAATTATGGATTATAAACTGGAAAAATTAAGTAAATACCAAGTAGATCATGATCTATTTGGTATTCCTTCCAACTTCAAAAAGGTAACCATTGATGAATTCATGGACGAGATGTTGGAAATACGCAGTCTTACTAACGATAACTAGCGTCAACCTCAGAGTAATTTAAGGTATTTCATATCTCTTTTTAATTTTCAAGTTCAACAACTAACATTTCGCTGTTTATACTTACATTTTCACGGCATCAAAGCCTTGATAATCCTCTCTATCTTCGTAAGATATGATTGTTGATAATGAATACATAGAAAAAGGCGGCTCGGAGGGAATCGACAAACCAACGAAAAAAAAACATGCTGCGAATAAGAAACCGAGAAAGAAGAAAAAGAAGTCTTCTGCTTTTGGTCAATTCTTAGATAAAATTGATCGCAAGAAAGTTAAGTCAACATTAGGCGTGATCAGTATTTTGTTTGCGATATACATTGTTCTTGCGTGTTTCTCTTATTTGTTCACTTGGAAAGTTGACCAAGATAGAATAATGGACAAAGGCTTCTTCGAGTTTTTATTTGATGGAAATGAAGAACCCGTTGCCAATTGGCTGGGAAAATTCGGAGCATGGATTTCTCATCTTCTTATTTATAAATGGTTTGGAATTGCATCCTTTGGGTTTGTATTGGTTCTATTTGTCGTTGGAATTAAATTCTTATTTAATCACACCCTTTTACCGATTGGAAAGACAGTCGCGGTTTCTGCCTTATCAATTGTTTGGTTAAGTATGTTCCTTGGTTATTTCTCGAGTACGGTCAATTACCTTGGAGGAACGTTTGGGTTTCAAATTAATGAATGGCTTGCGCTTACACTTGGAAGCTTCGGTTCTATCATTCTAATTTCTTGTATTGGGTATATGTTTGCTTTAATTTTATTTAATGTGACATTTGCTAAAATCATCGCCTTCTTTCGGAAAGATGAAGTTGAAAAAACAGAAGAAGCCACTCAAGATAGTCTTTCAGGTATTTTGAGCGAAGAAGATTTAGAAGTTGGAAATACGCTTGGAGAAGACGAGACATCACAAGACGAGGTTTCAGAGCGCGTTCATTTCATGGAGGATCAGGAGGAAGATGGGGTTGAAGAAGAAGAACCTGAATCGGAAATCATTGATTTACCTCAAGATGTTAAGGATGAATTGGAAATCACAGTTCCTGTTGACGAAGACACGATTGAAGAAGATGAAGACTTTTCGGTTACTGTAGCTGAAGCTCCTGAAGAAGATGAGGAACTTTCTAAATCGGAAATGAATGACATTCAAAAAGAATACGGTGATTACGATCCAAAACTAGACTTGTCAAGCTACAAGCTACCTCCTATTGATTTACTGAGAGATTTTGGAAAAACAGCAATTGGAACTGTTGACAAAGCGGAATTAGAAGCGAACAAGAATAAGATTGTAACAACGCTTCAAGATTATAAGATTGAAATTAAGAGGATTATGGCGACTGTCGGTCCAACCGTAACACTTTACGAAATTGTACCTGCTGCTGGTGTTCGGATTTCTAAGATTAAAAACTTAGAGGATGATATCGCCTTGAGTTTGGCGGCATTGGGAATTCGAATTATCGCACCAATTCCGGGGAAAGGAACAATTGGTATCGAAGTACCGAACAGCAAACCTGAAATGGTAAGTATGCGTTCGCTGATTGCTTCCAAAAAATTCCAAGAATCCGATTTTGAATTGCCAGTCGTTATGGGGAAAACCATTACGAATGAAACGTATACGTTTGACTTAACGAAGATGCCTCACCTTTTGGTGGCCGGAGCAACAGGTCAAGGTAAATCTGTTGGATTGAACGCCATTTTGGTTTCTATCCTTTATAAGAAGCATCCTGCTCAAGTTAAATTCGTTCTTGTTGATCCGAAAAAGGTGGAGCTTACGCTTTACAACAAAATTGAACGTCACTTTTTGGCGAAATTACCTGGTGAAGAAGATGCGATAATCACGGATACAAGTAAGGTAGTCAACACGATGAACTCTCTTTGTATTGAAATGGATGAGCGTTACGAGCTTTTAAAACAAGCCCAGGTAAGAACAATCAAGGAATACAATGTGAAATTCATTGCGCGGAAATTGAATCCAGAAAACGGACACCGGTATTTACCGTACATCGTGGTTCTGATTGATGAGTTCGCCGATTTAATTATGACAGCTGGAAAAGAAATTGAGCAACCAATTGCACGGATTGCCCAACTAGCCAGAGCGATTGGGATTCATTTAATTGTTGCGACACAACGGCCTTCTGTAAATGTTATTACAGGAATGATCAAAGCCAACTTCCCTGCGCGTATTGCATTTAGAGTATTGTCTAAAATTGATTCAAGAACAATTTTGGACGGTTCAGGTGCAGATCAATTGATTGGTCGTGGAGATATGCTTGTGAGTAATGGTCAAGAAACTGTCCGACTGCAATGTGGATTTGTCGACACACCTGAAGTTGAAGAAATTTGTGCTTTCATTGGAGATCAGCGTGGCTATCCGGATGCGCTACTTTTACCTGAATACGTTGGCGAAGCGGCAGAAAATGCTGGCGAAGTAGCGAATGATGATTTGGATGCTTTGTTCCCCGATGCAGCGCGGATTGTTGTGATGCATCAGCAAGGTTCTGCGAGTTTGTTGCAACGTAAGTTAAAGCTTGGTTACAACAGAGCGGGTCGAATTGTCGATCAATTGGAAGGTGCAGGAATTATCGGCCCATTTAAGGGAAGTAAAGCGCGTGATGTGCTTTATGCTGATGAGAATACGCTAGAAGAATATTTAAATAGTAAAGGATTGATTTAACCCCCTATTTATTGGAATCCAAATTGCAGCCGAATTTAGGAAGGTTCATAAAAGGAATTGCTCTAATAAATATAGTGTGGAGCTTTTTATCAATTGGATTGTCTTGTCTTTTGATAACGGTCAACGCATAACGAAAAGACTGATCAAACAATAAGGCTGGCTTGTGTATTAAGAAATACTCACCCGACAGCTATCGTATTCTCTTGCGCTTTTAAAAACAAAATCACCTCACTATTAAACTCTGCTGGTTTCTCAACATTCACAACATGTCCACAATTTTTTATGACGTGCAATTGTGCGCTTAAATGTCCTGAAATAATTTTCTTGATAGAAGGTAAAAATAAATGGTCCTGCTCCCCCATTATATAAAGTGTAGGAATTTTCAGGTCGTTCAATCTAAAAAGTCGCAATATCGGTTTTAGCTGTGCGGTCAATTTGTACCATCTCATAAATTCTTTTTGGTAGAGCTTTTTCGCCTCTTTCACAAACAACAAACGCGATTCTTTGTGGTTCTTCTTCGGCATGATAATAAACGCAAACAGCTTATACAAAAAGATATAAGGCACAACAGATTTAAAAAAATTGCCAAATCCCATCAATAACTTTGAACGCGTATTTAGTTTTAGAATAGCCCCTGCCATAACCATACTTTCAACGAGTTCAGGATTTCTCTCGGCCAAATCCCGTATTAAAATGGTCCCCAGTGAGATCCCAATAAAGTGAGATTTTTCAATTTCAAGATGCGTCAAAACCTCGACAATGTCATTTGAGATTACTTCAAAGGTATATTCCTGTTTGTTGTTTTCTTTAAAAACAGACTTGCTATTTCCGTGTCCTCTAAGATCGATCAATAAAATATTAAACTCACTCTTAAACGACCTGATTTGGTTGAACCAGATGGAACTACTTCCTCCGGCACCATGAACAAATGTCACCCACTTTTCAGTATTTTCATTTCGATAAACCGAGTAACTTAACATAACCTACAAACATAGTTCATCTCAAAGGTATAACACGTTAAACAAAATGATTACGTAGTTTTTAATAAACCGTATAAATTGAGGGTCAATTAGTTACATTTAAATCGGTTGTATTCATTTGATGCTTCATTCTTTAATTTGATGTTTCCATAAATGATAGGTACAGACCAGTTTTAATCTCGTTAATTCATATAAAACAATGTAAATAAGTACATTCAAAACAGAATGATATTATTAATAGCCATTAAGAAGCAAGTGCAAAACCTTAATATCAGAATATTGTTTTACAGTAAGGACTTGGTAATCTATGTAACGATCAAGTAGCTTATTTGCTAAAATAGAAGTATACTTGTTTAACAAAACAAGTAAATGATTGAACAAAACAGATTATGCTAGTTAAAAAAGAAGAAATCTCTTCTTGGGATTCTAAATACCGCTTAAAATTTATTAATTCTTTATCCGGATATAAAGGTGTACATCTAATAGGTACAAAGGGAAAGAAGGGCACTACCAATTTAGCCATATTCAATTCTATCGTTCATATTAGCTCTGAACCGGCTCGAATTGGATTCATTATGAGACCACTCACCGTGCGAAGAGATACTTATGAAAACATTATCGAGACGGATTCTTTTACTATAAATCATGTCCATAAATCGTTTTTAGAACAAGCACATTTTACCTCAGCCAATTTCAACTCCGATGAATCGGAATTTGATTTTTGTAATCTCAAAGAAGAATACATAGAAAACTTCCACGCTCCTTTTGTTTGTGAGAGCACAATTAAATTCGGGTTGAAATTAATTGAAGACATGGAAATAAAAGAAAGTGGGTGCCGTCTTATTGTTGGCGAAGTACAAGTTATCAGCACTAACAAGGAATATATTGAAGAAGACGGACAATTGGATTTAGAGAAAGCCAATGATGTTTCTGTTACTGGTTTGAATCAATATTCATCAGTAAAAAAATTAACAAACATTTCTTACGCTCGAAAAGAATCGCTTCCTAACTTTAATCAAAAGAAGCGTCCAGACAATGTTGTTTTCGATGAAGAAAGCCAATCTTACAACGCTAACATTTTGCCTTACGGAACAAACATAGGAGCTCCAAGTATCAACCTTAGCAGCGTTTCTGTATGGAAAAGTCGAGGAATTAATAGTTTCAATCATGTTCTTAAAAGTAAAATTGAAGGAATTAAAGATGAATATGAAACACTCGTTAAAACCTATGAGCTGAATGAATTGATCTACAATGCTAAATATAGTTTTGAGCCAATCATAGGAGAAGTCTACCATTTATATGAAAAGGACAACACGGATGAAAATTTCTTATCAATAATTCCTCCGCACACATGGAAAAGAAAACACCTTGGCTCGTTTAAGTTGAGCAGTGAAAAAGTTTGGAGTGAAATAAATGACTAAGATGACAGACTTAAAGAAACAGATTCGCCCCGAAATTCCAAATATTACAAAAACAGAGAATTTCAACGCAGAAGAAAAATTTCAAAATGAAATTCTTCGGCCTATTATAAAGCTTCAGCATGAGCTTATCGTGTGCTATTTTGAACATCATCTTGAACAAAACAAGATAAAGATGAATGAACTCAGCACCATTCAAAAAAAGGATTTAACTCGAAAATTATTTAAAGGAGACACACGACTTAAAACCGAATTGCGCGGCTTTATCATTGGTTTGTTTACGGTTGAAGAATATAAAGAGTATTTGAGCTTGCCCTCGCAACTCAACAAAAGAATAAACAACATGATCCAACAGAGGGTTGATTCCTGCTATACTTAAAGGAAACGTTTTTTTGTTTAACCTTTTGTAGTATATATTAAACACTTTTACTTATATTTGTAATTATAGTACCAATACAAATCCTCTTATCCAATATCAATTTTATGAAACTACTTGAAAAATACTACCCTGTTCTACTCGCATTCATAAGTTTTGTTCTTTCTGTATCTCTATGGTTTAGTGGTCAAAAAGAAGAAGGTATGTTTGTTGGAATATGGGTACCGTCAATTCTTAGTTTAGCAATATTTATTAGACTAGTTAAAAATGACTAAACATGGGAAATATTACACTTTTTATAGTCGGATTCTGCATTTTCTCTGTTTATATTTTTTTTCTATTAAAAATGATTAATAAACAGCATGGAATTCAAAAAAATGATGAACAAAATGCTCAAAAACTTAAAGACAATGATGTCTTATAATAATGAGTCATAAATAAGAAAATGTTTCTTATTTAGATCAGTTGAAAAAATAGAACACTAAACTCAATTCTAGTTTGGATGTGAAATGTAATCGATCATTACAAGCCAAGATTTCATCACTAAGCACTGAGTAGAATTTAACAATGACTGTCGGAGCAATTATAGCATTGGTTGGATTGTATTTTGGATTTAATTGTGTGACATACAGTATAATTTACAAAAAATTGATTTCAAGTGCTGAGGGAGTCGCGAAACCTTATATCCAAGTAAAAGCAAAAGAATGAATAGAATTCATCATATAGAAAATGAGATTTCAGAATTAAGAAATCAATTACAGAATCACAAACTTTATAAAAACTTAAAGACCATAGATGACGTCAGGGTTTTTATGGAGAATCACGTATTTGCTGTTTGGGACTTTATGTCACTTTTAAAATGCCTTCAAATAGAATTGACAAATGTTCAAACTCCTTGGATTCCATCTAAAAACACAACTCTTACTAGATTCATAAATGAAATCGTACACGGAGAAGAAAGTGACATCAATGAATTAGGAGAGCCTAAAAGTCATTTTGAAATGTATTTGGATGCAATGACTCAAGCTAGTGGAAAAACAAACGAGATTAACAATTTCATAAAACTTATTGAATCTGGAAAATCAATTGAATACTCATTAAACGAAATCAATATAGATAAAAGAGTAGCTGATTTCGTCAAATTTTCTTTTTCAATTATTGAAACCAACAAGGCTCACCTTGTAGCTTCTGCTTTCACATTTGGACGAGAAGATGTTATCCCAGATATGTTCATTGAAATTCTGAAATCGACTGATTCGGAAAACACGACATTCAGCAAATTGACATATTATCTTGAAAGACATATAGAATTAGATGGGGAAGAACACGGACCACTATCTCTTAAGATGATTTCAGAACTATGCGGTAATGACGAGCAAAAATGGAGTGACACATTATTAGTAGCAAAGCAATCACTAATGAAGAGAATTGGCCTCTGGGATGCAATTAATGAAATAATACTAAAGCCAGAATATAGCATGGTATAAAAGATATTAAAACAACCTTTTATACAGATTGTTTCTTGACAAAGTTTTGGGTGCGCCTTACTCGAAAGATTTCCAGAATAGGAAAAGCCGATCACCCCGTAAAGAAAAACCGGCTTCAATGACTTTTTTATTACTCTTTTATAAAACGTCTTCATTCTTCGTTTTAAAATTTACGATGTAATTACCACTAGCCAAACTTTCTACTAAGAAGGTTTAAGCTACTTCCGTTTGCGCTTATTACAAAAGTCCAAAAGTGAAGATGCTCATATGAAAGCCAGTATGATTTTCACTTCCAACGATGTCATAATTAATCTTGGAGTAATAGCTGCTGGCATCCTCTTGTTTGGGGTTAATTCGAACTAACATGACCTAATTATTGTAGCGTTTGTATTTATCATAGTTATTCGAGGCGCTTTTGGGATATTAAAGCTTGAAAATAGAATGGTAAAAACACGTCCTGCTCGCAATGCGGAGTTCTTTTTCTAATGGCCTACAAAGCTAAATAATTCAACAATTACCTGACTCAATCAATAAAGCGTCTTTTAACGGTCGAGCTTTTTTATGTTTATTTAGCCAAATAGATTCGTTTTTTGCTAAAGTAAATATATAATTTGTTTAACTTTACTATAAAATCATTAAACAAAATGGAAGCTCAGGAAATTTTATCGGCCTATTCAGAATATGTGATTGATCACAACTCCCGTCCAAAATCAATGGCAGTATTTGCCAAGAAACTGGAAATTAGCGAGTCTCACATTTATAAATATTATGCGAATTTCAAAAAGATAGAATCTGAAATCTTTAAGCATCTCATTGATAATGCAATTGAATTAGCAGACAAAAACGCAGAAAATTCAGGAGATCAGGATTCAAGGGAATCGTTGCTTACGTTTTACTTTACCCTGACAGAAATTTTAAAGACGAACCGCTCACTTGTTGTATTTATGATCCCTGGAGACCGTACTTCAATTTCACAATTGCACGTTCTTAAATCTGCAAAATCCAGTTTTTTAAATTTCATAAAAAAGTTAGATTTAGAAACTCCAGCATTGTCTTTTATTCCCGATAATAAAATGAAGGACAAAGCACTGGAAACGGCTGCATGGATGCAATTCTGCTCTATCCTACTCTATTGGTTAAAGGATACTTCTCCAGACTTTGAAAAGACAGATGTTTTTATTGAAAAAAGCCTCAAACTCTCCTTTGTTTTGGCTGAATCGAACGTTATGGAAAGTATGGTGGATTTAGGAAAATTCATGTTTGGGAAATCATGAAATCATTAGATCACATTCCTCAGACAAAAATTCAACGCGCGAGTAAACTATTGAAAATCGGTGCTCAAGTGAGTACAAATTACGTTAAATACCTTGGCAATCGCGTCGTTTCTAACGAAGATAAATCTCGAAAAAAGTTAAACGAAGCGAATGCTACAGACATCTATGATGGATTATCAGAACTCAAAGGAAGTGCTCTAAAAATGGCGCAAATGATGAGTATGGATGACGGAATTTTGCCAAAAGAATACGTGGAAAAATTCTCCTTAGCTCAATTCAGGGTGCCACCTCTTTCAGGTCCTTTGGCGCGCAAAACATTTAAAGGTGCAGTTGATTCGTATCCTGAAGAAGTGTTTACCCAGTTTAAGACAGAAAGCAGTTATGCCGCAAGTATTGGTCAAGTTCACGAAGCTTGGATCGACGAGAAGAAGTATGCTGTTAAGATTCAATACCCTGGTGTTGCAAAAAGTATTGTCAGCGATTTACGTTTGGTGAAACCGATTGCATTGCGCATATTAAAGTTGAAAAAGGAAGATGTCGACGACTACTTTAATGAGGTGCAAGAAAAATTATTAGAAGAGACGAACTACATCCATGAAAAAGAAAGTCTTATAGAATCTCGATTGTTGTCAAAACACCTAAAAAACATTGTCATTCCAGAAGTTAACGAAGCCCTTTCAAGTCGAACGATACTCACAATGGAATGGATGGATGGATTGCACTTGTCCGAATATGTTGAACAAGAATCAAATCAAGAAAAACGAAATCAGATCGCACAGGCTTTGTGGGATTTTTTCCAATATCACATTCACGTGCATCACAAAGTTCACGCAGACCCACATCCTGGAAACTTTAAGGTGAATAAGGACAATAAACTTGTCGTCTTAGATTTTGGATGCATGAAAGAAATTCCATTTGATTTCTATCAATCTTTCTTTAAACTCGCTGAAATCGAAAACATCAACAACGATACAGTGTTTCTTGACGTACTTAAAGAGCTGCAATTGATTAACAATTCTGACACAGAAGAAGATATAGAAGTAATCAAATCAACATTCAGAACATTGTTGACTATAATTAACAAGCCGTACCAGTTTGAAACATTTGATTTTAGCGATCCTGAGTATTTCAAGCAGTTGCTAATGCTCGGAAACGAACTCATAGATGACAAAGCACTTAAGAATTTGAAAGGGAAAAGAGGTTCTCGTCATTTTCTTTACGTGAATCGTACTTTGATCGGATTGTTGGGATTGATGAATCAATTGCAGGCCGGAGAGGTTGTAGTTCAAAATTACAAATCACATGCTCCTGTGCTGGTTAAGGGCTAATACTTTCTGTGCAAAGTAGCCTAAAATGAATGAAATCGACCTACGAATGAATATTTGAACTGTTTAACGGGGCTAAAATGATTAATTTGGTAACAACTTAATTACTAATCATTTAAAGCCGAATTAAAATGGAAACAACAGAACAGATTAAAAAAGTTAAAGAATTAACGAATCAATTGCTTGATTCTCCAAAAATGATCAATGACAAACTTCCTTGGAATAGCTGGACTTCACAAGTTGAAGACTCTGAAAACAGGATTGCAGGATGGATAGGAAAAATATTCCATATCGGAGCCTTACTTATTCTTTTAGCTCTTCTCTGGCGTACCCTTGAACCATTATGGATTAATGACGGTGCCTGGTGGATGAACGCAGAAACAAACGCAATAATAGGAGGCCTTTTAGGTGTCATACTTTGGGCACTTGCTGCTTTCCCGATCTCTCAAATCATTAGAAAAACTAGTGATAACATAAGCTCTTCAAACAGCGGAATAGTTCGTCTTGTTTTTTTGGAACTGCCTATTGCCTTAATTAAGTTAAGTGGATACATTATAGCAATGCTTGGTTTATTTGCGGCAGTATCAGCTGTTTTAAGTTTTGTAACAACACTTGATATTCCCGGCAGTATATACGTAGGTGACCTGTTTAACGATTTAAAGGAAATGGGCTCCCTCGCAACTACCGCATTATTTGAGTTGCTAAATGAATTTACAGGCATAAACGTTAGCGGAGCGTACAACGAAATGCTACAGACCTCACCAATGGCTGATGCTGGATTGTTATCAGATTATGCTTGGACAACGCAAGGAGCTATGACTGTTTTTGTTTCATTCATAGCGGTTTTAGGAACATTAATTAATTTATACATTAATGTAGTTATCTATAATTTCTTGTATGGACTAATCTCTACATTAGTTGCCTGGATTAAAGCCCCATACTTGCCTTTTAAATCGTTATAATTTCTAAAAAAAAATATCTAAAAATAGAAAGCCGTCTCATTAAATTGAGACGGCTTTTTTTATAGAGAATTATATTCGAGAGAGATTTCTATCGTTTTAACCGCTGTTTTGGCTTTTTCACTTTCTTTTGATTCTTGTGCGCAAGGCGGTTGGAACATTCGATACATCGATATAGATTCAGTTGGTTCTTCTGATATTGATCAAGTGTACGTTAAAAGCAATACGATTAATTGGGAAGAGACCAAATTGGATTTAAGTCTTCAATATGAATACAACTTGATGATCAAAACCAATGCTACAGCTAAGAAAAAAATAAATGAGAATGAGATTGTTTCAATTTAAAAAAAAGAAGTACACACTTGATTAAAGCGGATAAATTCTTCCTAAAAAAGTACATGACAGAATTGCTCAAAAAGCAAAATCAAACAATAAAAGAGTTTGCCGAATCTGAAAAGTGGAAAATTGTTTTGGACGGAGAATAATAATGAAATTCTAGTATCTTCTCAATACTTATTGTACATTTGACTATAAGTAACATGAAAAAATCAGAAGTATACAATTCAAATTCGATCGATCACTTTTTCCGAGGAGCATTCTCCGTTGACATATTGCTGATTACCTACCACGATAAAAAACTGAAAATTCTACTTCAAGAAAAGAAGGAAATTCCTTTTCAAAATGAATGCGGATTACCAGGCGAACTAATATTACCCAATGAGGATGTGGATGAAGCCATGGAAAAATTAATGACATCTCTTGTCGGTCAATCTAATTTTTACAAAAAGCAATTAACCACTTTCTCTAATATAAATCGTCATCCGCTAGGCCGTATAGTCACTTTTGCATATTATGGATTAATACCCTTCGAGCGTTTAAATCAAAATCTTTCAAGTGAGCTAAAATGGTGTGAAATTTCGAAACTTCCGAAACTCATTCTCGACCATAATGATATTTTCGAGAAGGTTCTTCAACACTTTCGAGAAGATCTATTAAGCCACGCAATCGTTTTTCACATCCTTCCTGACAAGTTCATACTTTCAGATGTTATCCATGTGTACGAGCAAACTTTAGATGAAACATTTGACGTAAGGAATTTTCGGAAGAAAATATTATCGAGTGGAACAATCAAACCGCTGGGCGAATTCCGAAAAAGTAAGAGTCATGGAGGACGACCCGCAGAGCTTTACGAATTAAACACAAATAAGAAAAAGATTGTAAAGGATCGAATTCGATTTGATCTTTTTAATTGACACTGACTGTCAGACAAGTAGAATAGAAATAAATAGAATTATAAACGGCTGATACGTTATCAGCAAAAATAAATTTAGAATTATGATTAAGATTGGAATTAACGGGTTTGGAAGAATAGGAAGACTAGTACTAAGAGTTGCTGCTCAACGAGACGATGTTCAAGTTGTCGCGATTAACGACTTACTAGACGTGGATTATTTGGCTTACATGCTGAAATTTGATTCCGTTCACGGCAGGTTTGATGGAGATGTAGAAGTAAAAGACGGAAAACTAATTGTCAACGGAAAAGAGATAAGAGTTTCAGCTGAACGAAATCCAGAAAACTTAAAATGGGATGAAGTAGCTTCTGATTTCGTTATTGATTGCACTGGTATTTTTAAGACCCTCGAAACAGCGCAACTTCATATAAGCGGTGGTGCTAAGAAAGTAATTATTTCCGCTCCTTCAGAAGATGCACCTATGTTTGTTATGGGAGTAAATCATCAAGAGATGAAAGCTTCAGACTCGATCATTTCAAATGCTTCATGCACAACCAACTGTTTGGCTCCAATTGCGAAGGTGTTGCACGACAATTTTGACATTACTGACGGATTAATGACAACAATACACGCGACTACAGCTACGCAAAAAACGGTTGATGGACCATCTTCCAAAGATTGGAGGGGCGGTAGATCTGCTTTGCAAAATATTATCCCTTCATCCACTGGAGCAGCAAAAGCGGTTGGAAAAGTGATCCCTGCGTTGAACGGAAAGCTGACAGGAATGGCATTCAGAGTGCCAACAATGGATGTTTCGGTCATCGATTTAACTGTGAACATCAAAAAGAGTGCGACTTATGAGGAAGTTTGTAAGGTAATGAAAGAAGCTTCTGAAAATGAATTAAAAGGAATTTTAGGATATACAGAGGAATTGGTTGTTTCTCAAGATTTTATTGGTGAAACGTGCACTTCTGTTTTCGATGCGAATTCAGGAATTGCGTTAACCGACAATTTCATAAAAGTAGTTTCTTGGTACGACAACGAGTACGGGTATTCATCAAAAATTGTTGATTTAGCGGTATATTCAGCTTCATTGTAAATTTAAAGAAACACTCAAAAATGGAAGAATTAACTCTAACTACACCAGCGCTATTGTTCTCGGCAATATCATTGATTATGCTGGCCTATACAAATCGGTTTTTAGCGTATGCCTCGGTGATCCGAAACTTACATGATAAATACCTTGAAAAGCATGATGATTTATTAATTCTGCAAATCAAAAATCTTAGGCTAAGACTTAACCTAACCCGCTGGATGCAAATATTTGGTATTTCAAGTCTTCTTTGTTGCGTTCTCACAATGTTTCTTAGTTATATAAATCAGGATTCAGTTGCTGTTTGGGTTTTTGGTTTTGCATTGCTCTTACTCATAATTTCTTTGGCGCTTTTAATCAAAGAGATACATATTTCAGTGTATGCGCTAAAACTTCATTTGAGTGATATGGAAGAGCATTTAAAGAAAAAATAAACCGTTATAAATCAATCTATTGCTTGTTTTAAACACTTCCGCAACCCAATATTAACGGTGTGATGAACCTTTTCTCACTGATTATTTCTTAATTTGCACTTTTTGCAATGCAACTCTAGTTTATTAAAAAATACGCTTTTAGATTATGTGGAAAACTGTTCTTCTTTTACTTGCAACTTTGATTGCCGTTCCTGTATTTGCTTACCTATATGACACCCCTCCAAATTTGGAACAATTGCGTGTTTTGTGGCCAGTGGTTTACACCTATATTGGATTATCCGCAGCCTGCTTTATCGTCAGTAGCATTGTGGACAACTACAGTCAAGTTGATAAATTGTGGAGTGTAGCGCCACTTATTTACGCTTGGGAAGTAGCTTATCTATCGCATTGGGATGAACGGATGATTTTGATCGCCAGTGTAATCAGCATTTGGGGAATCCGACTCACTTACAATTTTGGTCGTAGAGGAGGCTATTCATGGAAATTCTGGACCGGTGATGAAGATTATCGCTGGGCTGTTTTACGTGCGAAACCTGAATTCCAAGCCCCGTGGAAATGGATTTCATTCAACTTCTTTTTCATCTCTTTCTATCAAATGGGATTGGTTATGCTGATCATGTTTCCAATGATCAAAGGTGTGAATGGAACAGAGCTCTTTTGGGCGGATTACCTGCTGGCCCTTCTCGTTGTTGGGTTTGTAATCATGGAATATTTTGCAGATCATCAACAGTACAAGTTTCAAACAGAAAAACACAGAAGAATCGATGCCAATGAAGAATTAGGCGAATACGAACATGGATTTGTAAATACCGGCTTGTGGAGCATCATACGGCATCCTAACTATGCTGCGGAACAAAGTGTTTGGATTGTGATCTATTTCTTTTCTGTCACCGCCACTGGAGTTTGGATCAATTGGTCTGTTGCAGGTTCCATTTTACTGGTTTTACTTTTCATAGGAAGTTCGAATTTCAGCGAAGAAATTTCAGCATCTAAATATCCAAAATACAAAGAATATCAGAAGAAAGTAGCTCGTTTCATTCCATTTTTAAAGTAGTCGGAATTGTTCACTTACTCCAAGTCCAGTGCTTTCATCGTAATGTAAATTAAATGTACTTGCCGTTGACCTAACTCCTAAGGAAAAAGTGCTTTATCAGCAGCCTTTATATTTCACCGCCGGCTCTTGGAGCTGCTATAAACTTAGAAAAGGTAAGAGAAACAATAATGTGATTGTTTTTCTCATATTTGGTTAGTATTGGCTGATTACTACTTAAACGTTTGAAAGAAACAAATTATTACTTCAAACAAAAAATGCAGCTCGAAAGCTGCATTTAAGATTTAGTTACTGAATTTCTCAATGACTTCCTGAGTCACTCCGGTATTGGAGAATCCGCCGTCATGAAATAAATTCTGCATGGTAACATATTTTGTCAAGTCAGAGAACATTGCTATACAATAGTCTGCACAAGCCAAAGCTGATGCATTTCCTAATGGTGACATTTTTTCTGAGTAATTAATAAATTCATTGAATCCTTTCACACCACTTCCCGCTGTTGTCATTGTTGGTGATTGAGAAATTGTGTTGACACGAACATTGTCAGAAATACCGTAATGGTATCCGAAACTTCTCGCAATTGATTCTAAATACGACTTGTTATCAGCCATATCGTTATAATCTGGAAAAACGCGTTGAGCCGCAATATACGTCAGAGCTACAATTGACCCCCAATCATTCATTGCATTCAATTTCTTAGTTGTTTGCATTACTTTGTGAAAAGACAAAGCAGAAACATCTAGTCCTTTCATCGTCCAATCATAATTTTCATCTGTATAGTGTCTTCCTTTACGAACATTAACCGACATTCCAATGGAGTGTAAAACGAAATCAATCTTACCTCCTAAAATTTCAACGGCTTGAGAAACTAAGTTTTCTAAGTCTTCAATACTCGTCGCATCTGCTGGAACAACAGTACTTCCAGTTGCCTCAGCAAGTTTATTGATTTCACCCATTCTCATTGCGATAGGTGCATTCGTTAAAACAAACGTCGCTCCTTCTTCATGAGCACGTTCTGCCACCTTCCAAGCTATAGACTGTTCGTTCAATGCTCCGAAGATTATTCCTCTTTTTCCTTTAAGTAAATTGTTCGCCATTATAATATAGTGCTTTAAGTATGCAAATTTAAAATAATTAAGTAGTTATTAGTCCATATCAATCACCAATCCATCGTAAGCAACGAATACGTTTTCAGGAAGTGATTTCTCAATTTCTTCCTGTGTTCCGAATAAGTGGGAAATATGGGTCAAGTAGGCTCTCTCTGGTTGAATGTCTTCAATAAATGCTAAAGCTTGATCCAGATTGAAATGCGATATGTGCTCTCTCTTTCTTAAGGCATTAACAACCAAAACCTTTGATCCTCTTATTTTGTCGCGCTCTTCTGGAGCAACCGTCTTTGCATCTGTGATATAGGTGAAATCCTTGAATCGATATCCAAAAACAGGCATTTTATGATGCATCACTTGAATTGGAAGAACTGGAAATCCTTCAATAGTGAATGCTTCATTCTGAATTAGATTGATATTGACTTTTGGAACACCTGGGTAACTATTTGCCGAGAACACATAATGAAATTCTTTGTGCAAAGCTTCTTGAACAGGCAACGAACAAAACACCTCCATATCTCTTTTCTCTGCAAAATTGAATGCACGCACGTCATCCATTCCGGCAACATGGTCTTTGTGTTCATGCGTAAATAAAATCGCTTTTAAGGTCTTCACTTTGCCTCTAAGCATCTGCTGCCTAAAATCCGGTCCTGTATCTACAACATAATTTTCATTATTAGACGAGACCATTATTGAGCTTCTTAAACGATTGTCCTTAATGTCATCCGACAAACACACGCTACAAGAGCAGGCAATTACGGGAACTCCTTGTGACGTGCCCGTTCCTAGAAATGTGATTTTCAAGTTATCATTCATTTGAATTCCAAAAGTACATACTTAAATTACAATTTAAATACGATAAATTGAATTCCTTTTCAAAAAGCAACGAATTGAATCTTGATTTATGACTAAAAGTGAACTATTTAATTGGAACAGAAAATAAGAAATAATAGTTTATTTCAAGTATTATATAAACATCTATCGCTTAGTGTATTTGCTTTTTACAAAGCATAGATAGGGTTGTCAGAAGTAGAAACAATGTAAATATTCTCATATTCAAGAACAATACCGAAGTCTCAATAGAATGGTAAACCCTCTTTAATTACAGTCTCCTATTCATTCGATAAGTAAACCGTAATTGAAACTAGACTCATACTCTAATTGCCCATTCTCGTAACACGATTTCTGAACACCTTCCAGTTTATCATCTTTCCAATTATACTTTTATGATACAAACCTAATCCGCCTTAAATGCGCGCTCAGCTGTTCCATATGAATAAAGATAAATGCGACAGAACGGTCTCAAAGTCCCTTTCGGTTAATTTCCGCATATTCTAAAAATTTCTTTTTTCAACTCTCCTCCGAAATCATTTACTATTGTCATAGTAACTGTTGCAATACCGATATCGTCAAAATTAACTTCAGCTGGATATGTTACTTCTATCACAAAAGCGGATAACACAACTGCTGCTTTTTAATGCAGTTTAGGTATTGTTAGCATTAGTAGCCGCTAAGTGATATAAAATTTGCGATTTTAAAAGAGCCGTTTTCTTCTATGATTTTTACTACTCTTACAAGCGTTTGTGAATAATCATTTTCACTGCATCCTCCTAAAATTGTTAATTTATACCAATCTCCGTCATTTAGAGATCCGAGAAACTCTATGTTTTCCAATTTAAATGAAGCCCAACCACAATTTCCATTTTCGAATGCATGGCCGAAAGACGAGTATTTTAAATCAAATTTTGACTCCCATTTTGATTTAAATTCGGCTTCTTCTATACTTCCAGGATACCCCCCATAATAGTCTGTAGCATCAATGATATATGAATAGCAGGAAGAAGTGAATATATTTTGATCCCAGTTGAATATGTTTTTATTAAACCATTGCACAACTTGATCATAATCTTTATCTATCAGTTTAATTTTACTTTCGACTAAAGACCAATCATTTTCTCTGTAAATTTTAGGTGAACTTAACGAGTCATATTTTAATTGTTTGTTAAATCTGATACTATACTCAGAATCTATTTTCTCTTTTTTGTTCTTGAAACATTCAATGAAATTAAAATAAGTTGAAATCGAGTTGTTAATGGCTTTTTCTATTACTTTTCCATCTGTGCTTAATATTTTTTTTATTTCACCTTTTTTGTTAAACATTTGGTCAAAGTGTTTTCTTCTTTCTGTTTCTGTATCATTTGTGATTCGAATAGTACGAGCATACTGTCCCTCGTCAATTGAAAGTAGTACTTTTTCATTTTCGATATTTATTTTTAAATGATAGGTTATCTCATCATTTGAAGAATGTCCGACTCCCCAGGCACCCATTTCGGACTGGCTAACATCAATGGTTTTCTCACCTATTATGACAGGCCTTTGATAATTCACATCTGAGGTTCTACAATTTTGATATTCACTGCTATTAGATATTTTTTGCACATATTGATTTAGTGGGTTCCATACATCTTTTGGATAATCATAAGGGTTTTTAATTAAATTTTTCTGCTCTTCATTGAGACGACCATTAAAAAACAAAGCGTTGGCAATTATAAGGTCCGATTCGCTTAGACCCTGGACTTCATAAGTTATTACCTTATTGTAATTCTGAGTTAAATTAAAATGTCTTATCTCTTGTGAATGAATATTATTCATAACAATGAGGACTCCAAAAAAAAGTAAGTTTTTCATAATAGTTAGTTTGTCTTTAGTTCAACAAAATAGGAAATAATAGTTTATTTCAAGTACAATCTAAACATCTATTGCTTTTACATTCACTTTATAGAAAGCATAGGGTTGTCAGAAGTAGAAACAATGTAAATATTCTCATATTCAACAACAATACCGAAGTCTCAATAGATTGGTAAACTTGCTTTCACTTTTGTAATAGCAGGTTTTTTATGAAGAGTCCCCAACCCAATACAATCAGTAGCCCTCCGATTGGTGTAATTGGTCCTAAAAATTTCAGGGAAAGTCCCATTGGTCCTTGCATTACCATGAGGTAAATCGAAAGACTAAAAACTGCAACTCCTAATAGGATAAATCGAATAACCCATTTTGAGTTAATCAGCAATCGATCAGCATTCACACCTAAAATGATCAGTGCAAATCCATGATATATTTGGTAACGGACTCCTGTTTCAAACGACAAGACTTGACTGGAATCAACTACTTTTTTTAGACTATGAGCACCAAATGCTCCTAAAATGATTCCAATCAAAATCAATACTGCACCGGTTACAACAATTTTCTTATTCATTTTTCAAATTTAATGTGAAGTCCAAAACTTGAGACCACCCCTTCCATTTCCCATACTCACCAATCGTTTCATTGTGCCAAAGAAAAATAAAATCACCGCCGAAATTTTGAATTTCAGCGTATAGTTTTTGAATTCTACGCTTACTTTCTTCAGGAGTTAAGGACATATATTCCAAAAGCGTTCCATCCATATAGGCAAAGGGATGAAGCGTCAATTCGGTAACCTCATTTCGTTCCAAATCAAACCAATTGTGTGCTCTTGCAGTTCCTGATCGAAACCCAACATTCTCAGCGAAACCCATGGAGTAATCATTTCGAATTCCTACATCGATTAAGTCCCTGTATGATTTTGGCAGTTGAAACCTCAAAAAATGCTGCCGTGAACGAACAATACTCGAACCCGTAATTGATTCCAAACCGTCCCTTTCTGACATCACCTGGGAAGCATTAAGAAATGATCCATATGAGGGATGAATGTTTACTTCCACTGATTGTGCAACTCTCTTAATTAATTTCCGATGTTGTATATTTCCAATCGGAACATTTCTGTCCTTAGAACCTTCGCTTGCTGTCAACCAAAAAACCTTAACACCCGAAAACTGTTTCCCAACCTCAATTATTTTATCGAATGTATCGTAAGGATCTTTCTCTCCATTTTCGACAGATTTACGCTTCGTAATTCGCTTCGCATCAAGTTTGACAACATCCTTTAATTTTGATAATGCCCTTCGTTTCCCAGACTTAAGCTTGAAAGCATAGGTATTGTCTATATCGAAAGTTGGAATGATTTCAACTTTACTTTTCACCACCTCCACTTTCAATAGGTCTACAATGATATAGCTTGCCCATCTGTCACAAACCGCCTGTTCAACCCATTCGTATTTTTTCAAAATGCTATGCGAAAATGGAAACCGATCGTGATCGTCGTAGGAGTAGCAGTTGTACTCTTCCATTCTCGTCAAAACATAAAAAACAGAAGCTACAAGGTCTTTATTCCCATTAAATGAAAGGCAATCAACTGATTCAATTTTGACCTTATCTAAGTTCCCATTCCAAATTCCAGTCTCATTAAGTAATCCAGAAGGAGTAAACGAAATCCCATCAGAGCACTTCTGCTTTGAGTAATTTAATTTAGCCCCCTGAAAATCATTAAAAGTATCAATGGATTCAACCAAAGTGTATTCCACTCCCCTCATTTTGAAAATGAAATCAAATGTGTATTGAATACGGGCTGATATGTCGTCAACAAGTACGAGAACCATGAATTATAAACTACTAATTGGGTTAATCATAAAGAATTCCTTCATCTACAAAGCTAAAGTAATTATTTGCAGTTATGATAAGGTGATCTAAAACTTGAATATCTATTAATCCACCAAACTTAACAAGCGACTTTGTAAGCTTTATATCTGAGGAACTTGGCTTTAATTGACCACTGGGGTGATTATGAGCCAAGATAACTGCACAAGCCTTATGTTGCAGCGCTTGAGAAAAAATTATTTTTCCATCAGCGACAGTTCCAGAGACCCCACCTTTCGACAACTGTTCATAGGCCAAAATATTATTCGCTCTATTCAAATACAAGACATAAAACTCTTCATGCTCCAAATCAGTAAAGAAGGGAACAAGAAAATTATAACTATCGCCTGAACATCTTACCGATGGTTTCCCCTTGGATTTGGTGCGCCTTCTTCTTCGCGAAATTTCCATAACAGCCAAAATTTCTATTGCTCTAACCTCTCCGATTCCAGGATATTTTTTCAAATCATTGACGGACCTTCGAGACAATGCTTCCAAATCGTTGTTTACATCTTCAAGAATAGAACGTGCTACTTCAACAGCACTCAATTCCTTCGTTCCGCTTCCCAATACTATTGCCAATAACTCTGCATCAGAAAGGGCGTTCTTGCCTTTTGTTAGCATTTTTTCTCGTGGACGGTCATCTTCCGCCCAATACTTAATAGGGGTTCTTTTCATGAATAGGTTCGGTTATGATTTTACTCTTCTCCAATTAAGTTATTATTTTTATTTCGATTTTCCATCCTTTTTATGGTATGGTTATTGACAATCATTTTGTGTACAATTACACGCGAAATTAAATTATCTGTAAAGTATCAGAAGTACCTTTAGATCAAAGAAAGACATCCCATATGAAGCATTTAATTTTATCAATTCTAATTTCATTCTCCTTTGTTTCCAATGCCCAAAAGGATTCAACCTTCTCCCTTGATATCTATTTATCGGAGAATCTGTATTTAGATGCTGCCGTCGACAGTATATTTTCAACTTTAAATGTCAATTCAATTGTCGCTCAGTTATTGATGCCTGCAGTAGGTCGCCTTGGACAACATAAGGACACTATCAAATCGTATATTGAAAGCCAATTAATTGGCGGCGTTTTGTTGTTAAACGGGACAAAGGAACAGTTCAAAGGTTGGACATCTACCTACGAGAAAATGAATTCTGAAATTGGCAATCTTCCTTTCCTTTATTCTGCCGATGCTGAACCGAGCTTAGTAAATCGAAAAATGATTGGATCCAAAAAAGTTCCAAGAGCAAACGCAATTAAAAGCCTAGAAGAAGTGACTTCGGTGACAAAAACGATTTCTAATGACCTCAACGATGTTGGAGTCAATTATAATTTCTCCCCTGTTGTTGATGTTGCTAAAAATACAACTGTGGGTTACAGAGGGTTCAATTACAAACCTGAAAATGTTATTCCATTCTCGGCAGCATTCATAGAGCAAACACAAAAACAAAATATCGTAGCTACAGCAAAGCATTTTCCAGGCCATGGACTTATTACTGGCGACACGCACAAATCACTTCAAATAATTGACGGCGAATTAAAAGAACTTAAAAACTATCCTCCACTAATTGATGGTGGCGTATTATCTGTCATGATCGCCCATATTGCCGTTAAAAACAATGAATTGTTTGGGACTAGTGGACTTCCATCTACACTTTCTGAAAATATGGTAAAGAACCTTTTAAGAGACAGTTTAAATTTCAAAGGATTGATTGTCACTGACGCAATGAACATGGGAGGTGTAGCCAAAGTTCCACAAGCTGCAATGAAAGCGCTTGATGCCGGTTGCGATATAATCTTAATGCCTTTAAACGTTCGTAAAGCGCACAAAAATATACTGGAAAAATATTTGTCTGATGAGAAGTACAAGGTTAAGGTAGAAACGGCTACTAAAAGAGTTATCAGAATGAAAATCTGCCTTGGCTTAATCGAAATAAACTAATTCATTAGCGCATTATAACAGGTAGCTTGCTTTTCCGATAGTATCTGTTAACTTTGAGCCAATGCCAATGTCACAATTACACAAGATTATTCAAGACTTTAGACCCATTGGGTTAGATGAAATGGATAGTGGCACAAAATTAATGAACAGAGTTGATACGAAATTCGTCTTAAACGTTGATCATTTAATTGAAATCTTACCCCAGTTAAAAGAAGAATATCGAATTCTTGAAATTCAAGGAGTTCGTTTTCCATCGTACGAAAGCGAATACTTCGACGACAAAAAACTTACCTTCTACATTGACCACCATAGAAAGAAGGTAGACCGATACAAAGTGAGGTACCGAAAATACATCGAATCGAACATTGCTTTTTTAGAGGTAAAACACAAGAAAAAAGGACGAACGGACAAACAAAGAATTAAAGTTGATGACTTGCCGGGAACGATGTCTAAGGAAGACCATGATTTTGTAAAAAGCACTGGAGTTCCATTGGATAATTTAGAATTGGTCTTGACAAATAAATTCAGTCGGATAACATTTGTTGGAATTAATCACAACGAAAGATTGACTTTTGATATCAATTTAAGCTTTTTCAAAGATGACAAGGAAATTGTTCTTTCGAATCTTGTTATTGCCGAATTAAAACAAGCGAGAGTTATTAGAAACTCACCGTTTTACGCTATTATGAAAGGATTACTTGTTCGCCCATTTAGAATAAGTAAATATTGTATTGGAATAATCGAACTTTATGGAAGAGAGAACGTAAAGTATAATCGATTCAAAAAGAAACTCTTAAAAATAAATAAACTACGAAATAATGTCGCTTAACTTCCCTTCTCTTGCTTCTGTAAGTGAGCTTTTTAACCTGTCCTGGTTCAATGATGACTTCTACACGCTCGTATTGAGGCTAGTGATCAACATGTTCTTCTTAACTTTATTGATACGTTTTTTATATTACCCACATACGAAACGTAAAGACTACCTATTTACATACTATCTAATAGGAACAATTACATTCTTCGTTTGTTTTGGTCTGAAGAAACTCGACATTGATACAGGAATGGGACTAGGCCTTTTTGCGATCTTCGGAATTATACGTTACCGTACCGATCCAATTCCAATTAAGGAAATGACCTACTTGTTTCTAATCATTGGTGTAAGTGTTGTCAATTCGCTTGCCTCAAACAAAATTAGTATGGCAGAAATGGCCTTAATTAATGGAACGTTAGTAGGCGTGACATTCGTTCTTGAACGATTGTGGTTACTGAAGCACGAAACGAGAAAAACAATTGTCTACGAACGAATTGACTTGATCAGACCAGAGCAATATCAAGAGCTGAAAAATGATCTTGAAGAAAGAACTGGATTAAAAATTAACCGAGTTGAAGTTGGGAAAATTAACTTCCTAGACGATACTGCTCAGATAAGAATTTATTACTTCGCTGATGCTCAAGAATTCTCTGACTACAGCAATAATAACTGAAATTTACGTTACCATTGAGTCATGAAAAGACTCCGAATCTTATTATTACCATTTGCACTTCTTTACGGTTTGGTAGTTGCCATTCGTAATATCCTCTATAATAAGGGGTTTTTGTCAAGTTATATCATCCCTAAGAAATCAATTGTCGTTGGGAATTTATCTGCTGGCGGAACGGGAAAAACGCCATTGGTAGATTACATTCTCAATCATTTTAAAGAATTGAACATATCTACCTCTGCCCTTAGCCGTGGCTATGGACGCAGTACGATAGGTGTGCTCATTGGTAATTCAGAATCAACCAGCGAGCAAATCGGAGACGAACCCCTCCTCTATCAAAACCACCACGGAGATCAAGTCAATGTTGTTGTTGCTGAAAAACGTCAAGCTGGCGTAGAACGAATTCTAAAAAACTTCCCTAAAAACAAACTGATTGTTCTTGACGATGCCTTTCAACACAGAGCGGTCAGAGCAGGTTTAAGTATTTTAGTTACGCAATTCAATGACTTGTATTGCGACGACTTCATGCTTCCGGCCGGTAATTTACGAGAATTCAAAAGTGGAGCAAAAAGAGCTGGTATCTTGGTAATTTCAAAATCTCCGCTAAACTTGGACAATGAAGCCAGAAAAGTAATCATTGAACGAATTAACTTTCCTGGAAAACACGTTTTCTTTTCATCAATTGCCTATGGCGATCTTGTTCCCTTCAATTCTACAGTAATTGCAAAGGCTAAAAGGATTTTATTGGTCACTGGGATTGGCAACCCTAAACCTTTGTTCGACGAACTATCAAGATTTAGTCAAGTCGAGCATTTAGCCTTTAAAGACCACCATAATTTTACCGCCTCTGACATTGAGCTAATTCATGATAAATTTGGTAAATTTGCTGGTGATGAGAAGATTATTGTCACTACCGAGAAAGACTTTATGCGATTGAAAAAGTTCAATGAAGTATTTGAGGCTTCTCACGCTTGGTTTTATCAACCAATAAAAATTGAAATCGATCAACAAAAAATATTTAATAATCTACTAGAAGAGTATGTTGGAAAAATTTAAAGAAGCACACGATTACATCAAATCACAAACTTCTGTTGAGCCGTCAATAGGAATCATTCTTGGAACTGGGCTTGGTGGACTTGTCAACGAAATCGAGATTGTCGATGAGATTGAATACAAAAACATTCCTCATTTCCCATTATCAACGGTTCAAAGTCATTCAGGAAAACTAATTTTCGGAAAACTAGGCGGAAAACAAGTAGTTGCAATGCAAGGGCGTTTTCATTTTTACGAAGGATACACAATGAAAGAAGTGACCTTCCCTGTTCGAGTAATGAAATTCTTGGGAATCGAACGCTTGTTTGTGAGTAATGCTTCAGGTGGTGTGAATCCAGATTTTGAAATAGGTGATGTTATGATCCAAACAGATCACATAAACCTTTTCCCAGCGCATCCTCTTACAGGAAAGAATTTTGAGGAATTAGGTCCTCGCTTTCCAGATATGAGTCAGCCTTACGATAACAAAATGATTGCACTGGCGAAAGAAATTGCAGCCGAATCAAACATTAAAGTCCAAACGGGAACATACGCTGGTTTAACAGGCCCAACTTTAGAAACTCCTGCAGAATACAGTTACGTTAGAGCTATTGGCGCTGATACTGTTGGTATGTCAACAGTTCCCGAAGTAATCGTTGCAAGGCACATGAGTATTCCTTGTTTTGCGATTTCAATTATTACAGACCTTGGAGTTCCAGGGAAAATACAAGAAGTTAGCGTTGAAGATGTTATTGCGGTTGCAGGAAAAGCTGAACCTTCAATGACAACAATTATGCGTGAACTAATAGCGAGAGTTTAGTTATGACCCCAGAAATTAGAGCAAAATACGAAGTGGTGATTGGGCTAGAAGTCCATGCACAAATGCTTACAAAAACGAAGGCGTATTCCAATGACGTGAATGAATTTGGAGCAATTCCAAACACAAACGTCAGTCCAATAACACTAGGTCACCCAGGTACGCTTCCAAAAATGAACAAAAAGACGATTGAATATGCCATTCGTCTTGGAATTGCCTGTGGATGTGACATTACCGAGAATCAAAATTTCGACCGTAAAAATTACTTCTACCCAGATCTTCCGAAAGGATACCAAATAACACAAGACCATACGCCTATCTGTACGAATGGACAGATCTATATCAAAGACGAGAAAGAAGGAGAGAAACCGATTAAACTGACTCGAATTCATATGGAGGAAGATGCTGGGAAAAGCATGCATGACGTGGATCTTTATGACACTTTAGTGGATCTAAACAGGGCTGGAGTTCCTTTATTAGAAATCGTTTCAGAACCAGACATGAGAACGTCACAAGAAGCTTACGACTATCTAATGGAAGTACGAAAGCTTGTTCGTTACCTTGACATCTGCGATGGAAACATGGAAGAAGGTTCAATGAGGTGTGATGCAAATATTTCAGTTATGCTTGTTGGTTCGAAGGAATTTGGAACCAAAGTCGAAGTGAAAAATATGAACTCGATGCGTAACGTTCAAAAGGCCATTGAATTTGAAATTGAACGTCAAATTGAAATGGTTGAGAACAACGAGACTATTTATATGGAAACACGGTCATATGATGCGCTGAAGAATATTACAATTGGGATGCGTTCTAAAGAAGCAGCCAACGACTATCGTTTCTTCCCTGAACCAGATCTTCAGCCAATTACTGTTTTACTAGCTGACATTGAAATTATTCGAGCTGAAATGCCGGAGCTCCCAAGAGATCTTTTTATTAAATACACAAGCAATTATGGTCTTTCAGATTATGACGCTTACAACTTAACAGATTCGCGTGAAATCGCACTTTTTTATGAAAAAGTAATCTCATTTACCAAAAACTATAAAAGCGCAGCAAACTGGGTTATGGGTGATGTCAAATCCCATTTAAATCAAAATGGATTAGAAATTAGCGAATTCCCTATTGCAGCAGCCCAATTGGCAGAGCTAATTAAAATAGTAGATGAAGGTAAGGTTTCATCTACGGTTGCGTCTAAGAAGGTATTCCCCGAAATGTTAAAGTCGAATGAAAAGTCACCTCTTCAAATTGCAGAAGCTTTAAACTTGATTCAAGACTCGAATGAAGATTCAATTTTAACATTCATTGAAGACGTTATAAAGCAACATCCTGATGAGGTTGAACGTTATAGAAATGGTGAGAAACAATTGATTGGTTTCCTTATGGGACAATTAATGCGTGCATCAAAAGGTAAAGCAGACCCGAAAGCGGCGAATCAATTAATGCGTCAAACATTAGAGAAATTATGATAAATAAAATTTTTGGTCTGTTCTTACTGTTGGCCTTGGTTTCTTGCGAAGAAACAAAGCCGGAGTCGGAAAATGGACAGGACATTGAAAAACTAGAAGACAATTTTACAATTGCTGGAAATATTAATGGTGGAGGAAACTTAACATTTCATCTGGAAGCTTTAACTCAACAAGGACCTGCTAAGGTTGCAGAAGTGAAAGCGGACGGTAATGGGAAGTTTAAAATGACGGGAAACCTACCTGGAATGGGCTTATATCAGCTAAGAATGGGTGAATCAAATGAGAAAATCATCCCTCTTACTGTGGTTCCTAATGATAATTTGAATATTAACGCGTCCGTAGATAATTTCATTGTTTCACCCGAACTTAGCGGTACAGATTGGGCTTCAACAATGTCAAAATACATGAAAATATATTCTGATTTCCATTTTGCTCAAGTAAGCTTAATGGAACAGAAGGATGAAATTTCAAATCTTGAATTGACGAAACGATTTAAGGCCTTAAAAGTACCTGTTGACTCATTCGCGATAGCTGAAATGAGAGCAAATCCAGGGAATGCTTTCAATATTGTACTCTCTGATGCTGCTGCACCAAACATGGGTTTTATTGATTGGGACCCAGAAAATATCGATGTTCTCAATAGAGTTTGTGATGCTTTTAACAAGAAATATCCAGAAACAGTAGCTGCACTTTCTTTATCGAACAAGACGTATAAAATCGAAATGAATTACAGACAGCATGTGAAGAATACTTCAGGTACACTTCCTGCTCCAGAAATCGCATTGAACAATCCAGACGGAGTTGAATTAAAGCTTTCTTCCTTAAAGGGTAAATACGTGTTGATTGACTTTTGGGCATCGTGGTGCGGACCGTGCAGAAGAGAAAGCCCAAACGTTGTGCGCCTTTACAATAAATATAAAGACAGAGGCTTTACCATATACTCAGTCTCTTTGGATGACAATATGGAAGCATGGAAAGCAGCAATTAAATCCGACGGACTTGCTTGGCCAAATCACGTTAGCGATTTGCTTAAATGGAACTCTCCTCTCCCTCAACTTTATGGTTTTACTGGAATTCCACATACCGTTCTTATCAACAAAGAAGGAAATGTAATCGGTGTTGGATTGAGAGGTGAAAGTTTGGAACAAAAATTGAATGAGGTTTTCTCAAAATAAAATAATATGCGATTATTAACTATACTAGTACTTTCTGTCATTCCTTTTCTTTCCGGAGCTCAAGGCATTTCAGTTGATTTAACAGGAATGATTTTCAATTCTGGAGAAGATTCAATTCACATCTCTCAGTTTTATGGAGATCACTATGAAGATATTCGAGGAGTCAAATTTGATAAAGATGGAAATTTCAATCTTTCAGGTCAATTGGATAGCGAGGATTATTATGTATTAAGATTTGGAAACAACCACATTAATTTAATTCTTAGAAATAAGTCAGCTATTAAGGTTTATGGTGATGGCGCCAACATAACTCAATTCGTGAACATCTTAGGGTCTGAAGAATCCAAGAGCATGAACGAATACTTAGTCATTGAGAAGAATTGGAAACAAAAACTTGATTCGGCAAACACATTGGTTGCAAATGATCCTGGTAAGCGAAGTGCAGTGAACAATCAAATGACGAAAGATTACAAAAGTTTCCAAGGCTTACAAAAGTCTTTTGTTTCGCGTCATGCAAATAGCCCAGCGCTTCTACCCGTTTTAAAATCAATCGACATGAACAATGATTTCGCAAGCTATGAAGCAATTGTAAATCAACTTTCAATTGGATTTGGTGGATCTCCAACGGTAAAAGAATTAAAATTAAAATTTGATGTTATAAAAACGGATAGGACTAAAAATGATCCAATGGCTCCTGGAAAACCTGCTCCTGATTTTACCGAAGCTTATGCAAACGGAGATTCTTTGTCTCTATCTGATTTAAAAGGAAGCGTTGTTCTTTTAGACTTCTGGGCTTCATGGTGCGGACCGTGTAGAAGGGAGAATCCAAATGTTGTGAAACTTTACAAAAAATACAAAGAGGATGGTTTCACGGTACTAAGTGTTTCATTGGACAAAACAAAAGCACCTTGGTTAGCAGCAATCGAAAAGGATCAATTAATATGGCCATATCATGTAAGTGACCTTGGAGGTTGGAAGAGTAAAGTCCCTAAAATATATGGCGTAAGAGGAATTCCTTTTACAGTTCTTATTGATAAAAAAGGAAACATCATTCGTACAAAACTAAGAGGTCCAGAGCTTGAATCCGAATTAGCTCGTATATTTGGTCATTAATGACAAACAATTCAAAAAAAATCTATTTCGCTTCTGATTTTCACTTAGGCGCTCCTGATTATGAATCAAGCTTGGTTCGAGAAAAGAAAATTGTTTCCTGGCTGAATCATATTGAAAAAGATGCCGCGGAGATTTTTCTCGTTGGTGATATTTTTGATTTTTGGTTTGAATACAAAAGAGCCATTCCTAGAGGTTTTGCAAGGTTACAAGGTAAAATTGCAGACCTAACCGATAAAGGAATCCCCGTTCATGTTTTTACCGGAAACCACGACATGTGGATTTTCGACTACCTTCCAAAAGAGCTCGGCGTTCAATTGCACAGAGAACCAATCGAGCGTGAATTCTTCGGCAAGAAGTATTTCATTGGTCACGGTGATGGTTTAGGCCCCAGTGACAAAGGCTATAAATTCCTTAAGAAAGTATTCGCTAATAAATTTTGCCAATGGTGTTTCGCTCGCCTCCATCCTAACTTTGGGATTTGGCTGGCCGATATATCGTCAAAAACAAGCAGAGCTAAATCTGGAGATACGGATGAGAAATACCACGGAGACGAAAATGAATGGTTGTTTCAATTTTGCCAAGAAACCTTAAAAACGATGCATTACGATAATTTCATCTTTGGTCACAGACATTTGCCTATTGAAAAGAAAGTTGGAGAAAATTCAAGGTATTACAATTTAGGAGAGTGGATCAATTACTGCACATATGTGGTTGTTGATGAAAACTCTGTTTCACTGGAAACTTGGAAATAGTAGCTTTGGCTTCGACCAAGTTGAATAGATTAATCTACAAAATTCGTTTATCATCGTCTAAATGAAAAAAAGCAATACTATTCTTAATCGAACTCCAATTCTTGGAATTGCTCCAAAAGAGTAATTGATGAAAACTCCATTACTTTTAAGTGTTGAAAAACCAATTGTTCTCAATAATTAATCGTTAAAAGCTGACAACCGTGATTAAACCGTCTAAATACCTTCATACATTGTTGTACTTATAGATTATAAACGAAATAAAAACCAATTGGACATGACCTGAATTTAAAGCATGCCTTATGCTGCAAATGCGAATTTTTTCGAGTCGAAAGATGAAACCGATCTAATTCACAAAATTACATCTGCTGCTGATTATGAGATGATTCATCGTGAATTAGAAAAGGACAACTATTATCAGAGGATTCAAAAAATTCTATATAACATAGAGAAATTTAATTATTCAAAAGTCAATTACATTAACTCATGGCTGACATCAAAACCTTTTTTTTTGCGAATGGTGAATTTGATAGTCAGGAAGAAAATATGTTCCATGTACTGAAAAAACTAGTGAACTAGGAATTATTACATTCCTGGCATTGCTCCACCTGCACCTTTCATCTGCTTCATCATGTTGCGCATGTTCTTAGGATTGCTCATCATTTTCATCATCTTCTTCGTGTCAACAAATTGTTTCATCAATTTGTTCACCTCTTGAATGTTTGTTCCACTTCCTTTTGCAATTCTATTTTTACGCGTACCATTAATTAAATCGGGCTTTGATCTTTCTTCTGGTGTCATTGAGTAAATAATCGCTTCGATGTGTTTGAATGCGTCATCTTCAATTTCGACACCTTTCATTGCTTTTCCCATTCCAGGAATCATTCCCATTAAATCCTTAACATTACCCATTTTCTTCACTTGTTGAAGTTGGCTTAAGAAATCGTTAAAGTCGAACTGGTTTTTCTGAATTTTCTTTTGAAGTTGTCGTGCTTCTTCTTCATTGAATTGTTCCTGAGCACGTTCAACAAGTGAGACTACATCTCCTTTTCCAAGGATTCTGTCTGCCATTCGTGCAGGATAGAAAACATCAAGTGTTTCCATCTTCTCCCCAGTACCAACAAACTTAATTGGCTTGTTAACAACCGATTTAATTGACAATGCAGCCCCACCTCTAGTATCCCCGTCTAATTTTGTTAGAACAACTCCATCAAAATTAATTCGCTCATCAAATGCCTTCGCCGTGTTAACAGCATCTTGACCTGTCATTGAATCAACAACAAATAAAGTTTCCGTGGGTTGAATCGCATTTTTAACGTCAGCAATCTCGGACATCATTTGCTCATCAACGGCTAAACGACCTGCAGTATCAATAATAACAACGTTAAATCCGTTTGCTTTTGCATGCTTAACAGCGGCTTGAGCAATTTTAACGGGATTCTTTTCTTCTTTGTTTGAATATACTTCAACCCCCAATTGATCACCTAAAACGTGCAATTGATCAATCGCAGCAGGACGGTAAACATCACAAGCTGCTAATAATGGATTCTTTCCTTTCTTTGTTTTGAGGTAACTCGCCAGTTTTCCTGAGAAAGTCGTTTTACCCGATCCTTGAAGTCCAGACATCAAAACGATTCCAGGATTTCCTTTCACATTAATTTCAACTTCATTCCCTCCCATAAGCTCAACGAGCTGCTCATGACAGATTTTAATCATCAATTGCCCTGGAGAAATTGAAGTCAATACGTTTTCCCCCATCGCCCTCTCCTTAACGGTAGTCGTAAATTCCTTCGCCGTTTTAAAGTTGACATCGGCATCTAATAATGCACGTCTCACCTCTTTTAATGTCTCAGCAACATTAATCTCAGAAATTTGTCCTTGTCCTTTTAAGACTTTGAAAGCTCTTTCGAACTTATCCGTTAAATTTTCAAACATAGTTATATGATATTCGGCCTACAAAACTACGAAAAAGGCTTCGCTTTCTATAGGTCTGCGGCTTACTTTTTTAGGTTGAAGTTTGCTTATTATTCTAATTCAGCCAATTCACCCCTTTCAACTTTCGACTCTGGATCAATTAGAGCTATTTTGACATTGAAATAACCATAAACAACTGTCATCACGGGGCTTATTAAATTAAAGAAACAATACATCCAGTATTCACCTGTTGCTACGCCTAGAACAGTTGATTGAGCCGCTCCACATGTATTCCATGGAAAAAGAACAGATGTCACTGTTCCTGAATCTTCCAATGTACGACTCAAATTTTCTGGTGCCAATCCTCTTTCACGATACGTATCCGCGAACATTCTTCCCGGAACAACGATTGCCAAATATTGATCTGATGCCGTTGCATTAAAAAACACACATGTCCCTGCTGTAGTCGCAATAAGTGATCCTGTCGATTTAGCCAAAGAAACTACGGCTGTTGTGATTCTTTGGAGCAGTCCACAAGCTTCCATAACGCCACCAAAAGCCATTGCACAGATGATTAACCAAATAGTATTCATCATTCCAGACATTCCTTTGGATCCGAATAACTTATGAATTCCACTGTATGTATCTGAATCACTGATAAGCAACTCATGGTAATATTGCGAATCCATTGCTAAGGAAGGTATCATCGGTTGATATACTTCTTTTTCTGGAAATTCCTCAACCAATGCGGCAAACACCTCATGATCTACACCCAAAAGAGAAACCTCTCCAAACATAGCATCTACAGCCGCTTTGTAAGAATCATAAACGTAATTCCCCGTATTCCCTCCTAATTCTTTAATCAAATCAGGTTGAAAAATTACCGCTACAACAGCTCCCAGTATTGCACCGATGAATAATGAAGGTACAGCGTCTACTTTCTTAATAATTAAGAAAATAACAACTGCTGGAACAATAAATAAAACAGGCGATATATAAAATTTCGATTCCAATAAGTCTAAAATCCCTTGAACCCCTTCTTCACTTGGCTTCGACTCAATTGTGAATCCCCAAATAAGAAAAATGACCAATGTGATTGTAATTGATGGAATTGTGGTTAAAGCCATATAGCGGATATGCGTAAACAAATCCGTCCCTGCCATAGCTGGAGCTAAATTCGTCGTGTCCGAAAGGGGTGACATCTTATCACCAAAATAAGCCCCTGAAATAATGGCACCTGCTACTACCCCTTCATGAATTCCAAGAACAGAACCAATACCAAGTAAGGCTAATCCAACCGTTGCGATAGTGCTCCATGAGCTTCCAGTAGCAACTGCTACGATTGCGCTAATAGCACAAGCCGCAACTAAAAAGAAAGTAGGGTTTAATATTTTCAATCCGTAATAAATCATTGATGGTATCACACCCGAAATCATCCAGGTTCCGGCTAAAGCACCAATCAATAAGAGAATAAGCAAGGCTGGAAGCGCTGATTTAATACTCTTAACAATTCCACCTTGAAGTTCATTCCAAGAATAATTTAAACGAAACCCAATTACTGTTGCAACAGCTGCAGCGATTAATAAGGCAATCTGATTTGGTCCGTAAGTCGCGTCATCATTATAAATACGGACATTTATTATCAGTAAACCGATCAAGACAAGGATTGGAATTAGAGCAATTAAAAAACTTGGTTTGCGGTAAGCTTTATCAGACATCATAAATCAGAAATATTCTTTAGCACATTAAAAGTAAGGAAATTATGACCGTTTCTTCCCTTTTTTAGGATGGTAAAAAAGGAAGATTAAAACTGGCAACAAAGTCAAATCGGCTATCAGCGCTGCGAAAAGGGCTAGACAAAGCATAAGGCCCAAATAGAATGTTCCCAAGAAGCTCGAAAACACTAACAATGCAAATCCTGAACACAGAATCAGCGTTGTAAGAATCATTGCTTTTCCTGTTGTCAAATAACTGCGCTTCAATGCGTACATTTTAGTTCTGCCTTTCATCAGCTCGAACTTAAACTTCCCGAGAAGGTGTATGGTATCATCAACAGCAATCCCAAATGCAATGGTAAAAATAATAGCTGTTGATATTTTCAACTCGACTCCCAAATACCCCATAACGCCTGCAATAAAAACGAGAGGAACAAGATTCGGAACAATGCTAATCAATAAGATGGATGCTGATCTGTAGATAATCCCCATCAATAAAGCGACAATTAAAATTGAAACCAATAATCCCTTAACAAGACTTGTTGAAAGATAACTGAGGTTTTTATCAATCAAATGCGCAGTACCCGTTATTTTATAATCAATTTTTCCATTCAAGGTTTTGGTCTCCAAATACTCGCGCAAATACTTATCCATTTCGGTGACTCTGATGTTCCCCAAATCTCCAATCGTTCCGCTAATCCTGGTCATTTGTTCGGTTGAATCAACCATTAATCGATAAATGCCTTCGGCGCTCTTACTTTTAAAACCGCGTTTAAGATCCCGCCACTTACTGCTCTGTTTTGGCAATGTATAATACTCAGGCAATCCTGAATACATACTTCGGTGGCCAATTTTAATGGCAGTAACTAACGAATTTTTAATTGTTAAACTGTATTCGTTTTTCAAATAGTGCTCAACGGTATCGATCGTTCTTAGAACATCTTTATCCCAGACGTTAATTGATGTGTCCTTTATAATTATCGCAAGCTCAACAGGTCGTATTCCACCATAATGGGAATCCAAATAATTAAAATCTTGCTTTAATGGCTCACTGTCACTCAAATCGTCCATCAATAAATTGTTCGTCTTAATCTGAAACAATCCATAAACGCAAATCCCCATTACAGCGGCACTAATTACTAAAACCCTCCCACGACGACGCAGTGCAATGATGAACCATTTTTCCAATCTTTTTTTCCAGAAATGATCTTTTTTCTGTTTGCGAACACGCTCCGGCCCTGGAAAGAAAATGAACAATGCAGGCAAAGTGATAAATGTTAAAACAAAAGCAATCAGCACTCCAATCCCCATTACAACACCAAATACCTGAATGGGTTGAACGCGAACAAAAACCAAAGAGAAGAATCCAATTGAAGTCGTGACTGACGTTAACAACGTTGCCATTCCAACTTCTTGAACAGATAATTTTATTGCATCCAAAGGTGTATCCTCCGTTCTTAAAGCATCCAAATAACGAGACACAAGGTGAATCACATCGGACATCGAAACAACAAACATTACAGATGGAAGAACGGTAAGTATGATATTAATTGGCTCTTTAAACAGCCCCATCATACCTATTAACCAAAGCATTCCAGTGAAAATTACAATCTGAGGAATTAAAACTCCCCAAATCGATCTAAAAGCAATGACTAGAAATAACATAACGAGAACAGCACTCAATGACAAAAACAGTAGAATCTCTTTCAACATCTTATCGATGTAGTACTTCTGTCCAATTGTTCGTCCAGCGATTCGCATCCTCTGAAAATTATACTGATCCGCCTTAGCTTTTAGATTATCAATCAGTTTATCACTCTTCTCTTTTGATAAAAAATCTACGTGCTTTACAAACAAACAAATCGATTTCCCGTCTTCAGAAATAAAAGAATTAACAAGTTCGGGCTTGCTGAATATATTTATGGAATCTCTTTTTAAATCTAAGCTTTCGAAATCAATCAGTGGACGTGATGAAACTTTTGCTCGAATAAAGAGCTCTTGCATATTTGTTATTGAAGCCACCGAATCGACATTATCGATTTCTTTCAATTCTTCGGTGAACTTATCAATCTTATTTAAAAAATCTTTATCAAATACTCCTTTATCTCTCTGAATTGCTAAAAGAAGGAAGTCATTGTCCGATTGAAATTTCTGTCTGTACTCCAGAAAAAACTCTGTTTCAGGGTCACTTGTAGGATAAAATTTCTCGAAATCATAATCCAATTCAACCCTAGAAGCTTGATATACAAAGAAAAGTGTAAGAACCAGAAGCCCCCCTAATACTAATTTAGAATACTTTCTAAATGCTTTTTCACCAATGTTTTTCAATTACCAATCGTTTTATGGATAGCAAATATACTCCTTTGCTGCAAAGTTGGTGTCCATTCATCACATTAGCTTGGCTTGGACACCGAAAATCATTAAATTTGAACAAATTAAATTATTATGAAAAAAATACTACTATCCACTTTTCTATTCGCGTCTTTAGCTGCTAACGCTCAAATGACCTCAGCAAACGAACCCGCGATTGGAGAAACGTCTACTATGTTTTTATGTGACTCTTTATCTGATAACCTTAATGCTATATCAGGTTCTGGTGCTACTTGGGATTATACAGGTCTAAATGGATATCAAGGTGAGACAAGAGTTGTTGATGTAGTTGATCCAGCTTCTACTCCTTTCGCAGCAAGTTACCCTACGTCTACAAAAGCATTTCAAGTTGAAAACACATTAACTACGTATTTCACTTCAACAGCTTCTGAACGAGTTTCTCAAGGATTTCAATTCAATGAAGCTAGTTTCGGAGATGTTCTTGCAACTTATACAAACGATGAACAAACAATGGCAACATATCCATTCACTCTTGGTGGTTCAATTGTAGATGCTTACGATGGAAATGTTAATTACACTTTTAATGGATTCCCCGTTTCTGAAACTTTAACTGGTACTGCATATTTATGGGTTGACGGTCAAGGGACTTTGGATTTGCCAAATGGTATTTCTCTTCCAAACGTAATTCGTTACAAATCAATTGATACCGCAGCAACAACCGTTCCTTTACTTGGAGCTGCAGAATTAATGAAAACTCAATATGAGTATTACGACTACACTGATCAAAACCTTCCTATTTTCATTCACACAACAATTAGCTTGGCATTGCCAGGCGGTGGACTTCCATTAGCTGAATTGTCATTGGTTCTTTCAAAATACGAAGCAAATTACGCTTCGATTGATGACATCAATGAATTGACATTCAATGTATTCCCTAATCCTGCTAAAGATATGATTTCAGTTAAAGGTAACTTCTCTGCAGAAGCAACAGGATCAATCATTGACCAAAGTGGTAGAGTTTTAGAAACAATAAGTATTCAAAGCGGACAATCAATTAATATTTCTGATTTAGCGACTGGATCTTACTTCTTTGCTATCCAAGACAGCGGATTTATCACCACGAAAACAATCGTTAAGAAATAAGTATTTTCGATTTATAAAATAGAAGCCCCTATTTCTCATTCATTGAGCAATAGGGGCTTTTTTAATGATCAGGGTGTTACGTTCGACAAGTTTCTTTGTTATATTCGTGCAACGATTCGTCTATGAGAAAATTTTATCTATTAATTGTCCTGTTTTTATCTTTCAATTCGTCCGCTCAAATCAGTGAGGGCTTGAATCCAGAGGAAAGAGCTTATTTATTTCATATTGTTAAAAAGAGCCCCATTCTGGATAACAATTTCGGTCGCTACTTTGATTATCAAGGGCCAGAAATAACTTTCCCAAACAGAACAATTAATTACGACTCAATAGAGATCTTAATTATCAACCAACCCGATTTACTTGTTATTCGTAAGGAGGAAATTGCAAAATCAGCGAAAGGACTTATCGCGGAAGCGGCAAATAAAATGGCAATTTGGGAACTAAACAAAGCCCTTTTAGCAAAGCGATCAGTTGCGGGGAAATTAAAGCAATATCAAAACGAGTTCAACCGATTCAATAATTTTCTAAAAGAAGAACTTCCTGCTGGTGCGTATCGAATGAAAGACGGTGTAAATGAACCTCACTCTAAAATTTACACTATTATAAACCCCGGTTTATCTGCAGATGAAAAGGTAGCTCAAATCAATGCAATGCGCTTTTTAACGATTGATGAGCAGTTGCTTACATTGACTGCAATCAACCACGCAGTTAACGCATATACGGTAGAACGCGCGCTAGAAATCTACCTTCATTTAGGTGGAAAAGTAGAACAGTTTTCAAACGTATTGATTGCTGCCGGCGATGGAAGCGGTACTTCTGGACTTCTTGAAGAACGTGAAAAAGACGAACGTGGACGTTGGAATAAAGGATTGCCAAAAGCTGTAGGTTTGTTTCCATATCAATTAACGATTGATCGAAAAGTGGTTAAACGAAAAACCATTGAAAAAATAGAGACAAGAAGAATGGCGGAAGAAGTATTTTTCACGCCAGGAAATAATTTGCATACCAATATCCACTTGGATGTTTGGGGATACAATTCCGAAAAACAAACGACCGTCGTTATTGAAAAGAATGGGTTGACTTATCACCTATTTGGTTCTGGTGAAACGCGTTTTCTTTCTCCAGATTCTTCTTTCGCAAATGGCGCAACATTCCAGTCAATCATAAACGATTTAGAATTCAATAAGATTGCTGATTTGACTGATAAAATTTCAGGAAAGCGTGGATATGATTATTGGATTGAATATAACAAGAAGAAACAAGACGCGACAGAGATGAAGCTTCAGAAGAAAGAAAAAGAATATGCTGACTTGGGCTACACGCCAATATCTACGAATAAAAAAGCTTCAAGAAGTGTAAAGAAATCGAAGAGAAAAGCGATTAAATCTGGCGCTGGTGGATTTGATGCTACACCTACGACCAACTCGCAAAGATCTGATAGAAAAAAACTTCAAAATCAAATCGTTCATTTATTCGGACTCTTTGAAGCGTACAAGGCCAAAATCAAACAATTAAAAATCGAGAAAGAAGAAGCAATTGATAAAAGAGCGATTCTAGAACGTAGGCTGGACGAGTTCAAACAGTGGATGGGCAGAGATTGGGCAACTTACGAAGAGAAAGATGGCTTTTACATGTTTGAGGATTCAAGCACCTTCGATATTCTTACGCAAGAATTTCAATTTAAGCCAACAAAGGAGGCTGAAGAATTTGAAGTTCGTTTGATTGCAATTCCAGAATCATGCCTTTCTAAATCAGCGGATGAGGTAATGCTTCACATTAATGTAATGGATGCAAAACCAAATTACGATGCGAGAATTAACTTAGAGTTGAATGATGTTTTTGCTTCTGATAAATGGGAGTTGCCGCGTTCCCTATTTTCACTTGAGGACAGTGTTTCCGTTCAAGTATTTTTTGAAGGGCTATTGAATAAAAAGACAAAGTTTAGCATGACTGCCCGTGGTCAAGGAATAGGCAAATGGAACGGAAGTCAAACCATCAAAGATTACAAACCAGTAGAGCTTTCAAGCTATCCTGGAAACGTATCTAAAACGAAGATGGATTCGACTTTTTTAAGATTGCGTAAATCTGAAGTTGTAATTAAGTTAAATAGGTCTATCAGTATGGAAATCAATTCATATACTGATCCAGTGAAGTCAAACATCACACCTCCAAATTCGGAAATTGAAGTTGCAATGAAGAAATATGGACTGTCTAAAAATGAAGTTTTATCAGCGCTTAGAACAGCAGAAATAATGAAAGCAATGAAAGCAGAATTGAATGTTTTAGCGGGTCAGTATTTATCTCGTGAGCAAGCCAAAATTGTGATTGATCGATTTAACAAGGCTTGGGAAAAAATACGAATTAGCGTTGGACGAACTTCATTCAAACTCTTCGGGTTGATTTAGAAAAAACTCATCCGAGAAATTCACTAAAAAAACTTTATCAACGGCTCTCGTTAAAGCTGTGTACAACCAGCGATAATAGTCAGGACCTAAAATATCATCATTGATAAAACCTTGGTCAATAAATACGTTTTGCCATTGCCCCCCTTGTGATTTATGACACGTCACCGCATACGCATATTTCACCTGAAGTGCGTTAAAGTAGGGATCCTTTAAAATTGCCTCGTAGCGTTCTTTCTTGTTCTTTTTATGGATGTAATCTTGTTCCACTTCGAAAAAGAGTTCTTTCATTCTATTTCTCGCCATTGAAGGCCCTTCACTTAGCAATGATTCTGTGTGAATGATCAACTCCACATCTCCTGCCTCTTCATAATCGACGAAATTGACAATTAATGTGGCAAACTCAAATCCGTACAATTCTTCCATTCTCAGAATCCGTCGAACTGTAAACAACTCACCGTTAGCAATAAATCCCATTTTCGAATCATCGCCCATCCAAAAATAATTGTTTTTTACCACCATCAGGCAATCACCGCTGCAGAGCTTCTCTTCAAACCATAAAATCCGTCCTCGAATTTGCTGATTGTATTCGTTTGCTCTTTTGTTAGAACGCGTAATTAAGATGGTGTCCTCTACTCCATACTTGTTCATGCTTGATTCAAGCTCGTCTTGCAACTCCAATCCATTCAATCGAATTAAGTCACCTCCTGGCTTTAAATCAAACTTTGGATAATCTACCCAATCTGTATTTCTTAGTAACGTGGCATTGCGCAAAACTTCAGAATCTTCTGCCTGCCTCAAGACTTCTGTCAATTTAAAGAAAGAACAATTAATCGCGGGAAAATGATTTTCCAGGTATTCAATATTCAACGCTGGTGAATGATCGCTTCCGACGGGTGCCAATTGACCTTCATCGCCCATCAATATTAACTTACAACCAGCCCCCGAATAAACAAACTCAAATAAGTCTTCAAGTAAATTACGAGCGCTTACACTTCCGTCCGATTGCATTGAAAAATCCCCGATCATTGAAGCTTCGTCAACGATAAACACGGTGTTTTTAAATAAATTGGGTTGCAAACTGATTGGAGATCCTAAATCTGTCTTTGATTTTCTTCTGTAAATTTGTTTGTGAATCGTAAAAGCGTCTGTCTTTGATTTTAAACTGAAAACTTTTGCCGCTCGTCCAGTTGGTGCCAAAAGTTTCACCTTCACTTTGTATTCTTCCAAAGCTTGAACGAAGGCTCCAAGAACAGATGTTTTGCCCGTCCCGGCATATCCGGATAGAACAAAAAGCTCTTTTGTGTCTCTTTTTCGCAAAAAAGCTTCCAATTCCCAAAATAATTCGGATTGATGTTGCGTTGGAATTAAACCAAATTTACTTTTTATTTTTTCCTGAAAGGGGCTTGTATTCATGGATTAAGGCTACTTCGATAAAGGTATTAAGATTTATGATAACGTTTCATTGATTGAATGGTAAAAAAAAACTATTGTATGACGTTTGGTGGAATTTAAAAAATAGTAGTTTTGTTAACATCTTAAAATGTAAATAAGAAATTATGATTGACAATGTTTCTCTGTTTTTTAAAAAATATTTCGTTCCAACTGTATTTGTTGTACTTGGAATTGCAATTATCGTTCTTGGTATAGCCAAAGATCAAGGCGGAATATTTATGTTCTCAGCTGTTTTAATGTTTGGAGCAGGAGCTATCAGTATACTTTATAGCTTGGGAAGGCTAAAACCACGTCTAGTCTACATAATAGGTGCTGTAATGGGCTTAATTGCTGTTTTCACGCTGTACATGTCTTGGGATAGCGTTGCAACAACACAGCAATACAATGAGAGAAGCATGAAATGTCAACTTAAGGCAAAACAGAACTTAACAGACATTTCGTACATTCAAAAATCTTATAAAGAAAAGAATGGTGTTTATTTGAAAGATTGGGAGTCACTTATTGAGTATGCGAAAACAGGAACTGTTCCTGAATACGTTTCAGAAGGTGTCGTTCCAAGTGTTCGTTTAAACGTTGAAGAAAGAGATTACTTGTATGGAGATGATCGTGCTCTTGATAAGAACATGACAGAAGTAGAGGCTTACCGTCTTTCACTTTGGACAGAAGGACCGAGATACAATCAATACTTTTCAAATTTCGTACGAGACACGAATCAAGTGAGTCTTTTAAAATCAAAATTCGAAACACGTTCTTACCGTGAAGCAAGAATTAAAGATGAACTTGGAAAGTTTTATGTTGATTCATTACCATTAATCCCTTACACAAATGGAAAAGATATTTGGAAAATGGAAGTTAAAGATTCTATCTTTTTCAATGACATGACTGGACCTTCAATCTTCATTTCAGGAACGCTCCCTTATGCAAAAGAAGAAGGGTCTGCTCGAAAAATCTTTATGACTCTTGGTAAACTTACTACATTCGAGCATACGGGGTCTTGGGAAACTGAGTAATCATGAGAGGAAGTCATCTCGCTATCGAGATAGCATCAAACGCAGTTCGATTTGTTTCAATGAGAAACGAAACGGTTCTATCAAGGTTGGATCAAACAATTTCTGCTAAAACAGATTCTGAATCAAAAGAAGCGCTCAAAGCAATTTTCGAAGCAAACTCCTTTTTACAAGGTGATTTTGATGAAGTCAGTTTGGCTTGGTGTATTGATAAATCATCGCTAGTTCCCAATGCTGTTTTTAATGAGTCTACTCCACTCGATATATTTCAATTGTGCTTTGGTAAAGACTCCAAAAAAGGCGAAATAGATTACAACCGTATTTCAGAACTAAGCTTAATCAACGTTTACGAAGTTCCAAACTGGATCAAATCATTTTTCGTTATTCGATTTCCGAGAGTTGTCATTCAACACGCAGGAACACATATCGTAAGAAAAGCTCTTAATGAAAATGCATTCAAATTAAAAGCTACCATTGTTTGCTTTGAAAACTACTTTCGCTTAACACTGGTGAAACACAATGCGCTTGAATTTTATTCCTCGTTTAGCTATCAATCCTCTGAAGACATTATTTATCATTTAAACTTTGCCTTACAGCAAAAAGAGTTTACAAATGAGAAAGGTGCGATTGAATTGGTTGCGGCAATAGGATCACAATCCAACCTCATCGATTCCATAGAAAAAGGATTGTTGAAAATTGGAGACTTAAAGAAAATGGCGGTATCAAAAGACAATGATCATCTTGCTAAATCCCAAATACTGTGCGTATAATCAGAGGTAAATTCAAAACTAGATACTTTAGAATTCCCAAAAGCTTTCCTTCCCGCCCAACAACTGATTTTGCAAAAGAGGGCTTGTTCAACATTCTTGAACATCAATATTCCTTAGAAAATCTAAGAATCCTTGATCTCTGTGCTGGATCTGGAAACATATCTTTTGAATTTTTATCGAGGGAAGCAGGAACAGTCATTGCAGTTGACAAGAACTTCAATTGCTACAAGCACATGAAAACGATGTCTCATAAATACGAGTGTGAGCAAGACATCACTGTCATAAAATCAGACTTGGTTAGGTTCTTGAATCAATCAAATGAAAAATTCGACCTGATTTTTGCAGATCCTCCTTATGCGTATGAAGAGCATGAAGAAATTGCAAATCTGGTTTTTGAACGTGAATTATTAGTCGAAGGTGGTCTCCTCATAATTGAGCATGGCAAACAAACATCTCTAAAAAACACAACTCATTTCAATTTTGAACGTATGTATGGAGGAGTACATTTTAGTTTCTTTCAAATAAATGATGATGATACATAAAATTGGTTTATTTCCTGGATCCTTTGACCCATTTACTAAGGGGCATGAAGTTATAGTTAGAAAGAGTTTAACTCTTTTTGACGAAGTTGTCATTGGTATTGGTGTGAACAGCCAAAAAACCTACATGTACGATCTCGACAAGAGAATCGAACACATAAACTCTTTATTTACAGCAGAAGAAAATATTCGAGTAGAGGACTTTCAATCATTAACAGTTGATTTTTGTAAAGTTATTGGAGCAAACTATATCATAAGAGGTTTAAGGGATTCTAAAGATTTCCAATACGAAAAACCAATCGCTCTCATGAACAAAGACATTTCGGGAATTGAAACCGTATTCTTTTTAACGGATCAAAAGTATTCGGCAATAAATTCCTCTATCGTTCGTGAAATAGATAAGAACGGTGGTTCCATCAATGCTTTTGTAACCAACCCACATTTCCTCGTTTAGAAAGTATGGTACAATTAATGTACTTCACTTGCAACAACAATTAAGCGATATGCGAAATATCATACTTTTTTCATTTCTATTCGTTCTAAGCGGTATTAACGCACAGACAGTTTCAATATCTGGACTGGCACCAGCTTATATTGGAAAAAAAATTCGTTTTTATAAAATTGAAGATTACTTAAGCAATAAGCAAACATTGATTGGTAGCGCCACAATCGGAATTGACAGTTCGTTCAATATGACGATCAATTGTGATGAAATTCAAAAAATTGTTGTCAAATCCAATAATAACCGAGGATTTATTTACGTTCAACCGAAAGGAGATTACAGTATTTTCTTTCCTGAAAGAAATATCTACGAGCCAATCAAACCTTCTGGAAATGACGTGGAAGTTGGTTTTAACAGATTGGACAGCACAGATATTAATTATAAAATTTTAGGGTACCGACGTTGGGTTGATTACTTCGTCTCTGGTACTTTTCATTTGAGAAACAGAAAAGATACTTTGGGATATGTTGAGGCATTCGACCGCTTTAAGGGGAGAGTGCAAAAAGCTTACGAAATCGATACAAGTGAAAACGCGAACTATCTTAAAACGTATATTAAATTTGACATCGCAGGATTAGAGAATATCAACAACGTTGCAGAAAGAAACCGATATGAAAAACACGACTTCTTTATAAAGTACCAACCCGTTGAATACAACAATGATGTTTACATGGAGTACATAACAAACTACTATAAAAAGATTGTACCTCAGCTATCGAATGCAACAAACGAGGCATTTTACCAAGGAATATTAAACAGCAGTCCCAGTATGGTTATGAATGCTTTAGGAAGAGAATACACACTGATCAACAGAAGAATTAGGGAAATTGTAATGATTCAGGCGCTATCCGAAATATTCTATTCGAAAGATTATCCTCAAACTAACGTGATTACTATTCTCGATAGCGTTGTTCATTTCACAATGTTCAAAGAAAATACAATCATTGCCAAGAACATTCGGTACCGATTGATCAATCTTGTTCCTGGAGTAATTGCTCCTGACTTTGTTCTATCCGCCGATGGATTGGAAACAAAAACGCTCTTGGGTCTAAAAGAAAAGCATATTTATCTTCACTTTTTTGATCCAAACAGTAACGATAATATGAAGGAATTGGAGCTCGTAAGTGGGCTTAATACCAAATATTCTAAATATGTTAAATTCATTTCTATTTACAAACAGGAGTCTGAACTTTCGGAAGAAATACAAAAGAAATTGGATGCTCTGGAATGGGATATTTACCCTACTTCTCCCACGAATTCAATTTGGGACAAGTATCAAGTCACAACTTTCCCGCATTATACTTTCCTCGATGCTACAGGATACGTTATTGGAAGCCCAGCGTTGGGTCCAACGCCAAATGGGAACTATGAGACTATTGATCAAAGTTTTTTCCAATTAAAAAAAGCCTGGGAATATGAAAATAATGATGGCGGTGAATTGTACGACCGCAATCATTAAATCACTGCAATTTTAAGGTATGCATGGAATCAATTGTTAATTTTGACCCAAATTAAAATCAATGCGATTCAATCTTTCTGAAATCAACGAACTCATTCGAGAAAGGCGTACTATTTATCCTGAACAATTCAGCGAACGACAAGTACACAGGGAACAAATCGAAGTAATTCTGAACAATGCACAATGGGCCCCTACTCACGGTAACACGCAGCCCTGGCGTTTCAAAGTTTTCACGGATGAAGGAAGGCAAACGTTAAGCACATACTTAGGTCAAGCATACTTGAATTTCACGCCTGAAGACAAACAGAACGATTTAAAATTGAAAAAATTGATTTTGCGTCCATTAAAATCTTCCGTTGTCATTGCAGTTTGCATGAAAAGACAAGCGGAGGAAAAAATTCTTGAAATTGAAGAAATTGAAGCTGTAGCCTGTGCCATTCAAAACATACATTTAACATGTACGGCTTATGGACTGGGAGGTTTTTGGTCAACACCTAAATTAATCTACACGCAAGAAATGAATGATTTTCTGAACATTGGAAATAAAGACAAATGCTTGGGATTGTTTTATATCGGTTACCCAGCAATTGAATGGCCAAAAGCACATAGAAAACCACTAGAATACACGACAGAATGGAGAGGCGAGTAGATAGTCCCGTGGACAATATTGTTGATTTGGGATTGGTGAATTATGTTCAACATCCATCGAACCCAGAGTATATTGTTTACCGATTTGTTGATCCTGAAAGAGCGGCTTCCTTCGAGAAAGAATTGAAAGATCAATCGATCTGGTTTGAAAAAGATATTGAAAATAAACGTGAAAAAGAATATATATTATTCGGAGTTCACAGCAGAGATTTCAAGCGGACTGATAAAATCAATTTTAAAGTCGAAGGAAAGCATAAGAAACCACTCATTCCTTTCAAAGCATTCCGTTATTTCATTGTTATTCTGGGTTTGGGACTGTTGATCCTTGCAATGATTGGTTATTGTAAACAACAGGAGAAGCTCTCTTTATACAATAATGACGGCGCTTTACTCAAAGAGTCAAAAAAATAAGAATAAAATGCGTTTATTAGCGTTGTACTTACGATGAAAATTTATCTAATCTTACTGGCACTTTTTTTCTTTTCACACTCGTTCTCTCAAGATGATGCTAATAGTCTACCGTCATATTTTGGCATCCAAATACGGCCTGTTTTTCCAACTAGTTTTATAGGCTCACCTGAAACGTCTTTGAGCAAAGATGGATTCAATGTAAAGATTAACCAGAAAATAGGGTATTCATTTGGTGGAACGGTTCGAGTAGGACTCACAAAATTGATCGCGCTTGAAACTGGATTGAATTTTACCGAACGTAATTTTAATTTAGAGATGGAGGTTCCTGATTCGAACGCCTTCGCAACTAACTCCATGAGCTTTATAGAGTATGATCTTCCAATTAACGGTCTCATTTATATCCAACTTGCTGAAAATTGGTTTATGAATGCTTCAATTGGTTTTGCATTAACCTACAAGCCCACCGACGTAAGAGTTTTCAATTCTCCAGGTGGAGAAAATACCTTCACAATTTTCGGGGTAAGAGGAAGTAAATTAGGAATTGACGCCAACGCAAATGTTGGGTTTGAGTTTAGAACCAAGAAGAAAGGCTTTTTCTATTTGGGCGGCTCGGCAAGAGTCCCATTCTCACCTGTATTTGACATTGTAGCAAATTACCAATGGCAAGGGAACTTAATACAGGCAATTGGTGAAGTTGACGGTTCCTTTCTGGCTATCGATTTTAAATACTTCTTTCCAAATATTCAAAACAAGGGGCCTCAATTCATAGATGGACCAATTGAATAGTTTCAAAACTACTTTAGATTTTTTTCGATAGTATAAAGCTCTTACTCAGTTTGCGGAGAATGATTAGTTTCGTGAACGATATTTGCATTCTTATTCGCCAAACACCCAAAGATGAAACATTTTCGACATTTAATTCCAGCTTTACTCTTTATAGTGCTCTTTACTGTGAGTTGTAGAAAAGCAGACAATATATCATCCACATCAAAAGTAGAAGGGAAAATTCTGGGGACGTGGACAATTGACAAAGTTGCTTTAGAAGACAACGGTAAACTATTCGAGACTGACATTACGGGTCAATACGATCAAGTGCAATTTAATTTCGCTGCGAACAATGAATTTTCTATCCTAGATCAATTGAAAAACGAGACGTATCCAGGTGTTTGGTATTTGGATGAAATTTGGACTTGGAATGAATTAGATCAAGAGGAAAAGAAAACTTACAGCTTGTATATGAATATCTATAATCCGGCTGATACTAGTTTGTCCACCTCGATGAGTTGGACAGATTTAAAAATTTCGAGTAGAAAACTCATTGCAAAACACAAGCGATTGGTCGATGACGGAATGCACAAATATACGTACCGATTAAAGCGTTAATTATTTCTTCAGGCCCTTTTCACTAATCAAAGCTACGTGTAGTTTTATTTTTTTATCCTTCATACTTGGCCATATAGGTCGAATCTGACCATCAACTGCATCTATATTCAAGTAATCACCAAAGAACATTTCCGCACTTGGAATGAATGGCTTTTCAGAAATCTTCGTATCTACAAATGTTTTCCCTCCGTCTCTTGACGCAGATAAATACACATCTGTCTGCGTATCGTCGTAATTTCTTCTGTCGTAGTAAACAAAGTACAAGTAGCCCGAACTTTGATCAATTGTCATCCAAGTAAAAAACTGGTGCTTGTTAGAACCGTCTTGATTCACTCGGATTCGATCACTCCAGGTTACACCGCCATCTGTCGACTTTATAATCCATGAATCAGTATTGTCTTCTCCACCCTTCTGATCACACCAGTTCAAGTACAAATTCCCTTGATTGGGACCGTTGCTTAAATCACATTTCAAAATCGGCAATCCATTCGCTCTATAGATCCCGGGGACCTCTAGTGTCCAACCTCCGAATTGCTCTTGAAGCACAATTTCGCTTTCCATCCATGTTGATCCACCGTCCAACGATTTTTGAAACACAAGCCCCATTGGCCCTGTCCAGGTGACATATATTTCGCCATTTGGTCCAACAGCAGGCACAGCACCTTCTACCGTATTGTCGTCGTCAATGCAATCTCCACCGTGTTTAGAAATCCTCAAAGGTTCGCTCCACGTTAGACTCTGATCATTAGATTTAGAAAACATAATGAATGAACTGTCTTCTTTAGACTTCGAATTATATGCATCGAACTGCGTCCATGTCATGTAAATCTCGTTCGTTTCCTGATTTACAACTGTCCATTGCTTGTCTTGAACTTTCGTGCCATTTGGCGTTGGAAATGTGCCATTATTGAATGAAGACGGTGTATTTAAATCAAGACTTGCTGGTTCTTTCGTTTGACAAACAATTCGATCCAAATGAGTCGTTTCAATATAACTAGCCAAGTGAAAATAATAGATCTTACTATTTGTATCAAACATCATAACTGGATCTCCATAAACGCCATAAGTGCTCTTTACATTTTGAGCATCCCATGATTTCCCTCCATCAAACGATTCATAAAACTCATCCAGAATTGCACCGGCGATAACGTGTTGATTGTTATTTGGATCAATGGCTATAGAAGGTTCAGTTTGGGCAGCAATGTAAATAGAACCTTCAGGCTTTTCCAACACAACAACCTTGACCGAAGAACAAGCACCAATAATGAATGCAACAACTATAAGTCCGACTGTGTATCTCATTCGGTTCTTAGCCAATAGTTAAACAGTCTTTCAAGAACATCGTTTCCTTCAATTTTTGAATACTCATAACGGGGTTTTTCGTACTCTGTCATTTTCAAGTCTGTCGAAAACAATTCATCTCCACGCGCAAATAAAATTTCCATTACATCTCCAGCGGACATTCCCGCAAAGAAGGATTCTAACGTTGATTTATTCACTCGAATTCCATTTGCTCCAATGATCTCATCATTCACACTCAACCCCGCTTCTTCAATTGGCGAGTTGCTTCTAATTGATCTTATTTCAACTTTTCCTCCTGACTCCGATAAAGAAACTCCTGCGTCTACTTTTGAAACACCTGCATAATTAACTTTTAATCCAATTGAAGAAAAGACCTCATCGTAGTTGGGAACTTTTGTCCCGTTAATATAATCCGCGTAGAACTGATCCATATTCTCGCCCAAGAAATCTTCCAATTCTTTTTTGAATTCACTTTCGGAGAAACCTCTCCCCTTCTTCTCATAATATTCCTTGTAGACCTGTTGCATGAAATGATCCAAGCATTTTTTACCATCGTATTTTTTGATGATTTTAGCATCCAAGAACATAGCTACAACAGATCCTCTTGAATAATACGACATCGTAGTATTCCTACTATTTTCATTTGGACGGTACGCTTTAATCCAAGCATCGAAACTTGCATGCGCCACTGGCTGAACTCGTGTTCCGACTGATCCTTCAACATAATTCAAGCTTCCGAACATTCCATTTAAGAACTCTTTTTCTGACCAAATACCTGATCGAAGTAAAATCATTTTTTCGTAATACGAAGTGAATCCTTCCATTACCCAAAGCAATGATGTATAATTCTCAGCGTCATAATTGAATGGGCCTAATTCTACCGGTCTAATCCGTTTCACATTCCATAAATGGAAATATTCGTGGGATACTAACTTTAAAAAGCCTTTGTAATCATTTTGATACCTCCAACGGTTCGTGCTTAATACGGTTGAATTCACATGCTCCAATCCACCTTGTCCATCAACAACGTTGTGAATAATGAAAGTGTATTCCTCATTTGGATTTTGTCCAAAAATAGCGGTTGCCGTTTCAACAACTCGCGCCATATCAACTTTTAACAATTCAATGTCATGATTCCCTCTGGCATAAATCGCAACGTTGTGTTTGATTCCTGCAGCCATAAATGAGAACGTTTCTTGATTTCCAATTTCCATTGGGCAGTCGACCAATTGATCGTAGTTCTCAAAATCAAAAAGAGTAGATTCACTGCCTGCCGAAGCGCCTTGAGATTGCTTCAAAGCCGTTGTAATTATTGAGAATGATTCATGCGGAAAGACCTCTACCTGTCCCTTATCTGCTTTATAATCATTTACATACATAAATACTCCTGAACCTGAAACAAAGCCATGCGTTAGATCTAAAAAGCTTGTTCTAACCGTTAATTCGAAAGAGTACACTTCGTATTTAACAATTACTTTCTTCGCTTTTCCTTTCTTTATGCACCATGTGTTTTTATTCGTTTTAACAACTTCGATTGCATTTCCATTTCCGTCAAATGCTTTGACTAAGTTAACGTGTTTCGCAAATTCTCTTGCTAAATATGAACCAGGTGCCCAGATTGGCATTTTCACATTTAACTCTTTTTCTTTAAACCCATCAAGCTCCATTTCTACATTGAAATAATGATTCTGAGGCTTCGGCATTTTCAAATTGTATTTGATATTTTGAGCTTGAGTCAAAAAACATAACATTGAAACTGCAATAATGGATAGGTATTTAAGCATAAATTCGTAATTTTCCACTAAGGTAATAAAAGAGTCGCTTGGATTGTAATTCGATCAATACCTAATTTACAAGAGGTATAAGGATCATTTTAAATAGAAACCATTCATTAACAATCACTTAATTCAATAAACTTAATTACTCAACGCTAAAAAAATTAAATATGTTCAAATTCCTTACAGTAGTTACAATAAGTTTATTGATGTTTAGCTGTAAACAAGAGCCAGAACAAGCGAATAATGATATCAATGGAAACAAGGATTTGGAAAATCAAATTGCTCAATTGGAGTTGGAAAATACTCAGAAAGATTCGGTAATTAATGAATCGTTGGCCTTTTTTAATGAAATCAAATCCAATTTAGAATCAATCGGTGTGCGTAAAGATGAAATCCGAACGCTTTCCGAAAATCCAGAATTACAACCCGAAGATAAAAATTGGATTTTAGAAGAGATTCGTCACATTAACTTTTTGCGTGAGGACAATGCCAATATGGTTAAGCGATTAAATGCTCAATTGGAGAAAAATGGATTGAAGATTAAGGAATTGGAAATCATGGTTGAGTCTTTGGTAAAAGAAATCCAATGGAAAGATGAACAGATTGAACGGCTTAATAGTGAATTGGCACTATTGGATCAACAGTACTCTAAACTCTTCGATGCGTATCAAGACCAAGCAACGAAAATAGATGTGTTGACGCATAAAATCAATAAGGTCTACTATGCATATGGTTCTGAGAAGGAGCTGATGGAAAACAATATTATTGAAAAGAAGAATGGATTTATAGGAATTGGAAAGAAATTGAACCTGAAAAGTGATTTTAAGAGCGACTATTTCACTGAAGTTGATGCGGCTAAATCTACACAATTCACTATTCGTGGCGAAAATGTTCGATTAATTACCGCGCATCCGTCCGCTTCGTTTAAACTAATAGAAAATGGCGGGACTTCAAAAATCGAGATTTCAGATGCTTCAGAGTTCTGGAAAATATCAAAATACTTAGTTGTTATTGTTGACTAATGACAGAGGCAGAAAGAGAAGAAAAGGAAAGAATAAAAAGGGAAAAGATTCGGAAATTTGAGAGTCCACTTCCATTTGTTCTCATTTTACGAAATTTAATTTTCGGTAAAAAGAAGCCTGATATGTATACTCGAATTGCCTTTTTCATTGGAGCAATCATTTCTTTAACTTTCCTTCTTTGGAGCATTATTACTTATTACGCATTAGTTTCAAGAGATTGGATTTCTTCTCAAAAGGGAATTCCTGTTCAATCAATTATTGAAAACAGAGGTTTGGAATTGGAATTTGAAAGTGGTGATTTCTTAAACCGACTTCAAGTTGCAAGTGCGATTTCCATCATCTTATGGATTGTGTTTTTCGCTGGACTCGTTCTACTCTACCGCAAAAAGAAACTCTTTATTTACTTCACGATAGTTCCACTGGCTCTTTACCTTGGAATGAGCATATTCTACCTAAGCTTCAACTATTTCGCACAAGACACAACAATGTTCGATAAAATTGCTTTGCTTGTGTTGGGATTGATTCTAATCATGCATTCCTATTTAATGGGCAATGAACGCAAAGGTGGAAGTATTAGCTTTTTTGGTAAAAGTCAGGAAGAAGATGATTCAAATAGTTTTGAATAGCATCGGGATTTTGTTCGTCGCGACTTAGGACAACGGTGGCTTTTTTATAATACTCTTCACGAAGAATCAAACGGTCTTCTACAAAATTCAACAGTTCTTCTTCGCTCATCCCTACAATAAGAGGGCGCTGTTTCTTGGCATTTACAAGCCTGTGCGTTAATTCCTTTGCCGATCGTTCCATATAGAACGTTGTGCCGGTTTCATTGAGCAAATCAATATTGTTTCCAAAACACGGCATTCCTCCGCCTGTTGCAAGAATGAAATCTTCTCTCAAATCAAGTGCTTCAATGTATTCCCGTTCAATTTCACGGAATTGAGATTCTCCCTGTTCGGCAAAAATTTCACCAATGGATTTATTGTAATGATTTTGAATTTCAATATCTGAATCTATAAAAGAAATATTCAGTTGGGCTGCGATTTTTTTTCCGAGGGTAGATTTACCGCATCCCATAAAACCGACAAGAATTATCCTTTTCATAAGTTCTAAGATAGTAAAAACGGCACAAAAAATGAAACTCTTCGGATGAAGGATGTCTCCTATTCCACCTCAAAAACTTTCTTAACGGTTCCATCTGAGTACAAATAAAACAAAACAGTGTTCGGTTTGAATTTGGTTTCCTGACCGTTTACATTAACGATCTTCAGAAGTTCTTTGGATTGATTCGTAGCGTTGTCTAATTGTAAATCGTCAGTTCCAAGTGTCAAACCCCAGATCATCGTTGCGTATTCAGGATGATCGATAAAAGGGTTTCGGTTGTTTTGATAACTGTAATAGATGATTTCATTTCTGTTTCGTTCCCAATCATCAACAGGGTCATCGAGGTGCCACTGATAGAGATCGGAGAGTTTTGCATGAATGGGCGCAATTGTATTATTATCTGATGGTATATAATCAATAATCTTTAAATCAGGCTCTCCATTTGCTCCCTCGTAACGCGTCGCCATATAGAAGATCATTCGAGCGACATCTCCTTTGACGTTATCATTTGGTTTCCACACCCATTCCGATGTACTAAAATAACTTCCTGTCGCGCCACTTGGATCAATATATTCCGTCGAACATTCTGCGAACCACCTGTTTGCTCTCGCTGAGTTGACTGAAATGTCACAAGGTCGCAAAGCATGTACATCCGTTCCCGGTCCTGCAGAAGTTCCAAAATCTCCGTGCGACTTGGCCCAAACGTGTTCCCTATTCCACCCTGAACCAGAATTGTATTCTAAATCGGCATCTAATGACCATCCTGAATAAAGGAGCAATACGTTGTTGGGGTTTAAAGTGTCTCGATCGGTTTCTTTGAGAATATCCCAAACGTCTGTTCCGTTGCTTGAATAAGGAAACTCGACATGGTCTCTAATAATAAGGTTCAGCTCCGTTTTAAGACTGTCTCCAGAAAATCCTTGAGCCGAATCGTAGTATCCGGGGGGAATTTGTCCAAAGGAAATTGAAGCAACAAGCAGAGAAATTGATAGTAAAAGTTCTTTCATTGATTTCAAAGATAATCAATTTAGAAGGAGCAACCTCGAAACAAAAAAGGGAAATAACAATAACTACCCATCTTCTAAAACAAAATATGCGCTATTTTTAACGAAGTCCAATCAAAAAGAAATATAAACCTCAGAATCTACTACTTTCGTTATATGATATTAGACTTACAATCGCCATTATGATAAATTTATCTCATGTTGAGAATCAAATTCGCTATGTCACAAATTTTCAGGACCTCGTTTCCACGGCATTTCAAGGAGACAATAATGCGAATTGTTGGACACGTGACTTAGTAGGTGATTTTTCTGAAATCATTAACCGGATAGAACTAAGTGGAAATATTGCAGAAATTGACACAGAGGAGCTTCTAGAACTTGAGTTGAGTGAACAGGGACAGCTTGCTCGTGAAGTTCTTTTAAATGACATGAAAGTCTTAAAAGAGCAGGGCGCGTCTCCAATCCTGAATCTGATCAAGTACTATGACAGAGATGATAGCTATCCGTTTTTTCCAACCGATGTTTATTCATTTCATGTGGACCGCTCTCCTATTGCAACCGATACATTTTTATGCACTTATTATGGTGCGTCGAGCGAAATAGTTCCAAATGCAGAAGCTACTCAAAAAGTACTTGTTCCTGAAATTCGATATGAACTAAAAAAACTATACGATGGACCCGATGAAGGATTTGAATCCTTTTTAAGTGAGTATTTCTTTGATCTTCACTATCAAGCTCAACCCAACGCGAGTATTATCAGCCTTGGGATAGGTCATTTATGGAGGCTAGCGGTCGACCATCCTGAAAGTGAAGTTCTACCTTGTCTTCACCGCGCACCAAAGGAGAAAACAGAAGAAAGCCGGTTGCTACTGATTTGTTGAAATCACTCAGGTAAGTTTTCCAGATCATTACAGGGAACATTGTAAAATAGGTAAGCAAAACTTTCAATTAGAATGAAAATTTTGTGCATTTTGAATTCGCACGAAAACGCTTAAAGACAGGGAGATCAAATAATTTTGGAATTTTAACCAAAAAAGCCACTCTAAAAGAGTGGCTTTTTGTGATCCCTCTGGGGCTCGAACCCAGGGCCCACGCCTTAAAAGGGCGTTGCTCTACCAACTGAGCTAAGAGATCATTTACGCGTTAGCGAGTGCAAATATATGCATTGTATTTATTTAAACAAGAGATTGAAATTACTTTTTTCAATTTATTTTCGAAATAAATTTGTTTTGTTTTAATAATGAGTTATTTAGTCTAAATAAAGAGTGGTTCGATTAATGAAAACACGCTCACACTCCGCTCAAATGGACATCTCTCGATCTCTTTTGTTACTGCCATAAATAGCACTTTGTAATAAATTTCTTCTTTGTGGAGCTTCATTGGGAATCAATTAATTCAACTTGAAATTTAATCCAAATCCGTAAAATAAAACTCAAAAAAATCCCTATCGGCTTATCCAAGAGAGATTAAAATTCAATAAAGAAAAAGTAAATTGAATTACTTAACAATCTTATTTTTAACGGCGTACTTATGCGTATTACTCTACAATAGAATTCAAATATTTTTGACTATAATCCGTAATTATTAATGTTCTTGCCATCTGCTTTTTGTATAGCGCTTTCGCTCAAAATATTAATATTATTGGAACTTCGACACGACATGAAGTTCAGACTTCCAACCTCAAGAGATTCGTTTTGGCCGATCCTAATTCATTCAAATCTGTTTTATACATGAATTCAACTTTTACGCTTATAACGAATGGCTATGCAGTAGTCATTGGTAAATTAACGACCGGACCAAATTACATCATTCTTTTTAAACGGGTAGGATTTGAAGACTACGAGAGTTATTGGGATACCCGATGGGTAGGTGGAAATGATTCATACGATCAAACTCCGGAAATTGACATACTTATTCCTACGATGGCGGAAGTTCTTCATAAAAAGAAAAATACCAAAAAGGTTTCAAAGGTTTACGGACTGTTCAAGAAAATGGAATAGAAAATAAACCCGTGTGGTACGTTAATTGAAGCCTCAATTAACACGATTAGGATTGCTGAAGTGATCTGGGATCCATTGTTTGGTTTCCCTCTTTTCAATTGTCCCGATAATTATCGGTTGAAATACGGCCTGCCATCCTGCTTCTGAGACTCTCCTGATAAAATTTTTCCTAAGCTTCAAATTTATCCACACGGGTCCTTCTTTCGAAGTTGTTACTAGGACCAACTCAGTTGGCTGCAACGTGACGTGAAGATAACCATTCTAAAGGAATAGATTATAGAGAAACCATGAATTGTTGAATTAATCTTTTTAATTTGACTACAATTAGTCCCTACATCAATAATGAGCTTGTGCATGAATAATATTTTTTCATTTTTTTCATGGTAATTGTCCTTTTCGCCGCTCAAATCGTGTTTGTTTTAATTGGACGAAAAAAGACCAAGAATTTAAAGCTCAATCGAATTGAGCGGTAAAATTAATCCCATTCTTTCTTGGTTTGCAAGAGCCTGCGGCTTTAGCTTTGCCTTTGGCTAGTTGGGATGGGGGCTGTCGATTTTCGGTTCTTTGATATTCTTGAAGGAGCTTTGGATCGAAGCTTTAAGGAATATGTATTGTTCTATTCTGAGCTATTATCTATTTGCTTATCTCTAATGGTAACGAGTTCCATGATTCAATTGGCATTCAAAGTCAATAAGAAAACCGTCGCGAACTACCTTTACGAAATGCTGGTTTCTTGCTTTGCGATTGCACTCGACGCACTATTAATGAAACACCTCGAAACAAATTTCATTAAAGTAAATTGGCCCATGAGCATTGGTGGCGCTCCATTAGAAATGCCGAATCTCATCAGTCATCGATGCAGTATCTATTTGATTTTCGTTTTATCGGCTGTCAATATGATCGTAAAGAGTTTGCTCTTCTTTAAGTAATCCAATGAAGTGAAAGCTGGTATAACACATGAGCAAGTAAAACCCAATTCAGAAATACTCGATAATTTAATTAAAAGAAAGTTTACTATTCAATTTTCTTTGGAGGATCTGTCGGTTCTACTGATTTCGTTGACTCTGAGGCACGAGTTGGTTTTCTAACCTTATCGCGTAATGCAGATATTTCACCTTTCAAATAACTGATTTCACTATCCCTTTTTCGTATCTTCATAAAACCGAAAATCTTCGCGTAACCATAACCTCCGGACATACTTACGAGGATTAATATTGTTACTGGAACTTTTACTTTCCCAAAAATTAAATTTAAGTCAAACACCTTCCAATTAAGCAAAGCGAATATAAAAATCAATAAACCAATCACCCCCCAAAATATATGATTCAACTTCTGCGTAAAGGTTAATTTTTGCCAGTAATCTTTCAATTTTTCTCTTTTTGTTTAAAATCAACTACATGCTCTACGCCTTTGATATGAATATCGCGTTGAGGAAATGGTATATGCAAATTGTATTTCGTTAATTTTTTATACACCGATCGTCTTAAATCGGACTTAACATTTTCAATTCTAAACGTTGAGCTCGACCAAAACATCATTTCAAATTCCAAAGCAGATTCACCAAATTCGGTAAAACGTACAAAAGGTAAAGGTTTTTTTGCAATCAGTTCATGTTCAGACATAGATTCTTCCAAACAAGCAAAAACTTGCTCGACGTCGGAACCATAAGCGACACTTAAATTGACAGTAAACCGAACGGATTCATTATCAATAGACCAGTTTACAACTTTCTCAGCAACGAATTTTGAATTTGGTATAATAATAGTAACGTCATCACGCGTAAGAACTTCAGAGCTCCTTAAATTAATTTCTTCCACCTTACCCACTACTCCATCTGCTTCAATAATGTCGCCAATCTTCAATGAACCTTCAAACAATAGAAAGAGTCCGGAAACTAAATCTTTAAAAATATTTTGAAGACCTAACCCCAAACCAACCAGCAAGGCGGTTGATCCTAACATCAATCCAGTTATATCAGCCCCCATAACATGCAAACTGATAAAAACACTTGCAAACCAACCTAGGTATTTTACAATTAAGAAAATCGTAATTCTTCTCTTCTTACCTATTTTATCTATGATGAAATTTGGTTTGGTAATCGCTCTTCGCAAGATTGCTATGGAGAGCCATGTCGCAAGTAGAATTCCCAGACCGAATAGTATTTGTCCAACATGAATGAATTGGCCATCTAATATTTCTAACTCCCAATTCAATGCGGATCTTTCCTTAACCTTTTGAATTTTGAATAAATTTGAATCCCAGCTCATAAAAGTATGTCATATTCGTTATACAAATGTAATTAAAACAGATGGTTACGAAAGGCTTTGCGTCTCGAATTATAAGCACTCTTCTGTTCATATTCCAACAAAAATTTAGCTATATTCGCTATCTTAACGAAGATAACATGGCAAATACATCAGATATCAAAAACGGATTGTGCATTAACCACAACGGAAAACTCGCTCAAATCATTGAATTTCAGCACGTAAAACCGGGTAAGGGGCCTGCATTCGTTAGAACCAAAATGAGAACAATTGAAACAGGTAAAGTCTTGGATTTCACCTTCTCAGCCGGTCACAAAATCGAAGTGGTTCGAATTGAAAATCGAGAATACCAATACTTGTATAAGGAGGGAGACTCTTTTGTATTTATGAATATCAAGGATTACGAGCAAGTAAATATCCCAGCAGAGATGGTTGATAAGCCTGGATTCCTTCAAGAAGAAATGGTATGTAATATCTTATTTCATGCTGAAGAAGAATTGCCGTTGGTTCTTGAATTGCCAATGCACGTTGTTACGGAAATCACTTATACTGAACCTGGAATCAAAGGAGATACCGCTACAAACACAATGAAACCAGCAACGATAGCGTCAGGTGCTGAAATTCGTGTTCCCTTATTTATTGATACAGGTGAAACGGTAAAAGTTGATACAAGAACAGGTGTCTACGTTGAACGCGTAAAAGTTTAATTTACTATGTTGGGTTAATTAATAGGTACTATCCACCTGTTTACAACCTAATTTTTACATTATGTAAAAAGATAGTTTTACTTATAGTGGCAGCGGGATTTCTACTATTATCCTATGGAGGAGATGATCCTTGCGATGATTTGTCAACTGCGGAAAATGCTGTAAAGTGTTTCTGCGAAAAAACGACCGACTTGTTCTATGCTTGGTCGAATACATGGAAAGATGGGACATTTAAAAACTGGGACATCACCTCGGAAATAGCGTCATCTGAAATCTCTGGGTTGTTTATTCAAGGAGAAAAAGATCAAAACGGCACGAGCAAACAGCTGCAACTTATCAAAGAAAATTTCGGAGGAAATCTGAATCCCATTTGCTTAAAAACTGCGGACATCATCCTCATTTGGAACAACCGGAAATAGTATTAGATTTGATTAAGGACTGGATAGCTATTTAATTTCGTTATTATTAGAACATGAGCGCGAATGAAGAAAAAATAATGGCATTTTGGCAATGGTTTGTGAAAAGCGAATCCATTATCAAAGATTGTATAGAGAATGAAACCGAAAAAAACCGAGAACACGTTGTAGAACAGCTAAACAACCTCATTCTAAACATCGGAGCGTTCTCTTGGGACATCGGTTTAGACGGTTCTAACTCATGGTTTTTGACCATTTCTCCAAACAGTGACAAAGATCAATTTAAAGTATCAAAAGAAATCATGGAATACGCACCGACTCACATGAATTGGACATTTCATTCAAGCAAACCAGCCAAAAATTGGGACCGAATTTTCAAAATTCACAATCACAACCTTGACCTTGTCAACATTGATGCCAATCCATGGAATTACATTGTTTTTGAAGAGGGGGATGGTCAATTGGAACTTATTTTTGAGGCGAATAACATAACGCATATTGATGAAGAAACAGCGCTTAGTGCCGCTCATGAATTTGTTACGCATGAATTGGGCGAAGCCTTGAAAATTAAAAGAATCGCTTCTGTGAAAATTGTTGTTTTATTGGAAAGTGAATACGATGATTCAAAAGAACCGATTTCCGAGCTTAAAGACCACTTGACAGAATGATTATTCCGCGATAATTTCTGCAATTTCATCGAATGAATCCGCGTCTAGAATAATTCCCTCCGGCGATATTAGAATTTTCGTGGGAATTGCTGACACACCAAAATCTTTGGCTATTCCTGAAGTAAAGACAAAGTTCCCAACTTCAATGATGTGGTGCTTCCACTCTAGCCCATCTCTAGCTATTGCGTTCTTCCAATTATCATTGTTCTTTTCCAAGGCAATTGAAACAATCGTAATTTCACCTTTATGCTCCTTATAAAATTGAACCAAGTTTGGGTTTTCTCTTCGACAAGGGCCACACCAAGAACCCCAAAAACCCAACAAAACATAGTGTCCACCTAGATCGGACAATTGAAATTTAGTTCCATCAACCAAAGTTGCTTTAAAATTAGGCGCCTGATCTCCTGTTGCGGCTGCCGTCATTTTGATATAGACGTAATAGCCGATAAACAGAATAAGAATTGAAGTAATGGAATACGAGAGAATTTTTCTAATCATCTTGGTTGCATAGGTAAGCTTGAGACGAGTGAATTAGGGAAAGTTTACACTAATTGGCTTACCAATTGTAAATCCGCATTTGTTTGATGTACAATTTACGCGTGTCTTTATCCAGCTTAAACTCCAAATCAAGCGCGAAATGGAAGTAACTTGTTTTAATATAATGGTTGCGTAAATACCTTCTCTTAATGTTTTCTAGTGTATTCGCCAGTTCTTGAATTTCTTCATTCGTCATTACCAATTTGCCGTTGTTCAGACTCGAATAATTGATAATATCAATTCCTCCTTCAGATTCCCCATAGGCAGCAGCAGTCTCATCTGGATAGCAAAGAAACTGGTCACATTGAATATCACCGTTGGGCTGAACTACGCTTTCATATCCAAGTTGAGCATTCACGACAAAGCCCATGTATTCATTTCTGTACAAATTCGAAGTTATGGCGACTCCATTTACCGCTTCATCTGGAAACGATCGATGCACCAAAATACCCATTGCCACTGAACTGTGATCGATGTTAAACACTTCCCGCTCCATAAATGCGTTGTACGACCAAAGACTCGCCCACACTTTTCGAATCGCTTTGTCAATCGGTTTCTTTGGATTTCCTATTTCACCCGTTTTTGAAGTGTAGATTCCCGCTCCAGAGAAACCTTCCATGTCCTCTGCATTTGTTGAGGATCGAAACCGCATCTTTCTAAAACCCCCGAGTCGAATTATCATTCGTTCGATATCAATCAACAAGGACGCATTAACTTCATTATTTAAAATAAGGTTCTGAATTGCTTCCAAATCTTTGCGGACTTCATCTTGAGAGCGCCTCCAGTTGTCTTTATCAAGCAATGCGTTTATGGCTGTTTGAGCGCCAATTGTATTCACGTGCTTTTGATAAAAATAAAATGGAATTGCAAAAGCTGATTCAGGGGTTACAAAATTAAGTTTCTTACTGAACTTGTGCAATTCACCAAAATTGGCTGCCTTGTTTCCAACAGCTGTACTCAATCTTTCACGGAGTAAATTCACAGGTACCAATGAATCCAATTCCAAGTTTTTCTTTAAAACGATTCGTTCGCCGGGCCTCCACAATAATGAAAGGTCATAGCCGGACACTGCAATGTAGAAGGTGTCTTGCTCTACTTTAAACTCAACAACTTTATTATCAAAGGCAAGCAGGCTGTTCGTATCAAAGGCTTTCGTATACGCACAAATTGGAATTTTTCGGTTCTGACCAAGAAGTGTGACATGACTCAAAGGCGTTTGAAATTCAGTAACAACAACTCCAGATACCATTGGAAAAACTTCTGGAATCGTGTTTAATATGATAATATCAGTCGGTAAGATATCTTTGAATTCCGATTCCCAATCGTTTATCACGCGAACTCTACCGAACGACTTATGTTTTGAAATAGGTTGGTAAACTTGTCCGTCGTAAATTTCTTCCGGCGTGATGGTTGGAAGATTCGTCGTTGACTTAACGATTGAATTTACGTGAGACGTATTGAGCATCAGATAAAACCTATCTGCAAAAAACACATCCTCTTTCACCTTCTTGAAAAACAATTCAAGATGCTTAATATTCATTCGGTCTGAAGGCCCGAGTTCAAAAGTAAATTTGTCTAATGCTTTGTAATAATTGATGTTAGCCAATAAAAAACGACGTGATTTTTCGCCTGAATAAGACACATCATTGAAATCACTTAAATCGCCTGAAAAGCCTAAATTATCCATGCAATACTCGTAATGGAAATCGAATTCCTTGGCTGAAATAAAGTGGAGCTTATCGAGCTTGTTATCGTAAACAACTTTTACGGAAGATACTTGTCCATACTTCTTATAAAGAGGAGCTGAACTCCATTCGATAAATTGTTTTTGAGTTCTTAATTGAGGAACGTGATTTTGAGTATTGCCTGTGCAGCTAATTAGAAATAAAACAAAGAAACAAATTGATATTCTCATCCTTCCAAATATACTTTAAAGTACAGATGAGTGCAAGAACTGTTCAATTATCGTGTGAAGGTCCAACTGTCTCGTTCCGACAGATTTTCGTCGTACCTATAGCCGTCCAAATCGTATCCTTTCAGCAATTCTGGATCCGTAATTTTATTGTCAACGATATACCTTGCCATCTTTCCTCTCGACTGCTTAGCGAAGACCATTATCATTTTGTATTCTCCATTTTTGAAGTCCTTGAAAATTGGAGTTATAATTCTAGCTTTCAAAGCTTTAATATTAGTTGCCTTAAAGTATTCATTCGAAGCCAAGTTGACAATAACTTCCGATTCTTCTTCGTTGAGTAGGGTCGAAATTTTACTTCCCCAATAGTTGTACAATCCTTTCCTCTTCGGAGTAATCGCCCAACTTGTTCCCATTTCCAATCGGTAAGGATAAATAACATCAAGTGGTTTTAAAATCCCGTAAAGTCCCGATAAAATCCGAATCGTTTCTTGTGTATAATTGAGTTCTGCCTTCGTCAGTGAAAGCGCATCAAAACCCCTATAAACCTCACCATTGAACATTCCGATGGCTTGAGCATTCTCATTATTTTGATCTGAAATAGATTTCCAGTTTTGATTTCTATCGAAGTTCAATTCGGATAGATCGGAAGACAATTGCATCATCTCACCAATCTTACGAGCGGAAAATTTGCTCATTTTATTCATTAAATATTCCGCATCGTCCATAAAAACTGGCGTACTGATAGTATCAGTGTTCACCTTTTTAGTCATGTCGATTGCCTTAGCGGGAGATAATAGAACTTTCATTTTTTCAATTGCTTTTAAACAAATATAGTAAGAGCTGTTTAAATTATTGCTGCTAACCCAACACCAATAAAGAGTAAAGAACAACTACGACTACGCTGACAAGATTCAAAACCAGCCCCGTTTTTGCCATATCGCTGATTTTCAATTCACCAGAAGAGAATACAATCGCGTTTGGTGGAGTCCCAACAGGAAGCATAAATGCACAACTTGCTGCTAATGTGACTGGCATACACAGTAAAATTGGATCTATATGAGATTCCAATGCAAAGGTCGCAACGACTGGAATAAACACGGTCACCAATGCCATATTCGACATGATTTCAGTTCCAAAAATTGCTATCGTAACTAATATTCCAAGAAGGACGAACAAAGGTGCTGATGCATAGCTTTCAAAAATACTAGAAAGTTGCTGAATCACGCCATTAACGGCTAACATTTTGGCAAGAGCCAGACCACCTCCAAACAAGATTAAAATTCCCCACGGAAGTCGTTTTGTATCCGACCATACTAATAATTTTTCATTTTTTTCGGAGCCGGGAAGAAAGAAAAGCATTATTGCACCCAGCACTGCGACCCCTTCATCTGTATATTTGATGCCTGTGTACTTTGTCAAAACGACTCTAAACGACCAAAGTAAAACCACGGTAAGGAACAATATTAAAACACGTATTTGGTTTTTCGTCCATGGAATTTTTTCTTCCCTCACATTATCAATCCTTTCCTTTCGTTCTTTCCCAAGAAGGAGGTAAAAGAAGAGGAATACAACAGTCAGCAATATGATACTCAAAGGCAAACCGACTTTCATCCAATCCAGAAATGAGATATCAACATAGAAAGGTTTCACTTCCAATATTCCGGCCATCAAAATATTTGGTGGCGAGCCTACAAGGGTAGCAACCCCGCCAATACTTGCACCATAGGCTACTGCCAATAAAAGAAATACTTTGAATCTCTTACTTCCCGACTTCGGTACTTTAGAGAGAACTGCGAGTGCCATTGGTAACATCATTAGTGCTGTAGCCGTGTTTGAAATCCACATACTTAGAAGGCCGGTGCTCAATAAAAAACCAAGAATTATTCTCGACTTAGAAGTTCCAACAACTCGAATAATAGCTTCCGCGATTTGCTTGTGAACATCCCATTTCTCAAGGGCTAAAGACAATACAAAGCCACCGAAGAACAGATAAATATACTTATGACCATATGCCCCAGTTAAGTGATTCGTGTTAAGAATTCCAAGTGGAATGGCGAAAATGAATGGAAACAGTGCCGTTACATAAATTGGAACGACTTCAAATAACCAAAAAACAACCATTAACCCTGCAACAGCAATAGCATACCAGAATTTGGCTTCATTCAGATCGGTAGCTTTATCATCTACTGGAGCGAGTAATAAAATCATTGCAAAAACGAACAGGGTCGTTACAATAATCATTGTCTTTAAATTCATTTTTTCCATAAGTGACCTAAAATAGCTTATTTAATTGATAATTATTTATTGTCAATTATAAATTATTCATTGTCAATTGTCAATTGATATATTTGTAGCATGGAATTAATACGTCTCAATAAAGCCATTGCTGAAACTGGTTATTGTTCGCGAAGAGCGGCAGATCGACTCATTGAAGATGGGATTGTAAAAATCAACGGAAAACTGGCGGAATTGGGAACTAAGGTTTCTAACAAAGACGTAATCACCGTTGGCGAAGAATTGATTACCAAAGAGGTTCGGAACATTTACCTCGCATTCAATAAGCCAATGGGAATAGAATGTACGACGGATGAAAACATCCCGAAGAACATAATAAGTTACATCAATTATCCTGAACGAATTTATCCAGTTGGTAGGTTGGACAAGCCAAGTGAAGGACTTATTTTGATGACGAACGATGGAGACATTGTCAACAAAATTCTGCGTTCTAGAAACAACCACGAAAAGGAATATGTTGTTGTAGTTGACAAAGTAATTACACAAGAGTTCCTGGATGGAATGAGCAATGGCGTTCCAATTCTGGAGCAGATCACCAAGAAATGTAAAGTTTCAAAGGTTGATCCGCGTTGTTTCAACATTGTTTTAACGCAAGGCTTAAACCGTCAGATTAGAAGAATGACTGAGCATTTTGGATATGAAGTTAAAAAGCTAAGACGCGTTCGAATCATGAATATCGAATTAGGAGATCTTAAAAAAGGAGAGTACCGCGATTTAACGGAGAAGGAATTTACTGAATTGAATGAATTGATTGGGGATTCGAGTAAGACGATGGATTAGTTTACACTAATGTCTTTTCTACCAGCCAAAAATGGGCAGTTACTGGGTTAATTTGGATTGAATAAATTCGTGCTTTTGGAATAGTTTAATTACTCAATTTATGAAACCCTTAGGTTCATTTCCTCCGTTGGAAAATTTAATAATTAACTTTATGTCAAACTACTAATTATGAAAAGTAGATTAGTACTCTTTAATTTACTGTTATTACTTTCATCCTGCGGAGTAAGATACTCAGCAATTACCTTCTGCAAGGTTGACTGCAAAGCATCTGCGAATCATAATATAATTTCAGATGATAATAAAACAGATATCCCCATCAATGAAATGTCCTATAAGATAGCAAATAACTCTTTATCCCAGGATAGCTTTATGAAAGGAGATTATCCTGACTCGAAGATTAATTCTGAAGATATCGCTTCAACAAATGAGGTCATGCCATTAATTATAGTCAATCCCTCAATTGACAAGAACAAAAAGCATTCAACTTTTAACAGGGCAGTTTCTCTTCACAAATCTATGTCATCCAGTCAGTCAAAAAGTAATGACCCTTATGTAAAAAGTGAAGCCGCTAGGACGGGCGGAACAATAGGTATGATAGCTATTTTAATTGCCGCTATTCTTGGTCTTTTCGTTCTTATATTCTTAGGTGAATCGTGGCAACTAATTCTTGCAATTATTGGCATGGCTGCCATTGTATCTAGCATTATTTATTTTATGCAACGCCTATTTAGGAGGGAAAGTAGTCAAGTCACAAATAAAAAAAGATGGATAATTGCTTTGTCAATTGCTTTTGGTTCTATGGCAGTTTTAGTAGCAGTTTTATTTGGATTAAGTTGGTTCTAATCACTACCAAGACAAGCATAACATCACCTATACTCCACCGCGGTTTCTTTTTCAACAAATTCAATTATCTTTAAGGATGCGGCGAAAGTATAGCCGAAAAACGTTAGCTGTAATAAAGGTTGCAATCGAAAGCCAGTTTCGTAGAGCCTCTCATAGATGACATTACGATTTGGCCATTCAATAAACGAAAAAAGGCCTCTCATTTCTGAAAGGCCTCTTTTTTAAGAAAATAAATTCTTACTTAGGCATAACAACCGTATCTATAACATGAATAACACCGTTACTTCCCATTACATCAGTTGCGGTAATTTCACTGACATTTCCATTTGTGTCTTTCAACCAAATTTTGTTGTCTTTTTGCATTACTGTTATTACTTGACCATTCAATGTTTCTAATTCAACATTACCATTACCTTTCTTTAGGGCGGCAACCACGTCCTTTGAAGTTAATTTTCCAGAGACTACATGATACGTCAAGATATTGACTAATGCTTTTTTGTTGTCTTTTTCTAATAAAGAAGCTAACGTTTCGGCATCGATTTTCGCAAAAGCATCGTTTGTCGGAGCAAAAACGGTAAATGGCCCCTCTCCCTGCAATGCACTTACTAAATCAGCAGCTGCAAGAGCCGTCACTAGAGTTGTAAAATTTTCGTTATTCACGGCAACATCTACTATCGTTTCTTGAGCGCTACTATTTTTAGAAAAGGCTAAACACGAGATCAATGTTAAACTAAGGACTAATTTGTTCATAATATTTATTTTAATTGTTTTTAATTTTACTCAAATATATACTAAACATTTGATTTTGTTTAACTTTTACTTAATTAAGTTAAACAATAATGTTTTGCCCTTGTTATACAAGCGCTTAGGACTAATGCGAATTAAGCCAAATATCACCCAAGAACCATAAAGGGTTCTTGCTTCGAGATAGTACTTATGTATTATCAAAACAATCCTTATCTTCGGAAAACAATTTTTGTTAAGAACCTCAAAGGGATCTCAAATGAAAACGATGAAAAAATCTGATGCCGCTAAACCTAATCAAGACAAGTGAAAAGAATTAACTTAACTTTCATTCTGCTAGTTTGTTCAAGTGCGGCTAGCGCGCAAGACTATATAGACCTTTTCAAGTTCGACTACGCTAATACTCCCGTCAATAAATTTGACACAACAGAAGTAACAACTAGGCTTCAGGAAATAAACGGGGACCTGACTGTTCCTATTGCGATTAATGACAATTTTGCGTTGTTAACTGGAATCATATTTGAGAATGCATCGGCCTCTTTTAATCCTGATCGTGAAGTAGAATCCATGACTGGGATAACCTTGAAGCTTGGTGCGAATATTAAATTCAATTCAAAATGGAGTGGTACCTACTTACTACTTCCTAAAATATCTTCAGATTTAAAGAAGATCTCCAATCGGGATTTTCAATTTGGCGGAGCTGTACTAATGAAATATTCCAAATCAAGTAATTTCAGTTACAAGTTCGGTGTCTACGCAAACAATGAACTTTTCGGCGTATTTATTGTTCCAATATTTGGATTTTACTACTTAAGCCCCTCTCAGAAATTTGAAGCAAAAGTAATACTCCCACTCGCCGTAGACCTAAACTATTCGATAACAAAAAGTGTTCGGTTCGGGCTAAATTTCAGAGGACAAGTAAGAACTTATAATGTAAATACGCCTGTGGAATTAGAGACGAATCGGTATTTGACAAAATCTGCGAACGATGTTTACGCCTATTGCCAATACGGAATGAAAAATGGTTTAAATTTCCAGCTAGGATTTGGACGTTCTTTCGCAAGATCATACCGGATGTACAACGAGAAAGTTTCCTTGGGTATTCCACTCTACTATTTTGGAAATAATCGCACGCAACTCAACATGGATTTTTCTGACGGTTGGCTCTTTAAAGCAACTGTTTTTTACCGCTTGAAATTAGGGAAGACCACAGCAAATAGAGTCAAAAACATAGAGAAGCCAAATACCGATTCACTGGTCGAATAATTAATGAAAAGCCGTTTTATTTCCATTTAAAAAAACAAGCGAACACAGATTTGGATTTAATGCTTGTGGAGAAATCGTTGCACATCAAGTGAGGTGTTACGGAGATGCCTGGAGCTTTTATGACGAAATAGAGTATTAACGTTTTGAAAAAACCTGCTTATTAAGGAACAATAAACTTCCCTATAACTTCAGACTTAATTCCTTCCGGATGTATTGAATAGAAATACATTCCCGATTCAAATTCGGAAGCATTCAATATAACAAACTCAGATGTTGTTTGCTCTGACTTCACGAGAATTCCTGCGCTTGAATAAATATTCAATGTTAAAAGAGTGTTCGTTTCGTTATCAAAAAACAATTCGGATCCCTCAGCAATTGGATTTGGTCGAAGCAAAGCGTTATTAAATCCTAAATCAATAACCTCAGCGCTTACTATCCATGAAAACCCAATTCCCCCGAGACTTAATCTATAAAAATTGACCTCGTTTTTCTCAGGATCAAGATGCGTAAAACCATATTCGATTTGTGCTTGTGAACTTCCGCAAGTACCTTCAATACTTCCAATTTTTGTGAAGTCGACCGAATCGATTGAATGAAATATTTCAACGCCATTGCATGTATTTCCTTGCTTGATCGCAAATGTCAAAAGCACCTTTCCGTTAAACTCAGATGCCGTAAAATCGTTAATCACATCTTCGTTTTGAGACAAAGAAGTAAAGCATATCAGCATAAAAAATAAGGCGGATGCAACTTTCATAACACTTAATTTAACGTATTGTATCCAACTTTCTTACAATAAAACTGTTAAAACTAAGCGTTGACCTTTGCATTGGCCTCCATCCAGCCACCGCCGTTCTCACATTCTAAACCTTTTGATGCAAAATACTGAGCGGCCTGCCCACTTCGTCCTCCACTAGCGCAACAGAACATAACAGGTGTTTCTAAAGCCATTATTTCAGCCTCTCTTTTCTGCACTTCTTGCAAAGGAATATTAATTGATCCTGCAACATGTCCTCCTGCAAATTCAACTTCTGTTCTTACATCTACTACTGTATATTTCATATTAATTGTGGTTAATTTCAAACAAAGTTAATCTATAGAATCGGAGGGAATCAACCCTTCTCAAAAAACTGCCATAAAGGTTCTTGCGGAACCGGAGCCAAAACCTTTATTGGCTCTTTTGAAGTTGGGTGGCTAAATTCTAAAATTCGCGCATGCAAGTGAATTGAAGCATCTTTGTTTGAACGACGTGCGCCGTATTTCACATCGCCTTTGATAATACAACCGATATTTGCCAATTGGCAACGAATTTGATGATGACGTCCCGTTTCAAGTTCAATCTCTAGCAAATGGTATTTGTCTGAAGATGCTACCCATTTGTAATTTAAGATTGCTTTTTTCGAACCAGTCGTTTCCGTTTCGCTGGCATATGATTTGTTTTGTTTTTCGTTTTTCTTTAGGAAATCCATGAGTTGGCCGTTCTTGTTCGTTGGCATTTTCTCAACTATGGCCCAATACACTTTTCGGGTTTCGTGATTTCTGAATTGCTCATTCAGTCTTGAAAGCCCTTTACTCGTCCGAGCAAAAACCAACGCACCGCTCGTTGGTCGATCCAACCGATGCACAACACCGCAAAACACATTCCCAGGCTTGTTGAACGCTTCACGAATGTATTCCTTTACATGTTCTGACAATGGCGTGTCTCCTGTTTTATCTCCTTGAACAATATCCGAAGCACGTTTATTGACAACGATGGTGTGGTTGTCGATATGGAGAACTTGAATGCTATGCATCAATTATGAATTCATAATTATTAATTGATAATTAATATTGTTCCTCCTCATTCGGAAAGTCTCCACTTCGAACATCATTGATATATTCTTTGAAAGATCCCGTCATTTGCTCATACAAGTTATTGTACTTGCGCAAGAACCGTGGATTGAATTCATTATTAATTCCAAGCATATCGTGAACAACTAAAACTTGTCCATCAACTCCGCCACCTGCACCAATCCCAATAATCGGAATCGTTATTTCTTCGGCAACTTTTGTTGCTAAATCAGCAGGAATCTTCTCCAAAACGATCGCAAAACAACCTGCTGCTTCCAGCGCTTTTGCATCTTCAATCAATAGAGCTGCTTCGTCTTTTTCTTTCGCTCTTACAACGTACGTTCCAAACTTATAAATCGACTGAGGCGTTAACCCTAAGTGTCCCATAACTGGAATTCCTGCCGTAAGAATACGCGTGATTGATTCAAGAATTTCTTGTCCACCTTCCATTTTCACAGAATGTGCACCTGATTCTTTCATAATCCGAATAGCACTTGACAAGGCCTCTTTCGAGTTTCCTTGGTACGATCCAAACGGTAAGTCAACAACGACAAGCGCCCTGTCGACTCCTCTAACAACAGAAGAAGCATGGTAAATCATTTCATTCAAGGTAATTGGAAGCGTTGTCTCGTGCCCCGCCATTACGTTTGATGCTGAATCACCAACAAGGATTACATCAATTCCAGCATTATCAATAATACGTGCCATCGAAAAATCATACCCTGTTAGCATAGTAATCTTCTCTCCTGCGTTCTTCATCTCTTGAAGTACATGTGTGGTAACCTTCTTTACATCCTTGTGAACTGACATAATCTTCTCGTTTTTTGTCCGAAATTACACAAAAGGTGTGGGAATAGAGTTATCAATTATGAGTTATACGGCTAGAGTTTAGATGAGAGGGCTTTGAATTATTAGTTATAATAGTCTTGCAAAGGAATTCATCTAAAGTCCAAATTCTAAAATCTATTCATAAATTTGAAAAAAAAACATTCGTGCAAATGGTTGTATCGGAATTTATTCGTAATATTGCACCCCCAATTGGGGTATAGATAAAGAAATAAACAGAGATGGATTTTATAAAAGAACTTGAAAGTGAACTGATTGAAATGAACACACTTCCGGATTTCGGCAGCGGTGATACAGTTGATGTTTCATATAAGATTAAAGAGGGTGCTAAGGAACGTATTCAGCAGTTTCGAGGTGTTGTCCTTCAACGTAAAGGTTCAGGAAGAACTGAGTCGTTTACAGTTAGAAAAATGTCTGGAAATATTGGTGTTGAGCGTATCTTCCCAGTACACTCTCCATTCATCGAGAGTATCAAAATAACTAAGAAAGGTAGCGTTCGTAGAGCTCGTATCTTCTACTTCAGAGAGAGAACAGGTAAATCTGCTCGTATCAAGGAGAAGAGAATGAACTAGGAGCTTCCTTCAAAATACATTTAAAGGCCTTTTATCACCGAAATACTCGGATTGATAAAAGGCTTTTTTATTTTTACAGGTGTCGCAATTCAAAAAACGCAATCCAAATCAAACTTTTACGTTCGGACTAATAGCAGTTCTTGCTTTGGTAATTGGATATGCAGTATACAACAAAACCCCTAACTCAACTTCTTCTGAGCTTATTGGAATACGTGAACTCCCTCCGAGTTTTAAAAGCCATGGAATTGATATTTCAAGATACCAAGGCGAAATTGATTGGTCCACATTTTTCGATGAAGCCAACGCAAAGATTTCATTTGTTTACTGTAAAGCCACGGAAGGCGTTTCTCTTGTTGATGCCAAATACGCGTCAAACAGAAGCAAGTTGCGCGAATACAATAAAGCATTTGGCGTCTACCATTTCTTTAGGCCAAAGCTGGATGCAGAATCACAAGCAAAGCACTTTCTAAGCAATTATACGCCTAGAGGAAACGAACTTCCCCCAGTTCTTGATGTGGAAACTAAAAGTGTCTCAGATACAAAATTGATGAGCGGAATGAAGGTTTGGTTGGAGCTTGTAGAAAAGAAAACGGGAAAGCGGCCAGTCATTTATACTTCGTATCACTTCTACAACACGAAATTCAAAAACCATTTTAAAAACTATCAATTTTGGATTGCGAATTACAGCCGTCGAAGCGAACGAATGACGGACGACAGAATTATTCATTGGCAATACAGTGATAGAGGTGGAATACCTGGAATCAAAGGGCCAGTGGATTTAAACTTCTCGAAACAGGAGTTCAATTGATAATTATGAGTTATGAGTTATGAGTTATGAAAACAAGGAATTTAGATACCGAACCTCATCTTAACTCCTCCCTCAATTCCGAATTCTCTTTATAGTCCAACAATAACAAAATCAGTTCTACGATTCAACGCTCTATTCGTCTCTGAATCGTTATCAACTTTAGGATCAGTTTCACCCAAACCTTTCGAGGACAATCTTCCTTTATCGATTCCGAGTAACGCCAAATAATCTTTTACCCCTTTCGCTCTATTCTCAGATAAGGTTAAGTTCTTTCCGTCATTACCAACGTCATCGGTGTGACCATTAATAGAAATCTTAATCGTAGGATTTTCATCTAAGAAACGTGCAAACCCTCTTAAAATAAATTTGGCTTTGGTGTTTAGGTCAGCAGAGTTAGTTTGATAGAGGATATCATTAATTGTATATGCAGAACCAACTTCAAGTTTCTTGACCGCTAAATCGTTTCCACGAATAGTAACGTTGTCCTCTTTGAATTCTTCTTTGGCAATCAATTTTGAATCAAACGCGTGGCCTTCCTTTTTAACGGTCACCATAACGTCTTGCTTTTTATTGGTTTTCACAATGGCAGCGTATTTACCATCGTTTCCATTCACCTTAACTGAAGTAACTTTATCGCTTCCTTCATACGTAATTTCAATAACAGCATCCTCAACTGGATCTCCGTTTTCATCAGTTAAATCTCCTTTTAGAAGTGCAACGGATTGCGGCCGTGCTTCTTCATAGAGTTCAAAATAATAAATATTCCATCGACCGCCTTTACGTGATGAATAATACGCCACTTGACCATCAATTGAAACGAATAATCCCAATTCATCTTCTGCTGTATTAATTGGGTACCCAATGTTCTTCGGTTCTGACCACCCCCCTTTTTCATCTTGTCGAATATAGAAGATATCCAACCCTCCTAATCCAGGACGGTCTTTACTGCACTGTGAAACAAAATACAATGTCTCACTATCTTGGTGCAAGAAAGGACTCTTGTCCTTTCCAAGTGTATTAATCTCGGAGAATGATCTTGGATACCCCCAAGTACCATCAGCATCTCTTTTTACAACGAAAATATCATTGTCCTCCGTTTCGGGAGTATTCGCTGTATAATACAAGGTTTTTCCATCTGCTGACAGTGAAGGCTGCCCTTCCCAACCATTTGAAGAATTTATCTTATCTCCCAAATTGACCAACTCTGACCAAATGATGGTTTTACCATCGCGCCCGCCCATTGTATAAACGGAACTGTACAAATCGCAATTTCTGTAGTTCTGCGTGCCGACCATTTCGTCTTTACAAGCACAAATAATAAGTTCTTTATTATCAACAGATAAAGTCGACGCGCCGTAACTACTGATATCACTTTTATTAAATGGACTAGGTAAAAAGTCACCTCCGTCAAATTCAGACCTCATGTCAGGTCGTTTGGACGAAGTAAACATCTCTCTCATGTCAGATTGCATCGCCCCCAAATCTCTCATATCAGACTTTCTTGTGTAATAAATCAACTCATTATCTGGCGAGATCATTGGAAAATATTCATCCGTTCCTGTACTCACATTCTTAACAATTCTCGGCTCGAAAGGCACCTCTTTCGTCTTTACTTGATTTTCATATTCCAACGCACCAATTACTTTTTTCACATTGGACATGCGCTTCGTATGGTCGTCTGAATACCTTTCTATGCTCTCGTGCTTGTAAGCTTGAAATTGCTTCCAATATTTAATTGCTTCAGCAAAATTCTCTTGATTGTACTTGATTATTCCCAAATAATAAAAAATGTTCGAGTGGTAATCGCTGCACAAATAATAAGCAGTCAAGAACATCGCTTCTGATTTTAATAACATTTTATCTCCTAAAGCAGGATTCGGGCTTTTGCCATACTCTTCTTCCGCCTTGAAATAAGCATACATTGCATATTCATAATAAGCCATAGCATTCTCTTCGTTCAACTCGATGGCTTCGTTGAATTTGACAACCGCAGTTCTCGCATCTGGAGCTTCAGACCCGGCTTTAATTAATCTCAAGACCTTCTTTTGTGGGGGCTGACACGGTTCCGATTCTTCTTGCCCAAACGATGACAATCCTAATAGAACAGAAAGTAGAGAGATGTAATATTTAACCATAATGAACTTTTTAAACCTTTTGCTGGGTCAAAACAAATTCCATACCCAATTAATTATATCGTTAAAACGGACGAAAGGTTACAGCAATTGACAACCGTTTATCCATTATTTTCAGTGATCCATATATCTTGTTTAACAAAAGGTTTAAAAGTTTAATTACCTTCTGGCCTCAAACTATGAAAACATGAAAAGTACACTTCTCACAATATTAGCGGTTTCATTAAGCCTAGCTATCTTCTCACAAAAACCTGATAAGGAAGAAAAATCAGAATCCGGCATCTCGTCGTCAACGGTTTCTGGACTTAAATTCAGATCCGTCGGACCGGCATTAACTTCCGGTAGAATTGCGGATATCGCTATTGATCCAGACAACAATAATATATGGTACGTGGCGACGGCTTCTGGCGGTGTATGGAAAACAACCAATCACGGAACAACTTTCTCCCCAATTTTCGACAGCTACGGCTCCTACTCTATTGGATGCGTAACAATTGCTCCAACAAACTCCAACACCGTTTGGATTGGAACTGGAGAAAACAACAACCAACGCGCAGTTGCATACGGAGATGGAGTTTACAAATCACTCGATGGCGGAAAATCGTTCAAAAACATGGGACTAAAAACTTCCGAACACATTGGGAAGATTATTGTTCACCCGACAAATGAGAATATTGTTTGGGTGGCCGCCTATGGACCTTTATGGAGCAAAGGCGGAGAGCGTGGTGTTTACAAAACAACGGACGGAGGAACGACTTGGAAACTAACATTAGAAATTTCTGAACACACTGGAATTGCTGAAATTGCTATTGATCCAACAAATCCAGACATCCTTTACGCTTCTGCACATCAGAGAAGACGAAGAGAATGGACATATATCGGTGGTGGGCCAGAATCGGGACTTCACAAATCGACAGACGGCGGAATAACGTGGAAAGCTAATAATTCTGGCCTTCCTGAAGGAAACATGGGACGAATAGGAATTGCTGTGTCTCCCGTTGACGAAAACTATATTTATGCGATTATAGAAGCAAGAAACGAAAAAGGTGGATTTTTTAGATCAACGAACAAAGGCGAGTCATGGTCTAAAATGTCGAGCTATAAAACAAGCGGAAACTATTACCAAGAAATTATTTGTGACCTGAAAAACAAAGACAAAGTGTTTTCAATGAGCACGCGTTTACATCACACAATCGATGGAGGAAAGACTTTCGTTCGAACTGGAGAAAAATACAAGCATGTTGATAACCATTGTATATGGATTGATCCTAAAGATGAAAACCACTGGATCGTTGGTTGCGACGGAGGGATCTATGAAACCTACAATCATGCAAAAGATTGGAACTATTTCAATAACCTTCCTGTTACACAATTCTATAAAGTAGCAACAGATAACGACGCGCCATTTTACAATATTTACGGCGGAACGCAAGACAATTGGTCATTGGGTGGACCGTCTGGAACATTAAACAATACTGGAATTGTTAATTCTGATTGGTTCGTAACCAATGGAGGCGATGGATTTGAATCGGCAATTGACCCAACCGACCCAAATATTGCTTATGCGCAATCTCAATACGGAGGATTGATTCGATTTGACAAAGCCTCAGGAGAAAGAGTTTCAATCAAACCAATGCCAGGAAGAGATGAATTGGCCTACCGTTGGAACTGGGACTCGCCATTATTGATCTCGCCGCATGATCACAAAACATTGTATTTCTGCGCAAACAAAGTTTTCAAAAGCACAAACCGTGGAAACGATTGGCAAACCGTTTCTCCTGACTTATCTCAACAAATTGACAGAAACAAACTTCCAGTGATGGATCAAGTTTGGTCAATTGATGCGGTTATGAAAAACATGTCTACAACGATTTATGGAAACATCGTAGCCTTTGACGAATCTCCTTTAAAACAAGGATTGTTATATGCAGGAACAGATGATGGATTGATTCAAACCTCTAAAGATGCCGGTGGAACTTGGTCCAGTGTTAAGAGTTTTTCTGGAATTCCTGAAAACACTCGGGTAAACATGATCGTTGCGAGTTTGTACGATGAGAATACTGTTTTCGCTGTTTTCAACAACCATAGATCGGGCGACTTTAAACCGTATCTAATGAAAAGTACAAACCAAGGAAAGTCTTGGACGTCTATTGTTGGAAACCTTCCAGAAAGAGGTTCTGTGTTTGCCTTTAGACAAGATCACGTTGACCCCAAACTTCTTTTTGCTGGAACTGAGTTCGGTTGTTACTTCTCAAATGATGGTGGATTAAAATGGACGAAGTTAAATGGACTTCCAACAATTGCCGTTTATGACATCGAACTTCAAAAAAGAGAAAACGATATTGTGATTGCAACATTCGGACGAGGTTTCTACGTAATGGATGATTACTCGCCATTGAGATCATTGTCTAAAGATGTCCTTGCAAAAGACGCATACCTCTTCCCTATTAAAGACGCTGACCTATTTGTGTATGCAAATCCAATTGGAGGTAGAGAAAATTCATCACAAGGCGCTTCAATGTACCGTGCTGACAACCCGAAATTCGGAGCGACATTCTCATTGTATCTCAAAGGTGGAGATAAGTCACTTAAGTCGGTAAGGCAAAAAGAAGCGAACAAACTGGAAAAGGAAAAAGAAGCCGTTCCCTATCCATCATTTGATGAATTGAGAGATGAAGAAATGGAGGGTAAATTAAAACTGATATGGGTCATAAAGGATTCAGAGAGCATTGAAATCAAAAGAATTTCATCTTCTCCATCGAAAGGATTAAGTCGCGTAACTTGGAATCTAAGAACAACGTCAACTGACCAAGTTGGAGTTAAAAACTTTGGTGAAGCAAAGAGTTACGGATTCTTGGTTATTCCTGGCGAATATTCGGTTGAGATCTTCTCAGAAAAAGACGGTATTATTAAGGAAGTAATCGCAAACACAAAATTCAATGTAGTTGGATTGAACAACCAAACCTTACTTGCTTCAAACAATGAAGAGTTGAAAGCGTTCCGAAAAGAAATGGCCGAAGTAAGACGAAGTGTATCCGGAGCTGAAAACTTGATGAAGGAAACAGGTGAGAAATTAAAAATCGTTGAAAATGCAGTCCGCAACTATCCCGGCGCTGATTTAAACCTTCTTAAGGATGTTGAGAAAATCAAAAATTTATTGCTTCTATGTGATTTGATAATGAACGGCGACAAGCTTAAGGCAAAGCATCAAGTTGAGGATACCCCAAGTATTTCGGACAGGTTATGGACGGTATATTACCAATTGTACTCAAACACTACTGGAATTACAGCTACACAGAAATTGAACAAAGAAATCGCGATGGAAGATTACGCTGAGTTCAGAGTTAATTTGGACGTGGCTGTTGTTCAACTTTCAGGATTAGAATCAAAACTTGAGGCGGCTGGTGTTCCTTACATCAAAGGAAAAGACGAGAAGTGGAAAAGTGAGGAGGAATAGGACCAATTATTGTGTGTTTTTTGATCCTTCGATAAAATTTAAAGTCTAATGTATTGGCTCATTTCGATAAATCGGAATGGGCTTTTTTTTTGTGGCACGTGTTACTTTTTAAAAGTCAGCGCATTACATGAAGGACATATTATTCTTTGCCTTCCTGCTCACGACAAGTCTTTCTTGTTTCGACGAGACACTCCTGAAAAACAACGGTCTCGATTAACCGATATCGTTTTTTTTATACTGAATTTTCAATACTTAAACATCAATAAACATCGGACTCTTCACCTTCGTTTTTGTTAGTGCTATCTCTAGAACTTCATCCATTTTTGTTACATAATGGAATGTCAATCCTCTCAAGTATTCTTTTTTGATTTCGTCAATGTCATTCTTGTTTTTATCGCAAAGGATAATTTCTTTAATCTTCGCTCTTTTGGCAGCAAGAATCTTTTCTTTAATTCCACCTACTGGCAAAACGTCGCCTCTTAGTGTAATTTCACCTGTCATCGCTAAGCTCTTCTTCACTTTACGCTGTGTAAACACAGAAGCCAACGAAGTCAACATTGTGATTCCGGCGCTTGGCCCGTCTTTTGGCGTTGCTCCCTCTGGAACATGAACGTGGATATTATGCTTGTCAAATACCATTTGTTTCAAACCGATCAAATGGCTGTGGGATTTCAAATATTCCATCGCAATAACCGCAGATTCCTTCATTACATCTCCAAGATTTCCTGTCAATGTAAGTTTTCCTTTTCCTTGAGTTATTGAAGATTCAATGAACAAAATATCGCCACCAACTGATGTCCACGCCAAGCCTGTTACAACACCGGCAACATCATTGTTGTCGTATTTAGTTCTACCTCTTCCCGCTCCAAGAATATCAAACAAATCATTAACTCCAACTTTTACAGCAAATTCTTCTTCCATCGCAATTTGACGAGCTCTGTTTCGAACAACTTTGGCAATCATCTTGTCAATTCCACGAACACCAGATTCATTGGTATATTCTTCAACCAACTTTTCAAGCACTTTTTTATGAATTGAAATATCTTTCTTGGTAATTCCGTGCTCTTTAATTTGCTTTGGAATCAAGTGACGTTTGGCTATTTCTATCTTTTCTTCAACCGTATATCCATTGACCTCAATGATCTCCATACGATCTCTAAGTGGGCCTTGAATTGTCTGTAAACTGTTCGCTGTTGCAATGAACAAAACCTTTGAAAGATCGTATTCAGTTTCGATATAATTGTCATAGAAATCAGCGTTCTGCTCTGGATCTAACACTTCCAACAAAGCGGAAGATGGATCTCCATGATTGCTTCTTCCTAACTTATCCACTTCATCCAATACAAAAACAGGATTACTCGTTTCTGCCTTCTTAATGCTCTGTATCACACGGCCTGGCATTGCACCAATATACGTTTTTCTATGTCCTCTAATCTCAGACTCATCGTGCAAACCACCCAAAGACATACGAATGTATTTTCTTCCTAAAGCTTCAGCAATCGATTTTCCCAAAGATGTTTTCCCAACACCTGGAGGGCCATAAAAACAGAGGATTGGAGATTTCATATTCCCCTTCAGTTTTAACACGGCTAAATATTCTAAAATTCGCTCTTTCACTTTTTCAAGACCATAATGGTCTCGTTCCAATATTTTTTCAGCGCGTTTTAAATCCAACTTGTCTTTTGAATATTCTCCCCACGGTAAATCAAGCATCAAGTCCAAATAGTTCATTTGAACTGTATACTCCGCCCCTTGAGGATTCATTCTACCAAGCTTGTCTAATTCTTTGAAAAACAACTTTTTTACAACGTCGGTCCACTTCTTTTGTTCACCACGAGTGCGCATATCAGTAACATCTTGCTCTTGAGGATTGTCTCCCAATTCATCTTGAATGGTACGCATTTGCTGTTGCAAGAAATACTCACGCTGCTGCTTGTCCATGTCCAATCGAACTTTCGATTGAATCTCATTTCTCATTTCAAGCATTTGAGATTCTAAAGTCAAATGTTCTAAAACCTTCATCACTCTACTTCTCATGTCCAACTCTTCCAACATATCCTGTTTCTTAGAAACGTCGGCGTTCATGTTCGAGGAAATGAAATTCACTAAAAATGTAGGGCTATCAATGTTTCCAATTGCAAAAGAAGCTTCCGTTGGAATGTTTGGGCTTTCTTGAATAATTTGAAGCGCCAATTCTTTAATCGATTTAAAAGCAACATCCAATTCTTTGTTTTCAGGATCAACCTTCTCCTCTTTCAACATTTTCACAGACGCCTTCATATACGGTTCTGTTTCTGTTGGATTAAGAATTTCAAAACGTCGTTTGCCTTGAATAATCACCGTTGAAGTACCATCTGGCATTTTCAACATTCTGATAATCTGTGCAACTGTTCCTACGCTGTGAAGATCCGCAAACTCAGGTGCTTCTTCATCTTGATTCTTTTGAGAAACAACACCAATAATCTTTGATCCTGCATTCGCATCCCTAATTAATCGAATTGACTTATCTCTTCCTACTGTAATCGGAATTACGACTCCTGGAAACAGTACATTATTTCTTAAAGGTAAAATTGCCAATTCATCAGGGAAAGATTGCTTATTCATGTTCTCTTCCTCTTCAGCGGTAATTAGAGGAATAAATTCTCCATCTGATTCTCCGTCCGTAAATTGTAATATATTATTATCGAATAATTCGCTCATGTGCTTTTTTTATTGTCCGCCATTGTGTCATAACATCTAGACACTTTTTCTAAAATTAATGACGATCTACTTATTCAAAGGTTATGCCAAGGGCTTAGAACTGCTATTTTGTCTAGTTTTTGTCAGAAATGTACTTAAGAATCGAGATTTCTGCCTTGGAAAGAGTTATTCCACGACGATCCATCATGTTGTTCGCGCTTTCAAGGGCTTTATCAAAATTGTACTTTTCACCAACAGTCCCCCAAGTGAATGATGGGACAAACTTTGCTGGAAATTCAGCTCCAAACACGTTACTAGATACGCCAACAACAGTTGCTGTATTGAACATGGTATTGATTCCACATTTAGAATGATCACCCATTACGAGCCCCATAAACTGAACATCGGTTTGAATCAATCCCTGGTCTTGATAGGAATACGTTTTCACTTTACCGTAGTTGTTTTTAAGATTTGAAGAATTCGTATCGGCTCCGATATTGCACCACTCTCCGATCAATGAATTCCCAAGAAAACCGTCGTGCCCCTTGTTGGAATATGCCTGAAAAATGACATTCGTTACTTCTCCTCCAACCTTGCAGAAAGGACCTAAAGTTGTCGGGCCATATACTTTCGTTCCCAATTTGAAAACAGCACTTTCGCACATTGCAATGGGGCCTCGAAGAAGAGAACCCTCCATAACCTCAGCGTTCTTACCAATATAAATCGGACCGGATTTGGTATTCAAAGTCGCAGCTTCAACAGTCGCTCCTTCTTCCAGAAAAATCAAGTTTGGATCACCAATGATTGTATTCGTCGAAGACAATTGAACGGTTGTTCTTCCTTTAGTAATAAGGTCAAAGTCTTGCTTTAAGATTGCTCCATTTTTTTCAAACAGGTCCCATCTCTTTTTCAAGACAATAGGCATTTCACCAGACAGAGTAAGAAACGACCCCTTGCCGTTCTTACCTGCAATCCAATTTTCGCCAACCAATAAATCTTCGCCAGGTTTTAATGTTCGAACCTGATCCACTATATTTTGATTTGGAATTACGCAGGCGTTAACTCTAATCACATCTTGCGCTTTCGGAAATTTATTTTGTAAATAATCTTCAGTAGCAAAACTAATTTCAGCGTCAGGTACCAACAATTTCCACCGTTCTGCATTCGTTAAAATCCCCACTCTTAAATCACCGACAGAGCGCGTTAAAGTTAATGGAGCAAATTCCAGATGTTTTCCGTTATCGTCTAATTGGATTTTCATTCGGCTGTACTTGTATTATGTTTAGAAATTGTGAACATGCCAATAAAGGTAATGAAAGAGTTCAAAATTATGATTTCAAAGCCAAATTTGTACGCGCCAAAAATTCCGTAACCGCCTTTTACAATTCCCGGCGAACCCGCTGAATAGTACCAGAGAAAAAAAGTAATGGCAATGGAAATTAGCGCAATAACTGGAACGGCTTTATCGATAACCGATCGTTTAGTGATGATTCCAAAAAAGAAAATTCCGATAAGCGGACCATACGTAAATGCGGCAAACGTCATTAACAATCCTAGAGCGGAAGCACTGGTCGTGTATTTCAATAGTATGACTACTCCGATGATGACAGCAGACATCAAAACGTGGACAATCTTTCTTGTTTTTTCATCCTTTCTTTTGGATTCATTACCCATTGATTTATTGTCATCGAGAAGATTAGAATCATCGCCCGCCAGTGATTCATCAGATACTTTCTTCTTTTGATTAACTCCCAAAAAGTCAATTGAGAAAGAAGTTGTCAAGGAAGTTAATGCAGAATCTGCACTTGAATATGCTGCGGCAATTAATCCGAGGAGAAATAATATTCCAATAAATTTTCCTGCATCACTACTAAGAGCAACTGATGAAAAGAGTAAATCAGGACTTTCCGATACAATTCCATTCTTTTCAGCGTAGATATACAATAATGCTCCTAATGATAAAAAGATGAGATTAACCACAACCAGAACGGAAGCCATTGTAATCATGTTTTTTTGTGCGTCTTTTAAGTTTCTGCAGCTTAAATTCTTCTGCATCATATCTTGATCCAATCCTGTCATTCCAATTGTAATAAACATTCCGCCTAAGAAGTGTTTGAGAAAATGATTCTTACTCATTATATCATCGAAAAAGAAGATTTTCGAGTAACCACTTTCGGACACCGTAGAAATGATTCCCTTGTTGCTTGATAATTCCAATGCATTGCTAATAAACCAAACTGTTAGCAATACAGATGCTAACATGAATGCAGTTTGCAGGGTATCCGTCCATATAATAGTTTTAATCCCACCACGACTTGTATAAATCCAAATGAGAAGAACAGAAATCACAACCGTAACCTCAAATCGCACTCCCCATTCTTCAAACAAGACCGACTGCAAAACATTCGCGACTAGTAACAACCTTACTGAAGCTCCCAGAATTCTAGAAAACATAAAGAATGAAGCTCCCGTTTTATAACTCCAAAAACCAAAACGTTCCCTTAAATACTCGTAAATGGACGTTAAATTAAGACGGTAATAGATCGGCAATAAAACATAAGCAACAATGAAGTACCCAAACAAATAGCCAAAAACCGCTTGCATATAGCTGAATTGATTCCCGGCATCGCCAACCCATCCTGGTACAGAAATAAACGTTACTCCACTGAGAGAAGCGCCAATCATTCCGAATGAAACAATGTACCAAGGGGATTTTCGTTCACCCAAAAAGAAACTTGAATTGTCTGCTTTTCGCGATGTTAAAAACGAAATCGCAATTAATACTAGGAAGTAAATTACAATTACCGTTAAAATTAAAGTTTGTGTCATTTGGTTTTAATCTTCGGTAAAATTAAGAAACGTTTGAAATTGATGATTCATTTTCTATCCATTTATGTTCTGTAAGCCTTGGGATCTAATCTAGATCGCAATTCAAGAACAAAACTTCAGAACAATAATTATCGTTTTAGATTCTCCAAAGAAAACAAAGCAATAAAATTTTCAGATTTCAACTTCACAATCTTAATAACTAGATAAAACGAATAAAATTGAGGACTCAATCCTCTTAACTTTGTTAAAACAAATAGAATTGTTAATTAATATATAACCCTATTTTTCAACCGGTTAACAAAAAATAAGTTCTTAAAAGTTTGTTTAAGCAGAGTTCTTCCATATTAAGCTAACTTTGCATTATAAGATTTAAAGATTATGAGTATTCCAGTAGTAAAGTTTAATGCGAAAGATCAGCCAGACTTCTTTAAAGAGGTAAACGCTAGAGTAAATGCGTACTTTAAAGAAACAGGAAAATCTAGACATGCGAATTTCAACATGAAGTTCAAGACGTTTTTCATGCTTGCCTTATTTTTTGCGCCTTTAATGTTAATGTTAACAGGAGTTGTCACTTCATTGTGGGGTACAATTGGTATGTGGTCATTGATGGGATTAGGCATGTCAGGAATTGGACTTTCAATAATGCACGACGCTAATCACGGTTCTTATTCTAAAAGTCAATTCTGGAATAAGGTATGGGGATTCACATTGAATTTCGGCGGCGGTTTTCCTATGAATTGGAAAATTCAACACAACGTTTTGCATCATTCTTTTACAAATATTGAAGGATGGGATGAGGATATCGAAAAAGGCGTAATGCGTTTCTCTCCAACTCAAAAAAGAAGAAAAATATTCAAATACCAAATCTTCTACGCTCCTATTCTTTATGGATTATTGACGACGTATTGGCTTGTTGCCAAGGATTACGAACAATTGGTGAGATACAATAAGAAAGGTTTGTTAGAGGCCCAAGGACTTACATTTAGAAGTGCATTACTTCAAATCATTTTCCACAAACTTTGGTACATCGGTTTGATCATTGTACTTCCTATATTATTGCTTCCATTATTATGGTGGCAAGTAATCTTAGGATTCCTTTTGATGCAGTTTATCTCAGGTTTAATTTTAGCACTTATTTTCCAACCTGCACATGTCATTGAACAAACTGATTTTTATGTTCCTGATGAAAATATTAGTGTTGAAAACAGCTGGGCAATTCACCAAATGAAGACAACATCGAATTTTGCGAATGGGAGTTACATCTTCTCTTGGCTCATTGGTGGATTGAATTACCAAATTGAACATCATTTATTTCCGAATGTGTGCCATGTGCATTATAGGAACTTGGCACCTATTGTAAAGGAGGTAGCTGAGAAATACCATGTTCCTTATTACCATCACAAGACTTTCTTTGGAGCGCTGAGAAGCCACTTTAGAATGCTAAATGATCTTGGTACGGGTAAGTACGATAAAATGAGAAAAAAGGCGGCATAGAGAAATAATTGCTTTCTAATTTTCCTAATCTTTCTTTTTAACGAAAAATAAATTCGTTACTTTCTTGGTGATTAGAATTCTATATTTGTAAACACAACAGAAAGAACCATGGAAAACATTTCTCAAATCCTATTTCAAATTGCTCTAATTGTAATGCCATCAGGGGCTGTATTAATGACAGCAATCTACTTTTTACGTCGAGAATCTGAAAAAGAAATTCGGTCAGTTCAGTTGGAACTCAAGAAAGAACGCCAAAAGTTTTTCTTGCCAAATCGAGTTGATGCCTACCAACGTGCTATTTTACTAATGGAGAGAATTCACCCAAATAGTTTAATAATGCGCCACAACAATCCAGGATTACCTGCTGCAGGCCTTCAAGTTAAACTTCTAGAATCAATCAGAGAAGAATATGAGCACAATTTGGCGCAGCAAATGTATATTTCCAATCCTACTTGGGACATGGTAAAGAAGTCAAAAGATGAAACAATGAAGATCGTCAACCTCGCTGGTCAAGCAATGGGAGCAGCATCAAATGGAATGGATCTAATGACGAAAATTTTTGAAATCGTTGGTGAAGTTGGTGTACTTCCAACTGAAATAGCTGTTGATGCTTTGAAAAAAGAGCTTCAGGGATTGTTTTAATTATTTAGATATTGGATATCATAACTGATTTTTTTCAACACAACAAACGTCTAAATTCTAATATCCAAGGTCACTAAATCAGATCAATTACACTATCATCTATCTTAATCTGATCTCCAGGAATTAATTTTGCGCGCTTTCGCATTTCTATTTCTCCATTTCTGTAGACAACTCCTTCTTCAACGATTAATTTTGCATGACCACCTGTTTGAGCAATCCCCTGCACTTTTAGCAATTGAATTAATTCAATGTAAGGTCCTTCTATCTTAAATTTTTCCTGCATGTTTCTTATAGATTTCAAATAATTCTTCTGCCGCTTGAAAAGAAGTGATCTCACCTCGATCCATTTTATTTTCAGACTGCTTTAAAGCTTCCATTAATTCTGGACTGCTATAAAATCCACTTAGAATCATCTCCTTTAAAGTCTCTGAAAGCCACATTTTATCTTGTTCGATTCTGGACTTTTCAAAGTGCCCATTCAATTTCGTTTGATTTTCAAAAGAGTCAATTACTTCTAGTACCTTACTAATATTTTCTCCTGTGATAGCGCTACAAGTGAAGACTTTTGGAATCCAATCATTGTGATTCGCTGGAAACAAATGAAGTGCGTTTTTGTATTCTCTACTTGCTATTTTCGCCTTCACTACGTTGTCCCCGTCAGCTTTCGTAATCACGAGTGCGTCCGCCATCTCCATAATGCCCTTTTTGATCCCTTGGAGCTCATCTCCTGCCCCCGACAACATGAGTAATAAAAAGAAATCAACCATCGATTTCACAACCGTTTCAGACTGTCCAACGCCAACAGTTTCAATCAATATAATATTAAAACCAGCCGCTTCGCAAAGCAAAATACTTTCTCGCGTTTTTCGGGCAACACCTCCTAATGTAGAGCCTGCAGCTGAAGGGCGAATAAAGACATTCTCTGTAACCGCCAAGTCATTCATTCTCGTCTTATCACCAAGAATGCTTCCACCTGAAACGGAACTTGAAGGATCAATCGCAAGAACGGCTACTTTACTCCCTTCTTCAGCCAATAATTTACCGAAAGATTCGATGAAGGTGCTCTTCCCCACTCCGGGAACACCGGTAATTCCAACTCGAATTGATTGACCGCTTTTAGGCAAACACAATTGAACTAGTTTTTGCGCTTCAATACCATGCTTTGGAGTTTCACTTTCCACTAAAGTGATACCCGAACTTAAAGCTGTAATATCTCCTTTTTCAATCCCAGTAAATAGCATTTCTGCAGTAAGACTGTCCATTCGATCTTTCCGCCTTTGAAGCCAATTGTCTAAATTCTTATTATCCACAATTCAAATGTAAGAATACGAAGCGACATCTGCGAGTGAAGGCTATAATTCTGTCAAAAGTTAAAGTCAACTTCATTTTTTAGATCATGACAACATTAATTTAACTTAAGGCAAGTTTGTTAACTTCTCATTAATGAGTAATTTTCCGCTATGGAAAGTGTAGTTCTTGTAAATCAGCAAGATGAAGTTCTAGGATCAATGGAGAAAATGGAGGCCCATTTCAGCGGCAGCCTGCATCGCGCATTTTCTTTGTTCATTTTTAACGATCAAAAAGAACTTCTTTTACAACAACGCGCGCACAACAAATATCATTCTGGTGGATTATGGACCAACTCATGTTGCAGTCACCCGCGTATTGGAGAAACAACTTTAGATGCTGGAACGCGAAGATTAAATGAAGAACTTGGTTTTACAACCGAACTAAATGAAGAGTTTAGTTTTATTTACAGAGCTGAATTGGATCAAAACATGATTGAACACGAATTGGATCATGTTTTAACTGGAACTTATAATGGAATCCCTGATTTCAATACCGATGAAGTTTGTGCGGTAAAGTACATCTCGATGTCTTATCTAGAAACGGATATTGCTTCGAATCCAGAAAACTATACCGCTTGGTTTAAAATAATATTTAGCAAGGTTAAAGACCTGATTGGATAAACAGAATCAATGACAAAAATCGGATTACTTTCAGACACTCACGGATATCTCGACCCAAAGATTTATAAATACTTCGCTGAAGTTGATGAAATTTGGCATGCAGGCGATGTTGGTGATGTATCTGTTATCGATGAATTAAAAGAATTCAAACCTGTTCGTGGCGTTTATGGAAATATCGATTCTTCTGATGTTCGGCTCGAGCTTCCTGAATTCCAACGCTTCAAATGTGAAGACGTAAATGTGTTAATGACGCATATTGGAGGGAAGCCAGGGAAATATGTGCCAAGAGCCCACGATGAAATAAGTAAGAATCCTCCAAAGTTATTTATTTGCGGACATTCACACATTTTATTAGTAAAAAATGACCCCCGCTACAACATGCTCTGGATGAACCCTGGAGCTTCTGGTTTCAAAGGCTTTCACCAAGTAAAAACCCTGCTCCGATTTAGTATTAGCGGAGACCAAATTCACGACTTAGAAGTGATTGAATTGGGAAAAAGGATTTGAAATAAAATTTTTCCATTTACTTTGCGTTAATTGATATACATGAAAACGATACTTTTTGCCATTTTAACGCTATCATTCGGCAGTATTTCTTATGCTCAGACTGGTGGAATTTCAGCATTCCCCTTTTTAGATTTAACGTTTAACGCAAGAGGCGCTGGCCTTGGAGGTGATTTTATATCCGTAAAAGATCAAGACATCAATACTGGAATTGCTAACCCATCTCTGTTAAATAAAGACATGGCAAACCAGATTGGATTCAACCAAGCCCTAATGGCTAGTGGAATTAATTTTGGCATGGTGAACTATGGATTCAATCTCAAAGAATACGGAACAATGTCTACATATATTAAATATGTAAGTTACGGAACGTTCCAACGAACATCTATAAACGGAACAAATGCAGGCACCTTCTCTCCCTTCGAAATGGTGGCAGGTACAGGTTTTGGAAGGCAGTTGAATAAAAGAATATCTATTGGCGCCAATGTTAATTTAATATACTCTCAACTGGAAAGTTACAGCTCTTTTGGTGCTGGGATAGATTTAGCCGGAACTTTTCACAATGAAGAGAAAGAATTTTTAGTGACAGCCTTGGTTAAAAATGCGGGTGTTCAGTTCAATTCTTATGCGAACAATGACAATAAGGCATCACTTCCCACCGAATTTCAAATGGCCGTTTCTTACAAATTGCCGCACGCCCCATTTCGTGTTTCGTTACTTGCGCATCACTTGAACAGATGGGACATCACGTACAATGATCCAACCTTACTTCCAACAATAGATCCACTTTCAGGAGACACAATTCCAGTACCGAGAGCGAATTTCCTTGAAAAATTTGCAAGACATTTTACATATCAAGTCGAAGCTCTTATTTCGGAAAACATTCACTTCAGAGTTGGTTTTGATTACCACCGCAGAAAAGAAATGGCTTTAGAGCAACGTCCTGGTGTAGCTGGATTATCTTTTGGTCTTGGATTGTATTTCCGAAAATTTACTTTAGACTACGGCTTTGTAATCTACTCAAGAGCAGGATATAACAATATGTTAACGCTTTCGACCAACATTTCAAAATGGCGTAAATAGCTCTTTATCAATTATTAGTTAAAGGGTTTAGCACTTTATTTGTATCAGTTATAAACTATGCACTGTTAATTGTTTTATGTAACCTTTCTAGTCAAATATGTAACCTTTCTAATCAAAGTTTAGTAAGTTAGTAACGAAACAAATAAATTTTATTTATGAAAAAGTTAATTTTATCTGTTGCAGTTGTATTAATCGCATCTGCTTCATTCTCTCAAGAAGAGAAAAACTATTTGCCAGAAGCTGGTGATTGGGCTGTAGGAATTGATGCTACACCTTTCTTAAACTATGCAGGTAACCTACTCGGAGGAGGAAACAGTGCTCCAGCATGGAATGCCTTGACAAGTCAAGTAATTACTGGAAAATATTTTGTTGATGCTAACACTGCTTACCGTGGATCTTTAAGACTTGGCTTTTTATCTAATTCGGCCTCTGCTATGATTGGAGATGCAACACCTAATGTAAATGATGGTTTAGTTTACCCTAATTTACCAGCAATGGTTGAGGATAATGCTAAATTTAGTAACATGAATGTAACTTTAGGGTTTGGTATGGAGAAAAGAAGAGGTTTTGGACGTCTTCAAGGATACTATGGCGCTGAGCTTGGTATAGGTATGTCTTCATCAAGTGAGAGTTACGAATATGGAAACGATGCTGTTGGAGGTACAGCTGTTAATGCTACTAACACTACTGATTGGGGTCAATTAGGTCAAGATGCATGGGGAAACGAAGCACGTATTACTGAGGTCAAATCAGGAACAGCTTTTTTTATTGGAGCTAGAGCTTTTATTGGAGCTGAATACTTCGTTATGCCAAGATTGGCTGTAGGAGGTGAATTTGGTTGGGGATTAGGTTTTGGTGCTAATGGAACTTCTTCTGTAACAATGGAATCAACTGACGGAGCTACGGTTGGAACACAAACAGTAGAAACATCTAATGGTTCTGGTTTTGGAATTGATACAGATAGTGCTACCGGTGGCTTCGGTCCTGCTGGAACATTAAGAATGACTTTCCACTTCTAAGGAGATTAATTGACAATTTAAAAAGGCGTTTCGGTTTTTCTGAAACGCCTTTTTTTATGCCCGAACTTTAAAGAAATTCCATTAACTTTACTTTGTGTATAATCAAGACAAAATAGTTATTGCAATTGATGGTTATTCATCATGTGGAAAAAGCACATTAGCTCGTGAATTGGCTAAAGAGTTACATTATGTCTTTATTGATTCCGGAGCGATGTACAGAGGAATCACTCTTTTCGCAATTCAAAACAACCATATTCATAACAACGATTTAGACCGCGGAGCAATAATCCGTAATCTAAACAAAGCAGAATTGTCGTTCAAACTTAATTCTGAAACCAAGAAGCCTGAGATGTACTTAAATGGCGTGAATGTAGAATCAATTATCAGAACTCCTAAAGTTGCCGCGTACGTTTCTCGTGTGGCTACAATTAAAGATGTTCGTGAAAAATTGGTTCGAGAACAACGCAAGATGGGAACCAATGGCGGAATTGTAATGGACGGTAGGGATATTGGCTCTGTCGTTTTTCCTAAAGCCGAACTCAAACTATTCGTCACTGCAGATATTAACGAACGCGTAAGACGTCGGTTTTCTGAATTAAAAGACAATGGCATTGAAACTACTGAAGAAGAAGTTAAAGCCAACCTTTTAGAGCGAGACAGAATCGACTCTACAAGATCAGAAAGCCCTTTAATTCAAGTCGATGATGCTGTTGTAATCGACAACACCAAACTCACTAAAAACGAGCAACTTCAGCTCGTAATTTCCCTCGTTGAAAAAAAAATAGGCACATTAGCGTAATTCCGTGTATAAATTAACAAGTAGTCAATTATTTCACTAAATTAGCTGAATAAGAAAATATATATACACTCATGAGTTCAATTAGTAAGGTCACAGAAGACATCATCAATAGAAGCCCGTTTCTTAGAGAGGCAATGACAGAAAACTTAATTAACATTTCTGCATTGGCGCGTAAGATCAAGCCTGAAATTGAAAAGTCTACTGGAAAGGAGATCAAAGAAGGTGCGATTGTAATGGCAATCAAACGTATGACTCCGGGGGTTTACCATAAATTGGATGTGAAAATTAACAATGTAATCGGTGGAATTGGAGATTTCCTAGTCCGTAGTGATTTGGTTGATTTTACATATGAAAACTCTGAGTCGTTAAGAGATGCTCAAAGCGTTCTTATTCAAACGATCAGACAAGACAAAGATTCTTTCTTCACAGTTTGTAAAGGTATTACGGAAACAACATATATCTTGAATGAAAAATATGCAGAGGAAGTGAAAGGCATCTTCACGAGAGAAAGACTTAAGGCTCACAACCAGGATTTATCTTCGATTACTGTTAAACTACCTGAAACGAATACAGAAACGTATGGTGTGTATTATTACATCATGAAGCACCTCGCTTGGGAAGGGATTAATATCGAACAAGTTGTATCTACAGCAAATGAGTTTACTGCAATTGTGAATTCAAATGATATTGACGAAGCATTTAAGATTTTAATGCAGCTTAAAAGAAATGTCTAAGAAATAGCGTCACTTTTACATTTTTCTTTAGGACTGGCACCGCACAATCCACAAGATGCTCCTTCTTCTTGAAGCATTGGATTATTACTCGCACACGTACCAGCAAATTCACCGTCTTTTTTCGCCCAAATTTTGATAGCTATTCCACCAAATGCAAGGGCTAATAATAAAATAGATAATAGAACTTCTACCATGACTTAAAACTTTAGTGTAAAGTTACTAATTTTTGTCAATCAATTCTCCCGTACCACTCTGAATATGGCCCAAAGAGGCCGGCGTTCCAATATACCAGATATCTCCAGTTGAAGAAGTTTCCGCTTTAAAAAAACTAGCTTCTGCGTTCACTTTCAAAGTACCCGGAGTTTTAGATATCACATGCAATGAATCTTGAACAACCAATCCATAGGAATCGATAACACCATTACTCCCCGCATTGAAATTTGCATAATTTGTTGATCCTGAAACAACCATGTTTCCCCAACCGTTAGAAATATTCGTTTTAATCCTTGAGTTATTTATCTTCAAGTTAAATGCTCCAGCACCTTGTACAATAGCGACCTCTAGAAATGGACACGTTAAGGTATTTTGACAAATAAGTGGTTTTGTTCCTTGAAATTCAATTCTATTAATATTCACTAAATGAATCTCAACCGTCACTGACTTTTTATACGTTCTTAAAAAATTACATCGGTTATCGTTTGTAATCCTCAGTTCACCATCAGTTATATTAGACCCTATAAAGTTTATTAAATTCTCTCCTCCTGTCAAAACGACCTTTCCCACAGTATCTTGAACCAATATATAATTTAAATGCGGTCCTAAAAATAGCGTTTCAAAAGAGGCTAATTCTATTTCAACAGTCGTTTCATCACCAACACCTTTGAAGCATGGCCTATCCTCTGCCTTTTTACAGGAAGCTAGGATAAAAACGAAAGTTATAAATAGAACTATTATTCTCATTTGTTAATTGTATATCCAACCCCAAACTCTACATAATCAGCTCTGGCCCAATGCGATTTAAGTACTAAATTCAAGTTCAACCCTTTGTCAAAAACATAGCGCATTCCTACTCGATGGTAAAACATATCTTCCGGTCTAAATTTATCTCTAACGTAATACCCCATCCCAACAACAACATGAAAATGGTCCAATGGCATTAAATACCCCAGAAAAACACCCAATTGAAAAATTTCAGCTTGTGTTTTAGGCACATCTTCGTGAAACACCATAACAGATTGCTTATGAATATAATCGAACGACAATTCGGCTCCTACAGCTCTTTTGAAGTAGCGACGAGCAACTAAGTTCAATCCATGAATAAAGTATTTCTTCCCCCCTACTGGATATTCTTCCTTCAAAGAAACAAATCCTAAGGTTCCAAACTGCCATTTCTTATTAAACTTCTGAAATTTTGGAATTGAATCCAAGCTGGATTTGCGAATTCTATAGCCATAGCCCAGACTGAAAAAAGGCAAGTTTAAGCCAAAATTAGGGACTTTGATTGCCGCATTTGAGAAGTGCGTCATATCAATAATCGAATTAATAGAATGGTTTCCGAATTCCACTTTATTCTCCAATCCCAAACTAACAAGGGCATTAAACCGTGTACTAACTGCGATGCTCAAATTGTTTGATTCAGTATCGTAGATTTTACCTGCGACGGCCAATCCACATCCCATTCTTCCCGAAAAGGAATACCGTTTTGTTTTTATTAATGGAACAGATATAAATCCATAGGCGCCGCCATAATTCCCCATTAATTCATGGTTTCCTACAGATCCAAAAAAAGCACTTACCCCATAAATAGGATTGTTATATGCTTTGTGCCAATCTTTTTCGCCATTTCCTTTAAACATATAACTAACCTCAGTTGCAATTGTATGCTGCGTCGCGAGGTGTCCCATTATGCTTCGATGCGCGACTAGAAAGCCGGCTTTACCCCTAACTTCTAACCAAGACTCTTTTTGTCCAAAAGAATAGACGGATACAAGTAATAGTAGAAGTGTGGTGAGAAATTTCATCTCGTCAAAAATAAGAAATCTCATTAACTAATATAACTTGAAATCAATCGAGTTTTCTTACTAGTTTTGAAATAAAAAAAATGGACGAGAGATTGGTTGCATTTAAGCGGTTATTGGACATCATGGACGAACTTCGTGAAAAATGCCCATGGGACAAAAAACAAACGCTTGAATCACTTCGCCACCTTACCATTGAAGAAACCTACGAACTTGCCGACGCAATTATCGATAATGATTTGGAGGAACTAAAAGGTGAGATTGGTGACATTCTGCTACACATGGTTTTCTATTGTAAAATAGGACAAGAAAAAAATGCTTTTGACATCACGAGTGTTCTTGATGCCATTTGCAATAAACTCGTTCACCGTCACCCGCATATTTATGGAGGCCTTGAAGTAACGTCTGAGGAAGAAGTTAAACAAAACTGGGAAAAGCTCAAACTAAAAGAAGGGAAGGACTCTGTTTTAGAGGGGGTTCCAAAATCTCTTCCTGCTTTAGTTAAAGCTGCTCGCATTCAAGAAAAAGTTAAAGGAATTGGATTTGAATGGGAAAAACGTGAAGATGTTTGGGGAAAGGTTGAGGAAGAAATGCAAGAACTTTCTGAAGAAGTAGAATCTGGAGCATCTCAAGAAAAAATTGAAGAAGAATTCGGAGACGTTATGTTCTCGTTGATTAATTACTCCCGTTTTATAAATGTAAACCCTGAGAACGCACTTTCGAAAACAAATAAAAAATTCATCAATCGGTTTCAATTGATGGAAACACTGATGAAAGATGGCAATGTTCCAATCGAAGATTCCAATTTAGAAACCATGGATATTTATTGGGAAAAGGCCAAAATTCAATTGCGAAACAAATAAGCTTCACATCCTCATAAACTCTTAATTTTTAGCGCATTTCGATTGCATCGTAATTCCAGTAATCGATCTCATTTTTCCCGTTCAATAAATCATTAATACGGTTCACATAGTTTAATGTTAAAGTTTTGTCATAATTACACGAATATCGTATCTTCGGGCGGTACAAACTATACATATGAAACTGTTATTAACACTCCTTCTCTCTGTTTCCTGTGTGGGAACAGTATTCTCCCAAGATTTTAATATTCGTGGTGTTGTCTACAACGATGCTGATGGTGAGCCTTTTCCTGACCAAAAGGTTCGATTGCTTCGATTAACGACTAGCGCTTATGGAACAGTTGACACTACCTCTGCAGGTGGTGATTGGACTGATGGTGATGGATTATTTTCCATTTCAAAATTACCGAAAGGGAACTATTTTCTTGAAATTGCTTCATTCGGATTTGAAACGATTAATGAAAATATCAAGATCGATAAAGTAATTGGTAATAATGATTTCACTTTCTCCTTGGTGAAAGACAAAGGTGTTCAAGATATCGATGATATTACAGTTACGGCTCAGCATATTCGAGATCAGCGTGAGGTAAATACTGGAAAAACGCATTTGGATCAAGCAGGACTTGAGCGCGTACCTAGCCCTGGTGGTGAGAACGATATCCTAGCAGGAATAGGTATTACTCCAGGTGTAATTACAACTGGTGATCAAGGTGGGCAACTTTATGTTCGTGGTGGTACACCCATTCAAAACAAAATTTTATTGGATGGAATGACAATTTACACTCCATTCCACTCTATCGGTTTCTTCTCAATTTTCGAAACGGAACTTATTAAAAGTGCTGATATTTATACAGGAGGATTTGGTGCTGAATTCGGAGGAAGAATCTCTTCTGTTATGGATATCCAATACCGAGATGGTAACTCGAAGAAATTTAGCGGAAAAGTTTCTGTCTCTCCGTTTATGGCAAAGCTTGTTCTTGAAGGACCTCTAAGTAAGCCAAAAGATGGGCCTGGTGCTGTTACTTACATATTCTCAGCAAAACAGAGTTTAATCAATCAATCTTCACAAACACTATATCCAGGCATCAATAGAGATGAGCAATCTGGAGAAAGTTCTGGAATGCCGTTTAACTTTACTGATTTATATGGAAAGGTTACTTTCAAGGGAGACGGACGATCTAAAGTAAGTGCATTCGGTTTTCACAATAGAGATGAAGTAAACTACGATATTGCAAATATTAATTGGCAGCAAAGCGGTGGTGGACTGAACTTCCTTTTAGTTCCTTCTAGTGCACCTATATTTATTAAGGGACACATTAATGGAAGTAGCTTCCAAACGAAATTCAGCGAGGCTTTATCGGCAGTTGACACATTGGAAAGATCTAGTCTTGTTGGTGGATTTGATTTCGGATTGGACTTCACGTATTTCTTAAAAAACAATAGCGAGATCAACTACGGTTTAAACTTTGGTGGCTTTGCAACGGAATTTTTAACTTATAACGAGGTAAATCGTAAGATTGAATTAAATAATTGGTCAACCGAGATTGGTGCATATTTCGATTACCGTTACGTTACAACAAGGTGGGTCGTTCAACCAAGTTTTAGAGTCCAAATGTATGCTTCTTATGAAGGAGGGTTTTCACCAGAACCTCGTTTAGCCATTAAATACAATGCTTCTGAAAAGGTTCGTTTTAAAGCAGCAGGAGGTCGCTACTCACAAAACTTTACATCGGCTTCATCGGATAGAGATGTTGTTAACTTGTTCAACGGGGTTTTGTCTGCCCCCGAAGATGTTCAAAGTACGTTCGTTACTCAATACGGAGAAGAAAAAAGTCCTGCAAATGGCATCCAATACGCATGGCATGCAGTTGGTGGAGTTGAAGTTGACTTAACGAAAAAATTAGGATTAAACATTGAAGGATATTACAAATATTTCTCTCAATTGAGTAACATCAATCAAAACAAACTTTACGATGATATTGCCCAATTCTCTCAAATTGATGATGTATTCAAAAAAGATTTTATTCTTGAAAACGGTGAATCATTCGGAGTTGATGTTCTTTTAAAATATTCGGAAGAGCGCATGTATCTTTGGGGTGTATACTCTTATGGAAAATCTCAACGTTGGGATGGATTCCAATTCTACAGCCCAGTGTTTGATAGAAGACACAACGTTAACTTAGTTGGAACCTATTTGTTCGGTAAGAAAAAAGACCTTGAGGTAAGTGGAAGATGGAATTTAGGTTCTGGACTACCATTCACTCCTACAATTGGATTCTATGAGTCTCAAAACTTCTCAGACGGTGTTACAACAGACTACACTTCTGATAACACGGATTTCATGTCAACGATATTGGGAGAGTTCAACAGCGAACGTTTGCCTTACTACCACAGATTGGACATCTCAGTTAAGAAGAGATTCGAATTCAAAAACAAATCGAAAATCGAATTGGTTGCAAGTGTAACGAACGTTTATAACAGAAAGAACATCTTCTACGTAAATCGTGTAACCGGAAAGAAAATTTATCAATTCCCAATTTTACCAAGTATGGGGATTAGTTATAAGTGGTGATTCTTTTTTGAACTAGAGATTATGAATTAGGAGTTATAGATTGACTCAAAATGATATTAAAAAATCCCTTTCGATTTTATCGAAAGGGATTTTATTTGAATGCTATTATAGAATTCTCACCGAATTAGCAAACTCATAATTTCTAACTCATCACTTATAATCCATAACTTCTAATTCACAATACCCTCTTAAACCTACTTTTTCCAAGCCAAATACGCTCTTGCGTTCAACTTTTCCGGTTTCGGATTCTTTGTTATAGTATATCTCTTGTAGAAGTCGCGCGTCACTTCAGGGAAGATTAGCTCTACAATACGACCTTTACGTTTAATGGTAACCTTCTTTACGTCATCATCGAAGTAATTCAACCATTTGTCAAGTTCACCGTCTAATGCGATATCATTGACAGCCATGATTTCATCATCTAGGGAAATCTTAGCATTTTCTGCGGGACCGCCTGGAAAGATTGCTTTGACCACAAAATTATTTCCTGACTTCAATGCCTTAAATCCCAATCGTGTTGCAGAGTAACTACTTGTTGGATTGAGATTCAATTCCAAACCAATATATTCGAGTGCATCAATAATTATTGATTCGAATGATTTTGTTCCGTTCACATAATCCTTGAAGAACTTCTTCCAAGATTCTCCTGTAATTGCCTCTATCTCTGACTGATAATCTTCTGCTGAAATGCCTTTGCCTTGCAATGAATAATTGAAATACAAACGCTTCATTACTGCATCAAGATTGGACTTATGGTCTGTTGCTTTAAGAATTCGAACATCCGTTACAAACGCCAACAAACAACCTTCCGTGTAGATTGAAACCTTTCTCCCGGGAGCTCCAGAAACGTAACCATCAAGCCATGTATCAAAAGATGACTGTGCTACAGAATAATTAAAGCGTCCAAAATTATCAAAATGACGTTGCAGTTGACCGTTGAGTTCTAAAAAATATTGTTCTTCAGTAAAAACGCCACTTTTCAAAAGAAATAAATCCCCTTGGTAGGTTGTCACACCTTCGCAAAGATAGCCCAGCTTAGAATAGTTTTCTTTCGTGAAATCGTACGGATACATTTCAATCGGTCGAATGGCTTTCACATTCCACGTATGATAAAGCTCATGTGAACTTACGCCCAACAATTCTTTGTACAAATCTGTGAAGATTTCATACGAAGGGCCAAGAGAAATTACGGTCGATTTAGAATGTTCCACACCATGATACGTTCGATACGGTAAAATGAGATTTATAAAGTGGTATTCGTCCGTAGGGAATTCAACAAATTTAGCAATTTGACAATCCGTGAACGCTTGAAAATCCTTTAAAAGTCTTTCCCAATCGGGTTTCACCTCTCCGTTGAACCAAACAAAGAACTTCGTATCCTTTGACGTATACGTTTTGTATTGAAGCATTGAAGACGCAATAAATGGCGTATCCAACAACTCATCGATTCCACTCACGTTCCAAATTCCACTGCTCTTCTTTTTCATTGAAGTTGCAACATCCCATTTTTCAGGAACATTTAGAACAACTTCTACTGCATCGTCATATGTTTCAGGATCGTACATGCAGCAATTCACTGGATTCACGTACAATTGATCCTTGTCTAAAAACGACGAGCCTGCATTCATTTCTATCGCGTAATACTTGTACTCGACATTAATTGAATCGGTTTTCGAAGTATCGATTATCCAACTGTCCTTGTTCAATTTTTCGGCAGCAATGACCTTCTCTTTAGAATTATAAACTTTTAAATTGTTTATGTTCTTCGCAAAATTCCCCAACTCATAACGGCCAGGTCTCCAACTTGGCAATTGCAACGTTGTGCTGTCACCTTTGGTTTCAAATTCTACAGAGATGTTTATGTATTGCTGGTGCGGATTATTAATCCCGAAAGTATAACGTGTCATTATAGGTCGATTTTTCGATTGTTCGAACATTCGAAATTTCGAACAACCAGTTATTAAGCGTACAACTCTTCTTGAAGCGCATGTACTTTTTCGTCTTTCAAATAAGCGTCATAAGGCATCATCTTATCAATCGTTCCTTTCGGCGTGATTTCAATGATTCGGTTCGCTACAGTATTTACCAACTCATGATCATGCGAAGTGAATAACATTGTTCCTGGGAAATCTTTCATTCCTTGGTTCAAGGCTTGAATCGATTCAAGATCAAGATGGTTTGTCGGCTCATCCATTAATAATAGATTCGCTTTAGCAAACATCATTTTTGACAACATGCAACGTACTTTTTCACCCCCGGAAAGAACATTTGCAGTTTTCAATGCTTCCTCACCCGTAAATAACATGCGGCCTAAGAACGTTCTTAAATAAACTGCTTCTTTCTCCTCCTCCGTTTGCGCGTATTGACGCAACCAATCGATTAATGGTAATTTCTCTTGGAAAAATCCGTGGTTCTCATTTGGTAAATACGCCGATGAAATTGTTGTTCCGAAGATAAACTCTCCAGAATCAGCAACATCGTTTCCACTTAAAATCTCAAAGAATGCTGTCAGTGCAACGGAGCTTTTAGAAACGAATGCAATTTTATCTCCTTTGTTCACTATAAAATCCAATCCTTTAAAAAGAATTTCACCTTCCACCGATTTAGCTAAACCACTGAAATTTAATATTTGGTTTCCCGCTTCACGCTCTTGTGCGAATGTAATCCCAGGATATTTTCTACTTGATGCTGTTATTTCCTCTATATCGAGGTTCGCAATCATTTTCTTTCTACTCGTCGCTTGTTTTGATTTCGCAGCATTCGCAGAGAACCGAGTAATAAAGTCTTGAAGTTCCTTTTTCTTTTCTTCTGCTTTCTTATTCTTATCAGAACGCTGTCTTAAGGCCAATTGAGACGATTGGTACCAGAATGAATAGTTACCGGTAAAGATGCTCAACTTATTGAAATCGATATCACAAACGTGCGTGCAAACAGTATCCAAGAAGTGCCTATCGTGGGATACAACGATTACTGTGTTTTTAAAATCCAAAAGGAAATCTTCCAACCATCCAACGGTTTTTAAATCCAAATCATTGGTAGGCTCATCCAATACTAAGATATCTGGATTTCCAAACAGGGCCTGCGCCAACAAAATTCGAACTTTAAGATCGTTCGAAATATCTGCCATTTTCATATAATGCTTATCCTCGCCTATTCCTAAATTGGAGAGTAAAGCGGCTGCATCAGTTTCAGCATTCCACCCCTCCAAATCAGCAAATTCACCTTCTAGTTCTGCAGTTCTCATTCCGTCTGCATCGGAAAAATCAGGCTTCGCATAAAGCGCATCTTTTTCAGACATGATTTCATACAAACGCGTATGGCCCATGATTACAGTATTTAACACCTCGTACTCATCGAACTTAAAGTGATCCTGACTCAAAACTGCAAGTCTTTTCCCTGGCTCGATAGAAACATGACCAGTTGTTGGATCTTGATCTCCTGTTAAGATTTTTAGGAAGGTAGATTTACCTGCTCCATTCGCTCCAATTACACCATAGCAATTCCCATTAACGAACTTTACATTTACGTCATCAAACAAGACGCGTTTCCCAAATTGAAGTGATAAATTATTTACTGCTATCATATACGTTCAAATTTGGCGCAAAGGTAAAGGTTTTCTTGCAGTTACAAAGATTTACAACCTTGGAATTACAATTTTAAGAACTTAGGAATAGGAACATTAGTTTTACTAATTGCTTCATAAACGTTTTACCGTTCGTAAGTTCAATCATCAAGATATTCATTCCTTACGTCAAATCTCAACGCATCCACTTCAAGTTTCTGGAATACATAAAAATGAAAACTCCTGAAATAGTAAGGTTCACTATAATTACAAATGTTGGAATATTTGCGGCTGAAACGTAAAAATATACGCCAACAATAGCCAGTATTGAGTGAATTATATATAGATGAAATCCGAACTTGGCTCCTTTCATCATAAGGAATACGGCATAAATACCCAAAAGGGTAAAAATAAGATTAAGGAAAGTAGACAAGTAATGGTTATCATTCATTTGCTCAACCATTCTACCGATCTTTTGCATAGTCGGAACCCAAGAGTCCATACCTTGCTTTTTCAATTCTCCTATTTGCTTTGCCATATCAACCTTGGCCCGCTGCATTTCCTCAGAAGAACTTGGCCCGCTAGCTACTCCTCCTAGGCCAGCTAAAAGTCCAAACCCCATATAGAAAAAACTTAAAACACAAAGTACTGTCAAAAACACAGGTCTTTTTCCTCTTCCCTCTATTCCGTCGTTATCAATCTCGTTCATACGTTAAAATCATTCTTGAAATATTATTTAATATAAGTTCTTCACGAACTCAACGCTTGTTTTAATTATCGGGTGCAGATAGATATCATTATCGACAAACGCAACCTCATTTCTATATGCGGCACGAAGAGATTCAATTTTATTCGAGCTTTTCTCATTCCTAAAATCCATTGCTTGAGCTGCATTCATCAATTCTATCGCCTGGATTGAATAACAATTATCAATTACTCGGTATAACTTGGTAGCTGCATTTGACCCCATGCTTACATGATCTTCTTGCCCATTACTTGAGTCAATTGAATCAATACTAGCTGGTGAACAAAGCTGTTTATTCTGACTAACGATAGAGGCCGCTGTATACTGAGGAATCATAAATCCAGAATTCAAACCAGGTTTAGCCACCAAAAATGCAGGAAGGCCTCTCGTACCTGAAATAAGCTTGTACACTCTCCGTTCAGAGATGCTTCCCAACTCAGCCAATGCAATTGCTAGAAAGTCCATTGATAATGCAAGAGGCTGTCCGTGAAAATTACCAGCTGAAACAACATCATCTTCATCCACAAAGACTGTCGGATTATCAGTTACAGCATTAATCTCTCTTTCTATAATTGTGGAACAATAATCAATTGCATCTTTTGAAGCACCATGTACCTGTGGAATACATCTAAATGAATAAGGGTCTTGTACATGCTCTTTCTCTCGATTAATCATTTCACTCCCTTCAAACAACTCACGAAAAACAGTAGCAGTTTCAATTTGCCCATTTTGATTTCGAATTTCATTTACATTTGCCTGAAATGGATTCTTTCTTCCATCATAAGCCTCAAGTGACAAGGCTCCAATTAAATTGAATTGATTCCAAAGCTTTTTTGCGTTTGATGCAGCATATGATCCATAAGCACTCATAAACTGAGTTCCATTAAGTAATGCAAGCCCTTCTTTCGACCGGAGAATGATTGGTTCAAGCCCAAGAATTGCAAGAGCATCACTACTCGATCGTTTCTTTCCTTCATAATATACCTCACCTTCCCCCAGCAAAGGAAGAGACATGTGCGCCAAAGGAGCTAAATCGCCTGAAGCACCCAAACTTCCTTGTTGATAAACAATAGGGATAACGTTATTATTATAGAAATGAAGAAGGCGTTCAATAGTTTGCGATTGAGCACCTGAATTCCCGTGAGAAAGACCAATTGCTTTAAGAAGTAACATACGTTTTACTATATGAGAAGGAACTTCTTCTCCTGCTCCACATGCATGTGATAAAACCAAGTTGCGTTGAAGTTGTTCCAAATCCTCAGGAGAAATTGCAGTATTACAAAGTGAACCAAATCCAGTGTTAACGCCGTAAATAAGCTTGCCCTTACTTTTTCCTTTTAAATCTAAGTACGCTCTGCATTTATCAATTGCCTCTTTTGCTTCATTGCTAACGACAACTTCGACCCCAGAGTCAAGAATTTCGTCCAATTGAGCCAATGATATTGTCTGATTATTAATTACAAATTTTTTCATTTTAAGCTTTCAATTGAGTTATAGCTTGATCAAAACTCAATTCAGTTTGTTCGCCACTCTCCATGTTTTTGATTAAAAGGATTCCTTTATCTATTTCATCTTGACCAATCAAAGCTACATTTTTGACATTGCGATCATTGGCGTATTTCATTTGCTTTTTCATTTTGGCAGACGATGGATACAATTCAGATGAAATTCCTTCCGCTCTCATTTGCTTCACAAGCTTCAAACACTGCTTCTCCTCTACTTCACCAAAATTGATAAATAACAGATCCAATGTATTATCAACTGCTTCTGGAAACAAATTCAACTCTGTGAGCACATCGTAAATCCGATCTGCTCCAAAAGAAATTCCAACTCCGGACATGTCTTTCATTCCAAAAACCCCTGTTAAATCGGCGTATCGCCCACCACCACAAATACTCCCCATGTTCACACCATTTACCTTCACTTCAAAAATAGCACCTGTGTAATAGTTCAATCCACGCGCCAAGGTAACATCAAACTCAACCTTTGCTCTTTTCAAACCAAGCTCTTCAACTTGATCCAGAACAAATTCCATTTCAGAAACCCCTTCAAGACCAATTTCACTTGATGCCAAATAGGACCTCATTTGTGAAAGTCGGCTTTTCGTATCGCCCGTTATATCAAATAATGGGTTTATTTTTTCAAGGGCCATTTCAGAAACACCTTTTTCAAGCAATTCTTTGACAACTCCGTCTTTACCGATTTTATCTAGTTTATCAATTGCTACGGTAATTTGAATCAACTTATCTGACTCGCCGCTTACTTCAGCAATTCCCGATAGAATTTTTCTATTGTTGATTTGAATCGTGAAATCGGGCAGGTCCAAATTCGTTAAGACTTCATCGAAAAGCAATACGAAATCAACTTCGTACAAAAGCGAATCACTTCCAACAACATCTGCATCGCATTGGTAAAACTCTTGATACCTTCCATGCTGCGGTCGATCTGCCCTCCAAACAGGTTGGATTTGATAGCGCTTAAATGGAAAAGAAAGTTCATTTTGGTGCTGTACTACAAACCGTGCAAACGGAACGGTTAAATCGTAGCGCAATGACTTCTCAGATATTTTAGACGTGATTTGATTTAACTGAACTCTCTGCTCACTCGTTAATTTATCAAAACTCAACTCAGTCAATTCTTGGCTGACTTCACCATTTTTTGTTTTTGTCAAGTAATTTCCAGAACGGAGAATGTTAAATATTAGCTGATCTCCTTCATCTCCGTACTTCCCTTTCAATGTCGTTGACAATTCAAAAGAAGGTGTCTCTATTGGTGAAAACCCATAAATTTCAAACGATTTGCGAATGGTATTGAAAATGTATGTTCTTTTTGCTACTTCAGCCGGTAGAAAATCTCTGGTTCCTTTTGATATGGAAGGTTTTTGTGCCATTAAATTATAATTGGTCAGTAAAGGTAATAATTGTTCTTTGAAGGCTTGATTGACTAGAGCTTTTCTTTCCCTAACCAACGTAATACATTTGAATGCCAGATGTCATTTGATTCCTGTTGAGTTATGATATCGATTTCCACTGCATAATCAATTACACGGCCTGGAAATGAACTTCCAACTCCTTCCATTTCGCCCAAAGGATACGGATCATCTAGTCCGGCCAAGATTTGAGCCGATCCTACTCGATGCTTTAGCAATTGAAGCGTATAAGAATCATGAACCAAAGTATCGAAGAATAAATTTTTATGTCCGAGAGAAGAACGTGGATCTTGAGCTTCCTCAAATAAATCAGGCCTGCCATCAAAACCTTGTAATCTTCGTCCATAGTTTGCCTGTCCTAACATACAACCATGCGCGAAGCAAGTTCTAATATTTGGAAATTTATGCACGAAATCTTTTAAAGTATAAAAATGAAGTGTGTCTGCTGTTTGCGCCATCATCCAAACCAAATGGAAACGCCAGTATTCATCTTTTAACTTTACCATTTTTTGCCCGTCGTATGGATGTATTTCAATTGCCAAACCGTATTCATTTGCCAATTCGAAAATTGGAAGAACACTATCATCTGCCACAGAAACCCACTCTTCATATTTATTCAAGAAGTGAGAAGGTAAACAAAGCAGTTTCATTTTCAACACATTTACGCAACGATCAATTTCCTTTAATGCATCTTCGAGAAATAAAGGTTGAACAACGAAGCCGCATGTAAATTTATCGGGACGTCTTTCTTGCACACTTGCGTTGAAATCATTTTGCCAGCGGATCGCGTCAAAAGCATCGCTTCTTTCCCAACCATTGCAATAAATTTGAGATAAATTAAGCATTACACCGTGATTGATATTGTGCTTCGCCATCCATTCTATTTTCTCATTAAAGAAGAAGCTATCATCCGTAATTGGACGGGCCCAATCACCTTGACGCATGAACTTCTTATCATCATCAATCCAAAACAGTTTCTTTTCCTTCATAAAACTTGGAATTTCCTTTGGTTCAGGAAGAATATGTCCGTGTCCGTTAATTTTGATACTATTCATGGAATGCTTGCTCTTAATGATGAAAAATCAGATAGGTTATCGGAAGTAAAAGTACAAAAAAGCCTTAGCTTTTGATAGGGAAATCGACTATCTGATTGTTTGATTATTCGATTGTTCGATCACTCATGTGTGCCGCCAGATAGGGATCGTTTAGGTTTCAATAAATCCAACAAATTACTTTTGATTAAATCAAGACAAGGTAAGAAACAAAAAGAAGGGCCTCGGTAAAACCAAGACCCTTCAAAACTATTGAGATTCTAAGACTAGTTATTCACAACTATTCTTTTTACCATTTTACTTATACTTGATTGGATAGTCATTGTATAAGAACCTGCAGCAGCACTAGATAAATCCAATTGGAATGTTCCAGCACTAACTTGTTTGTTCATCACAACTCTTCCAGAAATATCTGTAACAATTACAGTGTGGTCTTCGCCTGTGAAGTTTTTCATTTCAACATTGAATAAACCTTCACTTGGATTTGGATAAACATTTACACCGTCGTTCTCCAATTCCTCAACACCAACAACGATACAGAAGTTACTTGCTTCAGATCCACCAAAGGCAACATTCTGCATTGTAACATAACTCTGTCCCCATTGATCAGTTATAGAATATGAACCATCAGTATTACAATTAGGCTCCGCTGTTCCTTCTAATCCATCACCCCAGTCATCATAAATTACGAAATCGTAACATCCAAGAGTTAAACACCAGTCGAAATTATAGGTAGTCTCATTGGCATAAGCACCAGCATCTCCTTGAGCCGTGCCATTTTGCAATCCACCTGGAGGAATCACTGTTTCGATATTACCTCCTGAGTAAATTAAATTAGCACTTGCATCCTTTAATTCCCAGTACGTTTCTTCTCCAAAACAATCCGTTGATAAGTTAAATGTAACTACTTGCCCCCCCGCTGTAAGCGTATAGTTTGATGAACTAGCATCATTTCCAGAATTTGGATCCATATTTCCATTAGGAACACTTGTTGAAGCATTGAACACGTGTGTTCCTGAAGAAGCCATAAAAGGCAACGTTACATTTACAGAAGAACCCGTCGCTAATGTACCTGTCCAAGCTTGAGTTTGATTCGTTCCACCATCGATATTATAATTTATAGTAAATGAGGATACCGTGTTCGATCCGAAGTTCTGAACTGTTACCTCTGGAGTAAATCCTTCAGCACAACTTGAACCCGTTGGAGAGATTATTGAACTAACACCAGAATCATCTGGATCTTGAGACAACTGACAAACATTAGACGTTGTTAAACCTAATCTGCGCGGGCAGATATCAAATACAGTACGCATTCTTGTTTTTTGATCGTTAGTAAAGATATTCATACATGCATCGTTCGTATAATCCATATAGTTTTCAACCATATCTTGGATTCCATCACAAGTTGTTTGCACATTACAATTATAGTTTGAACCTGAAGATTCAGGCGTATCATTACAGAAATCATTTCCACAATTAGAATCACCCCAAATGTGACGAAGCCCTAAGAAGTGTCCTACTTCGTGTGTCATTGTTCTTCCTAAGTTATAAGGAGCAGAATATGTTCCTGCAGGATAAATTTGTTGGGAACCGAAATAACGATAACCAGCTACAACACCATCTGTATTAGCTGCACCATTATTTGAGTTCATTCCTCCTAAACCTGAATTGTTTGGAAACTGCGCATAGCCAAGTAAACCTGAGTTACCGAAGTCCACAGTCCACATATTCATATATAATTCTGGATCCCAAATTGTTCCAGGCTTAATTGCATTAACGCCGTTAATACCAGAATAAGATGCTGCTGACAATTGAACTCTGTCAATTCCATTCGTTGGCAATCCATTAGGATCAATGGCCGCCATGCAGAATTCAACTTCGATATCAGCTCCATCAGGATTTGTATTCGATCCATTGGTACCTAACATTCTTCTGAAATCCTGATTCATCACTTCGATTTGCGAAAAAACTTGACCATCGTCAATATTTTCTCCTGATCCTAAGGCATCACCATTGTGAATTACGTGAACAACAACTGGAATTGTTAAAAGAACAGCTTTAGCTCCATCTAAGGCAGCTTGTTTCATTTTATATTCTTCGATTTTCTTCTGCAACCATGCTTCTTGTTGTTGCAAAGTTCCCATCCCTGGGTTTTTGGCTCTTAATGCAGCATCAGCTTCCATTGTAGCACAACGTGTAAATCCGTTTGGACCTACTATTGACTTAGTGACTAAGTTATCTTGATAAATTTCCTTAATTCCATTCTGCAAATCTTGAGCACTTGCTCCGAATTGCATGGAAAATAAGGCAGCTGCGCAAGCAGCCCTGAGAGAGTTTTGTTTCATAGTTTCATTGTTTTAGTTTTCGTCATGAAATGTACGAATAAGACCGTTCATATAAAAATCTAACATTAACAATTTTTCTGGAATATGATAGATACTTTAATATATGTAAACTACACATCAAAAAAAAAGAGGAGCCTAAGCCCCTCTTTCTCTATTAATTATAAATTTACTTCTTTACAATTCGCGATCTGTAAATCTGAACACCTGATACTATCTCCAAGTTGTAAACACCACGAGTAAATTGTGATAAATCAACTGCTATTTTTTCAGCTGTTTTGTTGTATTCAGAAATAAGCCTTCCCGCTCCGTCGTATACCTTAACAGTGTTGATTAAAGCACCTTGAGCATAAACATTTACAAGTGTCGTCGTTGGATTTGGATAAACTACTATATCAGCACTAGTGATTTCATTAAGGTCTAAACATTCCCCAACATTAATATCTTGTTGAGCCGATCCAGCACATCCATTGCCATCTGTATAATCATAAGTAATTGATCGAATGTAACACTATAAGGTCCTGCTCCAAGATTTGGAATTGTATAAGGCAAGGTGACCGATCCAGAAGTTCCAGATGCAGTTCCTGTCAATGAAACGATTCCTGTTCCACTTCCAGATACTTGGATTGAACCGTTAGTCGTTGCGCAATCCGTTGGATTGGTAACACCTCCAATTTTTGAAGTCTTTTCTTCCAAACAGGCCGCAACACGGATCAACAATCTAGCTGTATAGATTTAACCGGAAAACTTTAAAGTGGTTTTAAGAAGTGGTAATCTTTAAGTGAAATTGTCATTGACTTCGACAACTCTACTTACCAAGAAGACTATGAGAAAAGCGAATCTACGAATTCACTTCTATTGAATGGCTGAAGGTCTTCCATTGATTCACCAACACCAATATACTTAACGGGAATTTTCATTTGATCAGAAATTCCAATCACAACACCTCCTTTGGCAGTCCCATCAAGTTTAGTAATTGCCAAACTTGTAATGCTTGTAGTTGCTGCAAACTGCTTCGCTTGCTCAAATGCATTTTGACCTGTTGAACCGTCAAGAACAAGCAAGACTTCATGAGGAGCTTCTGGAATCACTTTATCCATAACTCTTTTGATCTTACTTAACTCGTTCATCAAGTTGACCTTGTTGTGCAACCTTCCCGCAGTATCGATAATCACGACATCTGCATTCTGAGCTTTTGCAGATTGCAAGGTGTCAAATGCAACAGAAGCAGGATCTGCACCCATACCTTGTTGTACAATTGGCACTCCTACTCTATCTGCCCAAATAATCAATTGATCTACGGCAGCGGCACGGAATGTATCCGATGCTCCAAGAACAACACTGTTACCCGCCTTTTTAAAATGGTAAGCTAATTTTCCAATCGTCGTTGTTTTTCCAACTCCGTTCACTCCAACAACCATAATTACGTGTGGTCCATCGGCGTATTTTGGAACTTCAAACTTCACTTCTTCCGATGAATTATTCTCTTCAAGAAGGTTTGTGATTTCTTGTTTCAGAATAGAGTTCAATTCCTCTACGCCCAAAACTTTATCTCTGGCAACTCTTTCCTCAATCTTACCAATGACTTTTAACGTGGTTTCGACACCAACATCAGAAGTGATTAAGATCTCTTCAAGGTTATCCAACACTTCAGCATCCACTTTGGATTTACCAACAACAGCGCGCGTAAGCTTATTGAAGAAACCTTGTTTCGTCTTCTCAAGTCCTTTATCAAGACTTTCTTTTTTATCCTTTGAAAAAATCCTATTGAACAACCCTGCTGACTTGCCCTCGGCCTCCTCAGCCTCTAGTTTGGCTTTCGTCTTCTGCTCTAACTTCTTGGCTTCGACTAATTGCTTTTCTTTAGCATCTTCAGCAAGACGTTCTTTTTCTATTTTTTTGGATTGAGCTTCAGCTTCTAATTTAGCTTTCACCTCTTGTTCCAACTTGTTGGATTCGGCCAATTGCTCTTCTTCGGCCTCCTTAGCAAGACGTTCTTCTTCTATTTTCTTGGATTGAGCTTTTGAAGCTTCTTTTGCTAGCCGATCCTCTTCAGCCTTTTGAGCTTCTTCATCTTCTAATTTAGCTTTTGTCTCTTGCTCTAATTTGTTGGCTTCCGCTAATTGATTTTCTTCAGCTTCTTTGGTAAGACGGACCTCCTCATCTTTCTTAGATTGAGCATCTGCAACTTCCTTCGCTATTCTAACCTCTTCAGCCTTTTGTGCTGCTTCAGCTTCTAATTTAGCTTTTGCCTCCTGTTCTAATCTATTGGCCTCAGCCAATTGATTTTCTTCAACTTCTTGAGCAAGTCGTTCTTCCTCTAATTCCTTTGCTTGAGCGTCTGCTTTATCCTCTTCAACCTTTTTTGCTGCTTCAGATTCTAATTTAGCTTTTGTCTCTTGCTCTAATTTTAGACGCGCTTCTTCCTCCTCCTTTTTTTTATTTCCGAATAACCGATCAAAAACTCCCATTCTGCATTATAAAAAAAAACTCCTTTCAAAATTGAAAGAAGCCTATATTTTAACACCCGAAAAATTAGTACAATAAATTCGATTTAATTCTTATCGAACCAATCTTTAACTTTATCGTTGTGTACAACTTCTTGTTTAAATGTGTAGTTCCCTGATTCAGAGTTCTTACTCATTTTAATAACTTTCGTATGTTCTTTTCCACCACCTTTCTGTAGTGATGCTACTACTTTCTTTGCCATGTCTTAGATTATTTAATTTCTTTATGAAGTGTATACTTCTTCAAAACTGGATTAAATTTCTTAATCTCTAATCTATCTGGAGTATTTTTTCTGTTCTTAGTCGTAATGTAACGAGACATACCAGGCATACCTGATTCTTTATGCTCAGTGCATTGCAATATCACTTGAATTCTATTTCCTTTTTTTGCCATTTTCTTTCTTTTAACGTACTACTTTTCTAACCTAGATCAGAACTGTTGTAGGAAACGATTATTTAATAAACCCTTTTAATCGTGCTTCCTTCACACAAACTGAAATACCTTTCTTATTAATCGTTCTCAACGCTGACGTTGAGATCTTCAAAGTAATGTATTCGTTTTCCTCAGGCATGAAAAACTTTTTTGTGATCAAATTCGGGTAAAACTTTCTTTTTGTTTTACGTTGTGAGTGAGAAACATTGTTCCCAACCATTACCGATTTTCCTGTGATTTGACAAACTCTTGACATCGTCTATTTATTAATTACTTATTCTAAAAGCGGGTGCAAAGAAACCATTTATTTCTAAAATTCACAAGCTATACTTAACTTTTTTCAATATTTATTTTCAGTAGCTCACATCTTAACAAGTTAAGTGCTGTGAGTACCGAGCGTCGAATGTTTCGACTTCGGTCTTTTTCAAACTTAAACTTCTTTGATAGAACTCGCTCATTTCCAGCTATTGCTATGCAAACATCGCCTATTAAATCTTCTGGTAATCCGCTCGAGGGACCTGCATATCCAGACAATGCAATGCAATAATCTATGTTCAAAATTTTCTTTCCATTTATCGCCATTTCCTCGACAACTTCGGTACTTACCAATCCGTGTTCGATAATAGTGTGTTCGGAAACACCTACTAAATCCATTTTCACTTCTTTGGAATAACTTACAATTGAACCTTCAAAATAGGCCGAGGAACCGGCAACTGAAGTTAGTGCCGAAGCAACTGAACCTCCTGTGCAACTTTCAACAGTTCCAACTGTCTTTTTTTGTTTTGTTAACAATTGACCGACAACATCTGGAAGCGAAATTTGCCCGCGGCCGAAAACGTACTCAGGAAATATCGCTTCTAACGATAGCAAATAAGTCTCTATAACCTGAATCATTAGATCGGATTTATTGGACGACAGACGAAGCCTTACTCCCCCAGAAGAAGGTAAATAAGCGAGAGAAATTCCATTATCTCTCATTTCCGTCTCTAAATCAACAATTCGGTCTGCGATATACGACTCTCCCATTCCTTGCGTTTGCAAAGTCTGATAATACAAGCCGTTTATTTCAAATTTATTCTGAAGGCGCGAAATCACCTCATTCAACATGATTGCTTTCATCTCATAAGGAATACCTGGCATACTCACCAAGACTTTTCCGTCTTTGTCAAACCACATTCCGGGAGCCGTGCCAAATTCATTAAACAGAGCTGTTGCTTTATCTGGAACATGCGACTGAAGAATATTGATATCTAGCATCTCCCTGTCGCGCTTCTCAAAAAACGATTTCACATGTTCCAAAACCTCTTCATTTTGAACGAGTTTTGAATCGAAAAACTTACACAAAACATGTTTCGTAATATCATCTTTTGTCGGACCTAAACCGCCTGTAACCATAACAACATCAACGCGGCTCATGGCTAACTCAAACGAATTAAAAATAACATCTTCCTCATCTCTAATGACTGTACAATACTCCACTTCACCTCCGAGAAGACTCAATTGCGAGCCTATCCAAGATGCGTTGGTATTCACCGTTTGACCAATTAGTAATTCGTCCCCGATAGAAATAATTTCAACTGTCATTACTTCAGTTTTTTGTATTTGGCGATCGCTTCGATATGCCCAGTATGCGGAAATTGATCAACTAGCGACATTTTCTCTAGTTTGTACCCTTCTTTCAATAGCGTTTCCGTATCTCTAGCTTGGGTCGAAGGATTACAAGATATATAAACGATATTCTTGGCACCCAATTCAATCACTTTTAGTAATGTCTTTGGCGCAATTCCTGCTCTCGGAGGATCCAAAATAATTGTTGTAATCTTTTCTTTGTAATGCGGGTATTCTTTTAAAAACTTACCGACATCGGCAGCATAGAAATCAATTCCATTGATACCATTTCTTTCTGCATTTTTTCTGGCATCATCGATAGCTTCTTCAACGATGTCTACACCAATAATTTTCACATCTGCGTTTCTAGATGTCAAGATTTGACCAATTGTTCCAGTTCCGCAAAACAGATCCATTACAACATCGTTTGGCTTTAATCCTTCTTCAAAAACGTAGTCCAAAGCCTTATTGTAAAGTCGTTCAGCGCTTTTCGGATTCGTTTGAAAAAAACTCTCCATTGAGATCTCAAAATCCAAACCAAGTAATCTTTCTACGATGACAGGCTCTCCAAATAACAGCTCGCATTGACCGTTTTCGATTTTCGCTCTATCGGCAACATTGTCATTTACTGTATGCTGAACTCCTGCTAGACGATCGCCTAATTTTTCTTTTAAGAAATCAACTAAAAATTTTGAATCGAATTTTTCCACATCTTGCGATGAAGTCACGAAATTCAATAGCAATTTATCCTGATGAAAAGATTTTCGCACGACAATATGACGGAAAAATCCTATCTTTTGAGGTGGATGCCAAGCCGGCAATCCAGTTGATTTTAATAATTCTCGAATTTCAATCAAAATGGTTTCCCATTGCTCATCAAACATTCCGCTTGGCTTGTCTAAGGACTCCACTTTCCACCACGTCCCTCTTCTTTTAAAACCTAAAGCAAATGCATCATCAAGCTCTTCTCCTGTCTTTAAATCATGTTCTATTGAAGAGAAACTGTACTCCATTTTGTTTCTGTAATAGAAATGTTCTGGAGATGATATAAATTCATCGAAAATTTCGGTTGGATCCTCAATCCTTCCTATTCTTCTATAAATCTCTAACGTTGATTCTTGTTTGGCTTTTTCTTGTTCATCAATTGGAACATAAATATATGGCCCACCAGAAATTTCTTGAAACTCTGATTCTTTTTCAAGAGGCGATCTTTCGACAACCTCGATGAGCTTAGCTTCAGCAAATCGTTTTCTTTTTTTGGCCACTCTAGCCGTAACCGTTTGACCGGGAAATGCGTTATCAACGAACACGACATAATCGCCATCGTCTGTTGGGATTTTTGCAACTCCCTTACCACCGAATGCATAACCAGAAATTTCAACTGTTATGACGTCTGCTCTTTTAAACATTTGTTATTAGATCATTCCGCGGATAATCCCTCTGTCGGATTCCGCTATAAAATCAAGGATTTGATTCCTCACTTTCGATTCTGGAATTTGCTCATGAACGGCTTCAATTCCTTTACTAATATTGTTATTCATAACATAAAGCAGTCTATAAACATCTTCGATTGCCTTAACATCTTCATCATCAAAACCTCTTCGTCTTAACCCTATGGAGTTAACTCCTGCATAACCGATTGGCTCTCTAGCCGCCTTAACGAAAGGTGGAATATTTTTTCTTACTAGCGATCCTCCAGCAACAAATGAATGCGCTCCAATTCGAACAAATTGCTGCGTCCCCACTTTACCTTCTAGAATTGCATAATCTTCAATGATATTATGTCCAGCCAATCCAACAAAACTCGCTAGAATAACATTGTCACCAACTTGGCAATCGTGTGCAACATGAACATAAGTCATTAAAAGACAATTACTTCCGACTTTAGTCACCCATTTGTCTTTTGTACCTCTATGGATCGTAACACATTCTCTAATCACCGTATTATCACCGATCTCAACGGTTGTTTCTTCTCCTTCGAATTTTAAATCCTGAGGCTCAACACCGATAACTGATCCGGGGTAAATCTTACAATTTTTACCGATAGTAGTTCCGGGATAGATTGTCACATTGGGATGAATATGCGTTCCTTCCCCGATAATAACATTATCACAAATAGTTGTAAAAGAATCAACTCTTACGTTTTTGCCTAATTTGGCACCTTTAGATATATTCGATTGTGTACTAATCATTCTTTGTCTTTAATGACTTGCGCTAACATTTGAGCTTCAACAACTGGCTGTCCATTGACATAACCAGTTCCACCCATATTAACCAAACCTCTTCGTATTGGAGACAATAACTCCAATTCAAACACTATAGTATCTCCTGGTGTTACTTTTTTCTTAAACTTAACACCATCAATTTTCATAAAGTAGGTTGAATAAAAATGCGGCTCATCCACTTTACTTAAAGCAAAAATACCTCCCACTTGCGCCATCGCTTCAATCATTAATACTCCTGGAAACACTGGATTACCTGGGAAATGCCCCTGAAATATAGGCTCATTCATTGTAATGTTCTTCACTCCAATGATTGACTGGTCTTCAATAGACATAATTTTGTCGACCATCAAGAATGGGAACCTATGCGGCAACATACTTTCAATATCTACAATATCATAAAGCGGCTTTTTCGTTATATCGAATTGCTTCCCTAACTTCTCTTCGCTTTTCATGTAAGCCTTCAATACTTTGGCAAAAACAACATTCCCAGCATGACCTGGGCGTGCAGCTAAAATGTGCCCTTTAATAGGACGCCCGATTAAAGCCAAATCACCAACAATGTCAAGTAACTTATGACGCGCCGGCTCATTTTCAAATTTCAATTTTGTGCTGTTCAAAACACCAATACCTTCAACGGCAATCTTCTTATCTTCTTTACCTAAAAGCTTCGCTAAATGATCCAGTTCTTTCTGGCTAACATTTTCTCTTTCAACAAGAACGATAGCGTTATCTAAATCCCCCCCTTTAATCAAATTATTGGTTGCTAGGAACTCTAATTCTCTCAGAAAAACAAATGTTCTACACGAAGCTATTTCAGTCTTAAAATCATTGATGCTGTACATTGTAGCATGCTGCGTGCCAAGAACAGGCGATTTGTAATCAACCATCACGGTTAACCTGTAATTATCATCTGGGATCGCAAGGAATTCAACTCCTTTGTCAAGATCTTCCCATTTAATATTTTCCTTTAACTCAAGATAGACTCTATCTTTATCTTGATCTTCGTAACCAACCTCTTCGATAGCATCGACGAATAATTGAGAACTCCCGTCCATAATTGGAATTTCAGGACCGTCAATTTTAATAAGCGCGTTGTCCACTTGGCATCCGTAAAGTGCTGCAAGAATGTGCTCAGTCGTATAAACTTTTGCTCCGTTTTGCTCTAATGTTGTCCCTCTATCAGTAGCTACTACAAGATCGCAATCCGCTTTAATTGTCGGTTCTCCTTCTAGATCAATTCTTTGAAATATGTACCCGTGATTTCCATCTGCAGGAACAATTTCCACGTTTACTTTCTCACCTGTATGTAGTCCAATTCCTGAAAGTTTAACAGGAGCTTTTAGCGTTCTTTGCTTTTCCGCCATGAGTTACTAATCTTTGGTTAATGATTTTATTTTATCTTCTAATGCGTGCAATCTATCTAATATTCTCGGCAATCTTCTGAAGCCTAAATATGATTTTTTATATTCTTTCGCGTCAAATCCAGGAGAGCCCATCATTGTTATATCATCTTTCACATCTCCACCAATTCCTGACTGAGCAGCAATTTTAACTCTATCGCCTATTTTAATATGACCTGATAGACCAACTTGTCCCCCCATTAATACATTTCGCCCAACTTTGGTTGATCCCGCAACACCAGTCTGAGCAGCCATTGCAGAATCTTGTCCTATTTCTACATTATGCCCAATTTGAACAAGGTTGTCAATTTTGGCACCTTTACGAATAATTGTGCTCCCCATTGTTGCTCTGTCAATTGTAGAATTCGCTCCAATATCAACATTATCTTCAAGGATTACATTTCCGATTTGAGGAATTTTTTGAAATTCTCCTTTTTCATTTGGCGCGAATCCAAATCCGTCAGCTCCAATTACAGCACCTGAATGGATAATACAATTCTTACCTATTATGCAATCTCTATAAATTGTCGCACCTGCGTAAATTACAGTTCCTTCGCCAACTTCGACATTGGTTCCAATATTTACATTTGGATAGATTGAGACTTTATCCCCAATTATAGAATTAGCTCCGATATAAGAAAAAGCTCCCAAGTATAAATCTTTACCGACCTTAGCAGCTTGATCAATAAATGACGGTGATTCGATTCTAGGTTCTTGATTGTTCATTGTATCATAAATCTCGAGCAGCTTTGCAAAGCAACCATAAGCATCATCTACTTTGATTAAAGTCAAGGATTCTGGAATCGGTTGAGAAGGCTTAAATGTGTTGTTTACTATACAAATACTTGAACCTGTAGTGTAAATATACTCTTCGTACTTAGGATTGGCCAAAAACGACAATGCGCCCGGTTTCCCTTCTTCAATTTTCGCAAGGGTATCTACTTCAATAGAAGAGTTCCCTTGAACTTCTCCATTAATTAATCCAGCAATTTGCTCAGCAGAAAATTTCATATATCAAAATTATAAAAACAATGGTGTAACTAATAGGAATACGTTGAATTTATTAACATCGTTGGCTTAACAATCATATGTCGCACTCTTCCAAAGAGAAATGGTGGAAATTAGAAATATTGAGTTTAGTTTTGTACCAGATCATTGTCATCCCGATTGTTTTCCCTTTATACTCAATGGTAATGTGATGTTCAGGCTTTGGTCGCAGTGCAAAATCACTTTTTTCAAAATCGATTCGACCCGTTGCTTTGATTTTGTAATAGATTTTAGGAGTACTTATTAAGCCTAACTTTTCCTGCTGACAGGATACGACAGAACTTGAGTCAGCAAAAACCATGTCCTTATCATTAGGAATCTTTATGATTGTTCCTTCTCCTTGGGTTGTCGTTTTGATACCTTTTACATTTTTAGCAAGAAACACTTCTGATATAAAGCTCTCATAAGGCAATGTAAAAACTAAACTCAGGTCTTTTCTTTCGATAAGGTAAGCCTTTCCATTTTTGGTTTTATTGCTCTTACCAAAGTCCACATCTCCGTCATTCAGCGCTTGAATAACTTCCTTGTACGAGATCCCTTTCTCCTTCAATAGTATTGCCGTACTGTCAGAGATAACGATCAAACGATCTAAAACAGCATTCTTAACTCTATTGGAAGGTGTCCATGAACAACCTCTATTTTGGAAAAAGAAGATTACGAACACAAGACCCAATCCAAATCCGATTCCGTAAAATTTCAGTCTACGTACAAACGTTTCCATAAGTTGAATTTTGTGCGAAGATAATCACTCCTTCATGAATTCTGAATTATAAATGACCTTTTGTGAATTGATGGCATAAAAAAAGCCGTCTTGATTGATTCAAGACGGCTTTCAGTATCTATATCACTCTACTAAATAAGAACGTCTAATTTTGATTTTAATTGTGCTTCTGGAACTGCGCCAACTGATTTATCAGCAACTTCTCCTCCTTTGATAAACAAAACCGTTGGAATGTTTCTAACTCCAAATTTAGCAGAAATACCAGGGTTATTATCAACATTCACCTTACCGATAATTGCTTTTCCATCGTAATCCCCTGCCATTTTTTCGATGATTGGCCCAATCATTCTACACGGTCCACACCATTCAGCCCAAAAGTCAACAACTACTGGTCTATCTGCATTCATTACTACCTCCTCAAAGTTCGCATCTGTTATTTCTAATGCCATATCTCTATATTTTTGTTTATTAATTCACCTTGCGGTATAAATTTACCTTTTCTATTCTTGAAGTCAATTATTTTGCCATTAATTTTTTTTGCGTCACCTTGTCATACTATACATTCAAAACACGCATTTTTTTCATCGTTTTTTGATTCTCTGTCTTTAAACAGAAGAAATACTCTCCATTTGACAGAGCAGTAGAATCAAACCTTACAATATTCCCTCCCTTTGTTGCCATTTTTTCCATAACTGTCGCAATGTCATTTAAATCCTGATCTAGAATTGTCAGTTTTACATCTCTCTGAGCTTCTGTTGTGAAATAAAACTCTAGTTCTCCTTTCGCAGGATCTTGCTCAAGCGGATAAAGCACGCAAAAGTCAGATTGAACTATTGCCCCTCTGCTCAACCTTTTCAAAAGAAGTCTATATAAAATAAACACTACCGTACCGACAAGTGTAACGTACAAAATGCCGATCACTACATCCATAAAAGAATATCCTACTAATAACATATTATAGCGCCATTAAGCCTTCTATGGAAGACGATTTATTATACTTATCAATTATCGAATCGACATCCAACATCATTTCCTTCGCACTAATACTGACGTACTTTCCAGTTTTCGATGGCTGTAATTTTAAATCTATAGCACCATCAAAAAGCGCGTTAGTCCTAGCTATCGCTTCCGGTTTATTTGGAATTATAAACTTGAATAAATAAACATTGGGCCACTCCAATAAGTCCAATTGCTTTTTCAAATTTATATATGGATCAGACATTTTGATCTAATTTTAGCCACAAAGATAATCGTTTACTTTCTCGAACAAGAACATTTTCAGCATCTAATTTTTGAATAGCTTCAATTGCAATTGGTTCGACAGCTTCAAGCTTCTTGATTTGATTCAACATAATCATTTGATCCATTTCATTTGAAACCAAAACTCCTTCCAAACTTTCACAGTCATAACTCCATGCATTTGCATACAGCCGTGTCTCTTGAAGCAAATTCAAAACGATACTTTCAATATCACTTATCGTATTCGACACCATTATTTTTTGTTTCAATACATTTCGTATCGAACTGTATTCACGAAATATTTCTCCAAGAGATTTGTCCTTGTAATTCGACCTCACCTCTTCGAAAGCAGATTTACCTTCAATACCTCCTAAAGCAAGATACGCTTCTCGAATTTTATTCAATTTATTCAATCTTGAAAGGAAAATTTTAGGAATTGGAGAAGTGCTAATAAAGAAATTCTTATGCTTAAATAGTTCGGCTAAAAACTCATTTTCCATTGCGTCTTCATCGGTAGCTACAATATAAATTCTAGCTTCTTCACTCGTCATTGCCTTCTTTTTTCTCCAAGTTATTACGCATCTTAATATTGATAAATTCAACAATTAAAGCATAAACCATAGCGAAGTAGATATAACCTTTAGGTATTTCTTGTCCAAAAGCTTCGGCGACCAAAACAACACCAATCGTTACTAAAAAGGCAAGTGAAATCATTTTGATCGTTGGACGGTTATTGATAAAGTCGCTAATTTGTTTTGCAAATGTCATCATGATAATCATGGAAACAATTATCGCTGCGTAAATAATCACTATAGGACCGTGCTGTTCATCACCCAATCCATTTGTCATACCAACAGCCGTAATAATTGAGTCGAAACTAAAGACGAGATCAATTATTATTATTTGGACAATGACCGCTCTAAAGGATTTCGCTTCTTTTCCTCCATGCTCCTCCTCGCCCGTCATAGAACTGTGCATTTCAATAGTACTCTTGTAAATTAAGAACAAACCACCAGCCAAAAGAACAATACTTTGCCACGAGAACTCTCTCAAGAATTCAAATTTCGAATTCGGGAACAGAGCAGCATCCAATTGCATCAACCAAGCGACACCGGCCAGAAGCACCAAACGCACAAATAGCGCCAAAGACAGCCCTAAATTTCTCGCTTTTCTCTGTGATGTTTTCGGCAACTTATCCGTAACAATAGAAACAAAAATGATGTTGTCTATTCCCAGTACAATCTCCAGCATAGACAAGAGAATGAAATACATAAAACCGTCCCAAGTGAATAAAAGATAAAAGAAGTCCATTCGTTAATTATTTGATTTAAAATGTTCAAAGAATCGCTTTAATTCAACATCATTGTCTGTATTCGGAGTAAAAATTTCAAGCAAGATTGGTCGGTCGGATTCGGTCTCAACCATAAATTCAGGCATGAGTTGTTCCAATTCGGAAAGATTACTCGCTTTCTGGTAGTCTACATTAAAGGCTTCACAAATTTTCTCTGCTGAAAAGTTCTGCTTTGTTTCGAAGAACTCTTCCAATTGATCCACTTTCGAAGGTCCATCAATAATTCGAAAAATTCCACCTCCAGCATTATTTATTACGACTATTCTCAAATTCCCTCCAAGATAATTGCTCCACAATGCATTGCTGTCGTAGAAAAACGAAACATCGCCTGAAATAAGAATGTTTAATTTATTGTTTTTAATGAATGCGGCGCCACAAGCCGTACTTGTACTTCCATCAATTCCACTCGTTCCACGGTTTGAATAATATTGAATGGTAGAAACAGGGTCAACCAATTGGCAATAACGAACCACCGAACTGTTACCCATGTGCAATAAAGAATTATCGGGAAGGTAATCCAACAAAAGTTCAAAAACACTTAAGTCAGAATAATTGGCAGTTTGGAAAAAAGACGGTAGCAAGTCCTTGTTCAAGTAATCAATTTTTTTCCATTTCAATCCAAATGAAGAAACGTGCATCGGTGAATTCCAATCTAAAATACTCTTGAACAAATCACTTGGATTGCATTCAATGGAACGACTTAGTTTTCTAAAGGTATTCATTTCTGGAAACTCGAACCCAATTTTCCAATGGGATTTAATATCACTTTGTCGAAGTAGATTTTTAATTCTCTTTGAAATGATTGCGCCACCAATTGTAATTAGTAAATCAGGTTTAAAATCCTCAATCTCCTCTTCAGGAAAAGCAGCTAGTGTTCTGTCAATGCAATGAATGAATTTCTGATCAATCAAGTTAGAAGTGTTTTCAACCAGCACGATTACTGAGTTATCAACGGCTAAACTGGACAGTTTGGATTGAAGGAAAGCATCCTTTTCCATCTGACCACAAAGAATCAATTTGCGTTTTGAACTTTCCCAAATCGTTTTTAATTCTGACAAGACACCAACTGTCAATGCATTTGGAACCTCACTTGATGCGATCGTCTCAAGTGCATCAAGTTTAACTTCAATCGTGCCATACATTGGCTCTGAAATGGGGCAATTAAAATGAATAGGGCCTTTCCAAGCTCCATTCCCTTCTTTAAATCCAGTGTTAATTTTTTCATCGAATTCACCGTATTCACTTTCCGAAACAATTTCTGACACTTCTGCTTCGAAACAAATATGTTTGCCATACGCACCAACTTGCATGATTGTCTGCCCGTCTCCGTGATTTACCCATTCTTGAGGTCGATCTGCACTCATCACAACTATTGGGACGCATTGATAAAAAGCTTCGGCAACAGCGGGGAAATAATTCAACATTGCAGAACCAGAGGTACAAACAAGTCCTACAGGTGATTTCAATTGTTGCGACATTCCAATTGCGTAAAATGCAGCAGACCGCTCGTCGTGTATTACAATTGATGTTAGCGAAGGATGGTTATCTATTGCAATAATCAAGGCTGCGTTTCTTGAACCAGGCGAACAAACAACATGTGTCATTCCATTTGAAACACATCCATTTATAAGCCTCGCTATACCCGATTTTACTGTTGTAATCATTCTAACTACGAAATTACAGGTTTTCCATTACGTTCAATAGCGTTTTCGCTTTATTTTCCGTTTCCACCCACTCATTTCCTGGATTGGAATCAATGGTTAATCCACCACCGACGTACAGATAACATTCTGAATCAATTATTTGAGCACATCGCAGATTGACATACAGTATTGTTTCTGCTCCAATCCAACCAATTAGCCCCGTATACAACCCTCTATCATGCCTTTCAATTTTATTGATAATTTCAAAAGATTCACGCAAAGGCAAACCACATACCGCTGGTGTTGGATGCAATGTTTCTATCAACTCAACTAGACTTGTAGCCTTCATTTCAAACTCAAAATCTGTCAGTAAATGTTCAACGGGGCCGGACACAAGTGTTTTTGGACCGATCGATTTAATAGTCTCAATAGCAAGACCGTTTAATTTTGAATCAATATAATCCGTGACATATTGCTGCTCATCGCGCTCTTTGTCCGTCCATTCAATCAAATCATTTGCAGGTCGCGTTCCCGCCAAAGCCATTGTTTTTCCAATGCCATCTTCTATAGAAACAAGAACTTCAGGTGTCGCACCAATCCAGGTCCCGAATTCTTTACTCGAAATTAAATAGACAAAAGCATTCGGGTATTTTTCGCACAACGCATCGTAGTATATTTCCGGATTTAATGGGAAATTGACTTTTTTAACTCTCGATAGAATCGCCTTTGAAACTCGATTCTTTCTAAATTGTTCAAGGTATTGATTAGCCAAGTCGAGGTATTCATTCTTGGAATAACATGTTGGTTTTATTTCCGAGTTAAAATAAGATTTTCGAGAGTCATTCGATTCCTGAAAACCAAAATATGTTTCTCCAACGAAAGCTTTGACAATAAAACCTTCAAAATCCTCCATACGCTCTAAAGGAAGAAAATCGCCTTCCTTCTTCCGCTTTTTTTCATTTGGAAATCGGTATTTTAATATATCACTCAATTAGGGTCTAGGAATTATCATTATTGTCAATCGGCCAGTACAAATCAATTTTCCCGTTTCTTCATTCGTAATGTTCACTTGCCAAAGATGCGTTCGCTTTCCAGCATGAACGATTTTGCCCAAAGCGACAACATTCCCTTCGCTTATTCCGCCAACATGGTTTGCATTGACTTCCAAACCAACGGGCACTTCTTTTTCCAAGTCTAGTAATAAAGTCGATCCTATGGACCCAATTGTCTCAATCAGCGCAGCACTTGCGCCGCCGTGTAATAATCCCATTGGCTGATGCGTGCGCTTATCCACAGGCATTCGAACGCGAATAAAATCATCTCCAATTTCAATACATTTCATTCCTAAAACCTGCATAAGCGTGTTTTCGGAGAATTTATTTATATCCACTAAATCGACTTGTCTTAATTTCATATTACAAAGATAACTTCGCAGCGTGGAATTAACAACATCTCGACGTGAGTAATTAATTTTCAGGAGTCGAAAATGAAAGGTGAAGAACTGTATTTTTGATATATGATTAGTCAAAATGTAAGTCTTAAGCCCCATAATACTTTTGGAATAGAAGTATTTGCCAATCGATACGCCTCATTTTCTTCCGTGGAGGAACTCAAAAACGCTTTGAACGAAAAAGGCGAGGACGAATTATTAGTTCTAGGAGGCGGAAGTAATATCCTGTTCACCAAAGACTTTAATGGATTCGTAATAAAAAATGAGATTAAAGGATTCGAGGTTATTTATGAAAATGAAGACGAAGCCTATGTAAAGGTGGGAGCAGGAGAAGTTTGGCATACATTCGTTTTGGAATGCATTGAAAGAGGTTTTGGAGGCGTTGAAAACTTATCTCTTATCCCTGGAAGTGTTGGAGCGAGCCCGATGCAGAATATTGGGGCATATGGGACAGAAATCAAAGATGTTTTTGTGGATTTAGAAGCTTATCATATTGAAAGTGGTGAAATCCATACATTCGATAAAAAACAGTGTGAGTTCGGATACCGCGAAAGTGTATTCAAAAGAAAATTAAAGAACCAATATATTATTCTCTCTGTGACTTACAGACTTTCGATGTCGCACAGAATCAATTCGAGTTATGGAGCAATAAAAGCTGAATTGGACAAAAAGGGAATTAGATACCCGAAAATTCGCGACGTCAGTAATGCCGTGATCGCGATTCGATCCATGCGACTTCCAGATCCTGCTGAGATAGGAAACGCCGGAAGTTTCTTTAAAAACCCAGTTGTGGAAAAAAGTATCGTTGACCAATTAAAAACGAAATTTGAGAAGTTTCCCAATTACCCGGCTCCGGACGGAAAAATTAAGTTAGCAGCGGGATGGCTAATTGAACAAGCCGGATGGAAAGGAAAAACATTTGGATCTTATGGAGTTCATAAAAATCAAGCTTTGGTTCTTGTGAACTACGACAATAGTTCTGGTTCCGATATATTTGATCTGTCTACTCAAATAATTGAAGATGTAAAATCAAAGTTTGGCGTTCAATTAGAGCGAGAAGTGAATATTATCTAAAAGCTTCTTTTGGATAGTACCATTACTTAAACAAAGCGTTTTATCGTTACCACTCGTCTTCGGTCCCCGTTTCTTCGCTGTTTTTTTTCAATAGCCATTGCCAATTGTTGCTTCCGTCCTCTGATTCATTGAGAATCTCGCGGTATTCACTCAAAGAAACCTCATATTGCTCAATGTCTTCGCCAGTGTATTTCTCAATTTCTTCTAATAAAGGTTTTTCATCTTCGCTACAGAATGAAATCGCTTGACCTTTATTCTTCCCTCTCCCGGTTCGTCCACATCGGTGAACATAATTCTCAGGATCTTCAGGCAAGTCATAATTCACAACATATTCCACACTTGGAATATCAATTCCACGCGCTGCGACATCCGTTGTTATCAAAATCTTATTTTCAGATGATCTAAATCGATCAAGGATCTCAAACCGTTCACGCTGCTCAATTCCACCGTGCATAGCTTCAGATTCAATTCCCACACGCTTCATAGCATCAACTATTCGACCAACACGAACCTTTGTTCTTCCGAAGACAACAACTTTTTTCTCAGGATATTCCTTAATCATACTCTCCAAGAAAAAACGCTTATCGTCCATATCTACAAACATCACAGAATGCGAGATGTTTTTTGCAACAGGATTCTTCGCCGATATTTGAATTCGAATTGCATTTCGAACCACATTGTAAGCCAATGATTTAATCTTCTTAGAAATTGTCGCGGAAAAGAAAAGCGTTTGACGTTTTTGAGGCAAAAACCGCATTACATCCGTAATATCTTTTGCAAAGCCAAGATCTAACATTAAATCTGCCTCGTCTAAAACCAAATAATCTACTTTGGACAGATCCAATTCTCCTTGAGAAATTAAGTCAAACATTCTACCTGGGGTCGCGACCAAAATATCGACACCATTATTAAGAGTCGCAATTTGCTGATCTTGCTCTACTCCCCCGAAAAGCCCGAAAACTTTAACCCCTGTATATTTTCCGATTTCTCGGTAAACACCAGCAATTTGCTTTGCTAATTCGCGTGTCGGAACCATAACAAGGCAACGAACGGTCCCCTTCGTGTATTTGGTTTTCTTTTTCTGAATAAGATGAATCGTTGGAATTGCAAACGCGGCTGTCTTACCCGTACCCGTTTGAGCAATAGCCATGACATCTTCTCCATCCAAAATATGACCAATAGCTTTGAACTGGATATCCGTAGGACGTTTGAAACCTAAGCTTTCTAACTGTTGCTTTATTTCCTCTGATATTTTAAAATCTGAAAACTTCATCTTTTCTAAGCGGCAAAAAGCCGTCTCAGTTGAACCGAGACGGCTTTCACCTTTAAATAAGTATCTAATTATTTTGCTACATCTGCCTCTTCACCGGGAACCAAGATACGTCCACAATGCTCGCAAGCGATAACTTTCTTCTTTGTATGAATATCTAATTGACGTTGAGGTGGAATCTTATTGAAACAACCACCACATGAATCACGGTCAACAGGAACAACAGCCAATCCATTTTTCGCGTTTAAACGAAGTCTTGAATAGGCACCAGACAAACGAGCATCTAAGTTCTTCAATGCAGACTTGGACTTCTTCATCAATTTCTCTTCTTGCGTTTGAGTTTCAGCAATAATTTCGTCCAATTCAGCTTTTTTAGATTCTAAATCTTGTGCTCGAAGTGTTCTGCGTTCTTTGGCTTCAGTAAGGATATCTTTCTTGTGACCAACTTTAGCTTTAGACTCTTTGCTTCTCTTTTCGTTCAATTTAATTTCCAATTCTTGGTACTCAATTTCTTTTGAAATTGATTCGAATTCTCTATTGTTACGAACGTTGTTTTGCTGCTCTTTATACTTCGCGATTGCAGTTTCAGCATCTTTGTTTGCATTTTTTCTATCAGATACATCAGCGTCTAGTGTTGCCAACTCCTCTTCCATCTTAGCAATTCTAGTGTCGAGTCCAGCAAGTTCATCTTCTAAATCTTGCACTTCCAATGGAAGTTCTCCTCGCACTATTCTAATTCTGTCGATCTCAGAATCAATTAATTGCAAATTATATAGACTGTCTAATTTTTCAGCTACTGTCGCCTCTTTTTTAGTTGCAGTTTTTGCCATCTGTCAAAAATAATTTATTGGGTTTGTATTAACCACAGTTAAATGAAGCGCAAATGTAGTGAATTTATTCTTCAAAATTGAGGCTATTCTTTTCGAAGTGAATTGTTCGCTTTCAAAATGTCCAATATCAGCGATTACGATCTTTCCTTCAGCATCAAAAAACTCGTGGTATTTATAGTCCCCCGTTATAAAAATGTCCGCTTTGGACTTTTTCGCTTGATTCAATAAAAAACTTCCAGCTCCACCACAAAAGGCTACTTTCTTGATAGGTTCTCCCATTAAATCTGTATGTCGAATCACGCCACATTTAAATTCCTTTTTCACAAAATTTAAAAATTCGGTTTCATCCACCTCTTTTTCGAGCTCTCCAACCATTCCACTTCCCTGGTAAGGATTCGAATTAACGGTAGCACTAATATCATACGCGACCTCCTCATAGGGATGTGCTGCAATCATTGCTGAAATAACAGCTTCAGTGGTGTGCCTTGAACAAACAACTTCAAAACGTGTTTCAGTCACCTTGCTCAGCTTTCCATTTTCACCTTCAAATGGTTTGGCGTTTTCATTGGGCAGAAAAGTACCCACTCCTTCACTCGAGAATCCACAATTTGAATAGTCACCAATAGTTCCAGCACCTGCATCGAACATTGCTTTTGAAACGGATTCCAAATGATCATTAGGAACGAAGCACGTAATTTTATTTAGAATGTTTGACTTGGGCGAAAGAATTCGCAAATTTTTCAATCCAAGTCGAGATCCAATTTCATAATTGACACCAAATCTATAATTGTCTAGATTCGTATGAATCGCATAAATCGCGATATCATTTTTAATTGCCTTGATAACTGTTCTTTGGATATAATCAGATCCATTAATTTTCTTTAAACCTTTAAATACAATTGGATGGTGCGCAATGATTAAGTTACACCCCAATTCAACTGCCTCTTCGACCGTTTTTTCAATGCAATCAAGGGAAAGGAGAACACCATTTACTTCGACATTTGGATCACCCACAATCAATCCGCAATTATCATAAGTCTCTTGACTTGATAAAGGTGCGAGAGATTCTAAATACGAGGTTACTTCTCTAATTTTTGTCATATTTACAAGCCGTAAGTTAATCCAACATTAAATCCGAAAGCCCTATTGAAATGCTTGTATGAATCCGATTTCTCGTTTGAAGTTGTCAATTGAAATCGATATTCTGGCATAAATAGAACAGACATTTTCTTCCCTAAATTCAATTGAACACCAATATTTGCGACAGCGCTCAAAGCAAAAGAATTAAAGCCGTTTTGAGTTTTAAATTCTTCAGTCGTTTCATTATTCACAGCATCCACAAATACCTGATCTTGTTTGTAATTAAGAAACATTTTCGGGACCAAACCGCCACCAGCATAAAAACGAACCGTATTCCCATAAGTAAAGAAAGCCTTAACAGGCATTGTAATATAAGAATATGTCGTTTGATAACTGTGAAGCGTATCGACACCTTCAAACAAATAAAATTCACCATTTTGTATATACGTAATTCCACCTTCCCAAGTCAGGTATTCATGAACACGTTGTTTGATTCCAATCCCAAATGACCAGGTGTTTAAAAATGATTCATCCCCTCTAGTCCCCAATGGGTCTGCATAGATTCCATTGTTGTTATCATTTTCAATTAACTTTCTTGAATTACGAGACCAATTGGCAATTACAAAAAATTCAGTTGTGGACAATGGAGGTAAAATGTCCAGACTAACTTCTTTCACTGGTTCCGTTAACTGAGTGTCGTCTGAAATTTCAATTTGACTAAAAACCATGGTTGTCATCAATGACAGAGTAAAGACGAGGGAGATATTTCTAATATTCATGACCGAAAGATACCAATTATTAGAATTCAACGTTTGATGTAAGCATTAAACTGTATGAATTATTTATTGTCCGTAATCCATAGTCTATTGTTGATAGTATGTTGGCTTAGAAACGAACATTAATGCCTAATTTTGAATTAATGAAGCGCATAATCGGTATTCTTCCAGATCATGTTTTAATCCTTCTGAAAAGATTTGGAATAATCTTAATGACGATGTATTTCACCCGTATCGTCTTTTTATTATCCAACCTTACATCTTTTCAAAACTTATCCTTTTCGGATTTTATTGTGTCCATCTGGTTCGACATGATAACAATAGGATTGTTATTCCTTCCCTATTATGGTCTTTATTTATTACCGATTCCGCTCCGTCATACCAAAGCATATAAGATCACTTTCAAACTCTATTTTCACCTAACAAGTGCTTTAATCCTTGGTTTAAATTTAATGGATGTTGAATACTTCAAATACACAGGCAAGCGATCGACTTTCGATCTTTGGTCAATGTTTGGGGGAGGAGGAGATTTAGGTCAACTTTGGGACACTTTCCTAAATGATTTCTGGTTTATAATTCTACTTTACATTCTCCTAATTGTACTCACAGAATTCTTATACAGAAGAATCGATCGTAATCCGGTTACTCGCTTGAACGGAAAAATATTTTATAAAATCAACATTATCTCTTTTTTAATGATGGTGCCTGTATTATTTGTAATGGGCCGAGGAGGATTTAATTTAAAACCGGTTGGAATCATTGAAGCTACACGATACACTGAGCCTGAAAATTTAGCGTTCGTCCTTCCCACAGCGTTTACAATGATCAAAACCATCGATCAAGGCGGACTTGAGCCTGTGCGACACATGTCGGACGAGGAAGCATTGCGCTATTTTGATCCTGTAAAAACGACGGAGCCACAAGACATTCTTCCCGACAAGACAAACGTCGTGATCATTATGCTTGAGAGTTTCGGGACTGAATTTGTCGGTGCTTACAACCAAGGTAAAGGATACACTCCTTTCTTGGATTCAATCATAGGCGAATCGCTTACTTTCGATTACAGCTTCGCTAATGGAAAGCGATCCATAGAGGCCGTACCTGCTGTTATTGCTTCGATACCTACCATGATGGAGAACGCGTACATTTCATCTCCTTATGGCAACAACAAGATCAATACCTTACCGAGTATTTTAAAGGAACATGGGTATGAGTCTGCGTTTTTTCATGGCGCAACAAACGGTTCAATGAGTTTTGATGGATTCTCTCGAATTTGTGGCTTCGATCATTATTTCGGAAGGTATGAGTACAACAATGATGATCACTATGATAAAACTTGGGGGATTTTAGATGAATATTTTAGCCCTTGGAGTGCGAGAAAAATGAGCAAAATGAAAGAACCTTTCTTCAGCACAGTTTTTACAATCTCGTCACATCATCCTTACTATATACCTAAACACCTCATAAACAAGATGAAACGGGGACCTCAAGAAATATGTGCATCAATAAATTATGGAGATTATTCACTCAAAAAGTTTTTTGTAGAAGCAAAAAAACAAAGTTGGTATAACAATACTTTATTCGTACTTTTAGCTGACCATACACCTGCGACAACATCAAAGATGTATAACCAAAGGACACATATTTTTAGAATTCCAATCGCGTTTTATCACCCTGGAGGAATTTTAAAGGCAGAGAGAAGTGATAGAACCTTTCAACAGTTGGATATTATGCCGACAATATTGGATCTTTTAAATATCGAAACCGATTATTATGCCTTTGGCAATTCATACTACAGTCCGAAAGGAGGCAGCGCTTTAGTCTATATGTCTGGTGCATACAGTCACTTTGAAGATGGTAGAATGACAATGTTTTCAGACAGTAAGGCACGGAGTTTGTATAATTACACTCTGAAAAAAGTAGATTTAACAGACTCACTTTCATACTATAAAAAGGAGTCACAATCGGTAGAGATGAAAATAAAAGCTATGATTCAACGTTATAATCATGACCTTCTTCAAAACCAAACAACTATAAATGAAACAAAGCATTAGGTTCATAATAAATCCTATATCTGGAGTTGGTAAGAAAAATATCATTCCTGGTTTGATTGAGAACAACCTCAATCATGATCAGTTTGAATATACTCTTGTCTACACTGAATATAAAAAACACGCAAAAACGCTAGCGAATCAAGCCTCTAAGGAAGGGATCGATATTGTTTGTGCGGTTGGTGGTGATGGATCAGTTCATGAGGTAGGAACAGCTTTGATTGGAACAAAAACTAAATTGGCCATCCTTCCTGCAGGTTCAGGAAATGGATTAGCGCGCCACTTGAATATCCCGATGAATTTGAAAGATGCTATTCTTTGCATTAATGATTCAAACTCAATTGCAATGGACACTGTCCTTGTAAATGATAAATCATTCTTAGGAGTTGGAGGCTATGGATTTGATGCTGTAGTTGCTCAAAAATTCGATACACACCATAGACGTGGTCTTTGGGGATATGTGCAACTTATTATTCGTGAGTTCTTCAAATACAACCCTATAAACGCAACCATTGATATTGACGGAAAAGTAAAATCACTTCCTGTGGTTCTATTGACTGTGGCAAATTCATCCCAGTTTGGAAATGGATTTACAATTTCACCGAAATCTGATGTTACAGATGGCGAATTGGAACTTGTCGTATTAAAGCCATTTTCAATTTGGTCAGCACCTTCTATTGTTTACCGCTTCTTCATGAAGAAAAGTGGAAAGTCAAGGCATTCTGAAATTATTCCTTTTAAAACAGCGAAATTGAAACTTTCAAAAAAGATTGCGCACTATGATGGTGAACCTGTTGATGTAAAGAACGAAATCAACGTTAGTGTTGTTCCGAAAAGCTTATATATTTTAATCGGAAAATAGATTCAATGTTATTTCTAGAGCCTACTCTCGAAAATTTTCAAAAACACATCGCTAAGCTTAAGCGGGATAAAGAACCTCTTTGGGGAACTATGTCGGCGGAAAGAATGCTAGAACACTTGACAGAATCTCTCGATATATCTATGGGTAAAGCAGGTGACAATAAACTTGAAATTCCATTAGAAAATGTCGGAAAAGCACAAGCTTTTTTATTTTCAGAATACCCTCTTCCAAAAAACTTTAAAGCTAAGTTCTTGCCATCCAATACGAGTAATCGAAATGCACATTTTCAATTGGCCATTTCAGAATTTGAAAATAAATGGGTAGAGTTTGAAAACTTCTTCATCAAAAACCTGGATTTCAAGGCGCTTCATCCAAGTTTCGGAAACCTGAATCATAAGCAATATTTAGCTCTGCACTGTAAATACATGACGCATCATTTTGAACAATTCGAATTGATCTAATGAACATGTATCTCTATGTCTACCCTATTTTTCCTGCCGTAATTATCGGTGTAATTAGTTGGCTTTATTGGAAAGAAAGAGGCTACTCATCAACGGTCCTCGGATATGGAATAATTGTCGGCTATGTTTTCTCGCATTACATCTTCAAATATTTTGCTTGATAGCTCCTTATTCTGAATAGTTCATGTAACTTTATATCTTAGACCAATTTGTTATGTTTCTCAAGCCTTTACCCAAAAAAAATAGCGCTCAAACATGGCCAACGTAAAGATTGAAAATGAATAGTTTTTTTAGTACGTTCGATAAAAGCTCATTAAGTCAATGGAAAGATCAAATTATCCAAGACCTTAAAGGCAAAGAACATTCGGTATTAGAATTCCATGATCCAATAGAAGAATTGGATTACAAGGCCTATTACCATCAAGATGAGACAGCAAGTAAGAACGAAGCTCCTGGAAACTTTCCTTATACTCGAGGTCTAAAAACATCAGACAACAATTGGATGAATGGAGCTCTGATTGAAATCACAGATGAATCAAACGCAAATAAAGAAGCCCTTGCTCTTCTTATGAAAGGTGCAGACCTTCTTGTTTTTAAAACAAAAAAAACCGATTGTGATTGGAATAAAGTACTTTCTGAAATAAAATTAGAATACATCAAAGCACAATTTGATGTCCCATCAATCAAACATTATACTGCAATTAAAGAGATTGTCGGAAATCAACTGAATACAGTTTCTTTCAATTTTGATCCAATGGCAATAGGACTGGAAATCATCAATGAATTAATTGAAGTGTCAGGTTCTCAGCAACATCCTGTATTGGTTGTCAATGGATTTGGTGTTCAACAATTGGGCGCTACTTCTTGGCAAGAGATTGCTTTTTCAATAAATATCGGGCATGAATATTTATTGAAATTAATGGAGTCTGGATTATCGATCGACGAAGCTTCAGGCATGGTTCATTTCCATATTGGAGTTGGTAGCAACTATTTTTATGAAATCGCTAAATTCAGAGCTTTGCGCCAATTGTGGTCCAAAGTTATCGATGCCTATAACCCAGAGCACAGTTGCACTTACAATTGCAACATCACTGCAGTTATTGGTCATACAAATAAATCATTACGAGATCCGCACACGAATCTTTTGAGGCAAACGACGGAAACAATGTCCGCATCGAATGGCGCTGATAGCATTCTCGTTTTGCCTTATGATCTGTATTCAATCAGCGGAGCTTCAGAACTTTCGAAACGAATGGCGCTAAATATTTCATTAATTTTGAAAGAGGAATCTTATCTTGATAAAGTCATTGACCCTGCAGGAGGAAGTTACTCAGTAGAAGCTTTAACGAAATTGATCGGAGAAAAAGCATGGTCTTATTTTCAATTAATAGAAAGTAACGGTGGACTTTTTATCGAATCTGGATTGTACGCGTTTGTCAATGACATTAATTTGAAACGACAAGAGCGGATCGAAGCTTTTCAAGCTGGAAAAATCATTGGAATTGGAATGAACAAATACCACAGTCCTGTTTTACAAAAGACTGAATGGGCAAAGAGATCATCTTATTTAGGAATCGAGCCTATTTCATTTGATATGGAATCAAAAAATAGCGTCGTATGAAAAGAGTAGATTTTAATAAAATTGTCTTCGCTACAGAATCTGCCTCTGGAGAACAAAATCAAGTTTCAAATTTCGCGACAGCTGAAAAGATTAACATTCAAAATTTTTACACTGAAAAGGATGTTCAAGATATTGAGCATATTGGCTTTGTATCAGGAATCCCACCTTATTTAAGAGGACCATATTCTTCCATGTTCGCCATTCGCCCATGGACAGTGAGACAATACGCAGGCTTTTCTACAGCGGAAGAATCGAACGCATTTTACAGACGAAATTTGGCCGCAGGGCAAAAAGGACTTTCGGTTGCTTTCGATTTAGCGACGCATAGAGGTTATGATTCCGATCATGAACGTGTTGTTGGCGATGTAGGAAAAGCGGGAGTTGCGATAGATTCAATATTGGATATGAAAATTTTATTCGATCAAATTCCTTTGGATAAAATGTCTGTTTCGATGACAATGAACGGAGCAGTATTACCAATTATGGCTTTCTATATCGTTGCAGCGGAAGAACAAGGCGTTGATAAAAAAGAATTGGCAGGAACAATTCAAAATGACATTCTGAAAGAATTCATGGTTCGGAATACATACATCTATCCACCATTACCATCCATGAAAATCATTTCTGACATCTTTGAGTATACAGCTCAAAACATGCCTAAATTCAATTCTATTTCGATCTCTGGTTACCACATGCAGGAAGCCGGAGCAACGGCAGCAATTGAACTTGCCTACACCCTCGCAGATGGACTTGAATACCTCAGAGCAGGAATAAACACAGGAATGAAAGTAGACACTTTCGCGCCCCGTTTGAGTTTCTTCTGGGCCATTGGAATGAATCATTATACTGAAATCGCAAAAATGCGTGCGGGTCGCGCTATCTGGGCGAAGTTGGTAAATCAATTCAATCCCGAAAACAAAAAATCTCTTGCTTTAAGAACGCATTGCCAAACATCGGGATGGAGTTTGACAGAGCAAGACCCTTTCAATAATATTGCTAGAACGTGCATCGAAGCAATGGCTGCCGCATTAGGTGGAACTCAATCACTTCACACGAATGCCTTGGATGAAGCAATTGCATTACCAACAGACTTTTCTGCAAGAATTGCGAGGAACACTCAAATTTACTTACAAGAAGAAACAGGAATCATGAAACAAGTCGATCCTCTGGGAGGCAGTTACTATGTAGAAAAATTGACGGAAGAGTTGATTAATGAGGCTTGGAAATTAATTGAAGAAGTGGAAGAATTAGGTGGAATGGCAAAAGCGATTGAAACTGGACTTCCTAAAATGAGAATCGAGGAGGCAGCTGCACGAAAGCAGGCACGAATCGATTCTAACAAAGATATTATCGTTGGAGTAAACAGATACCAGCTTGAAAAGGAAGACCCTATTGAAATCCTTGAGGTCGATAATTCCAAAGTTCGTTATTCACAAGTAGCGCGGTTAAATGATCTAAAAGAAAACAGAGATCAAGCAAACGTCGATGCCTTGTTAATCGAGCTGGAAGACGCGGCAAAAAACAAGACTGGAAACCTCTTAGAAATTGCTGTTCGTTGTGCCAGAGCGAGGGCTTCATTGGGAGAAATCTCAACAGCTATGGAGAAGGTTTACGGTCGTTACCAAGCTACAATTAGATCAATTAACGGAGTATATTCATCTGAATCTATGGAAGACAAAGATTTTAATTTGGCCAAAGAAATGGCCGACAAGTTCAGCAAGCTTGAAGGGAGAAGACCAAGAATAATGATAGCCAAGATGGGCCAAGATGGACATGATCGCGGTGCAAAAGTAATTGCAACATCATTTGCTGATATTGGTTTTGATGTGGACATTGGACCTCTTTTCCAGACTCCTGGAGAAGCTGCAAAACAAGCCGTTGAAAATGACGTTCATGTTTTGGGCGTTTCATCTTTGGCTGCTGGACACAAAACATTAGTTCCACAGGTGATAGCGGAATTAGAGAGATTGGGTCGAGGAGATATCATGGTCATCGCCGGCGGTGTAATCCCGAAACAAGATTATGATTATTTATATGACGCTGGAGTATTTGGCGTTTTTGGCCCTGGAACTAAAATTTCAGCTGCAGCTCAGAATATTTTAGGCTTGCTCTTAAAAAGTTTTGAATAATACGGTGAAAATTTTACAGCTACAGCGGTAGTCTCTTTAATTATTTAAGCTACTCCTCTTCTCAAGTTACCGTAAAACATTCATGTACAAAGCCATTCAAATATCTGATAAAGGATTCACCATTAATATGCAAGGTTTGTTTATCATCAATTTGAAAGCAAAATAACGGTCGAAGAACGGGTTAAAAGTACTGATTTTATTTTCTGACTATTCTTCGCTTGCATTGTATTTAACAGCAGCGTACATTTTGAGTTAGGTAATAGAGCAGCCCTTTCAATTGTAATTTTAAGTGGATTGAATTCGTGCTATACAAATCTTAATAAGCAATTGGAGCGGGAAGTACATGTAAATATAATAGATCAATCCGATGTTCAAATCAATAACAGTGGAAACTCAAATTTCTCTCGAGAATGTACGAATAAGGAGCTTAAGGAACAGTATTTAATTGGTTTAAAAACAGAACTTCAAGCAAGTAAAATTATTCTTAATGAGGTGAGTCCTGAATTTACAGTTCAGATCTCAAATTTTAAAATCAACGAATCGACAACAACAGAAACTTTTAGCGATACTGTTTCGGATAATCACGGAGAAACCTTTGAACTTACTTCCATTGATGTTTCAGCATCGGGAACGTTAACGCGCGTATCCAATGGAGAAATGTTCTCCTGGAGCGCAAATAAAGACAAGGAAGAAAAGGTAACAACCAACCGAGCAGCCGGTCAAGTAATTACTGGGGGACAATAAAGAAAAAACTGAGTACCGCGAAAAGTAACTCAGTACTAATGTTGCTCTCGACTATAGTAACAAAGTTGGATCACGCTCTGGCGTTGTTATTGTCAAAGAAATATTTAAAGCGATCGATTAATTGTTCTTTGATTTTAAGTATTTTCGAATCGTTCTTAACTCAAGATTTTGAGGATAAGAATGAAACCAAATATTAATCTTCTCGTAAGCAACTTGAATGTCGAACTGTTAAAAAAAAGTTAACTTTAAGCAAATATTAAGATTCGGTACAATAATTGAATCTTAAAAGGAAAATCAAGAACACTATGAAAAATATCATTACTTGCCTAAGTTTAATTTTCATGAGTCAAATGACTTTCGGTCAGAACTATGACGAATTGAAAATCCTGTATGCAGATGGAGCGTATAAAAAACTAGTAGCAAAAGCGATCAAGATTACGGAGAATGATAACAGCAAGAAGGAGGTGCCTCCCTACATTTGGGCTGCCAAAGGTCTTCACAAAATACATTTATCAGGTGATCCAGGCGAAAGGTATAAAAATGCGTATAAAGACGCAATCAAATATTTAGGAAAAGGCGTGAAGTACGACCTAAAAATAAATGATGGTGCTACTATTGCTGATGAAGAGTTCGTTGATTTCGTTGAAGAATTCCAAATGTCGCTCCTTACGCGAATTAGAAATGATGTTGACGCTGGTCAAGCTAGAAAAGCATATTCATGGACTGTTAAGTACAACAAAATCACAGCGCACCTTGTTGGCTCGAAATATTTAGCTGGAGCATGTAAATTCTTAGATTCAGATCCAGGAACTTCAAGAGCACTGTGGATTGAAGCGGATAATTTATTAAAAGAAGTTACTAGCATTGAAGGTTGGAGCGAAGCGGATAAAAATATGTTTATGTACGGAGTATTGTATTCTGCAGATGCCTTAAAAAACAAACGTCAAAAAGACAAAGCCAAAGAACTTTTAAATAAAGTGGCTCAATTTTTTGAAGAAGACGAAACATGGAAAGAGAAATATGACGAGATTGTCAATTCATAATCCAACGATTTTATAACTAAACCCGTTCTAATAGTATAGAGCGGGTTTTTTATTGCAATTTGTTTTCCTAATTTAGCTTTCTCTGACTAGAACTTATGAAAATAGCCCTTCTCCCTCTACTCCTTTATGCATTCGGATCATTCGGTCAAACTTACAACCCTTTCTACGCAAATCTTGCAGATGCTTGTAATCAGGATACCGTCAATCAAAATTTAGTCACATTTGAAAGCTTTGGAGAAAAACAAGTTGGATCGACAGAGCTTGAAAACACATACGATTGGCTTTACAATGCTTACGTGAATTATGGATATACAGACATTCAAGAAGATCAATTTTTCGCTTCAGGAGTAAGTACAAAAAACCTTGTCGTAACGAAAACAGGTTCTGTTTATCCAAACACATATGTTATTATTGATGCGCATTACGATACTAAAAACGGTCCTGGTGCGAATGACAATGGGACAGGAACCGTAATCTTGTTGGAATTGGCGCGGCTTTTGGAAAATGTTGACACAGAATATTCAATAAAATTCATTCACTTCAGCGCTGAAGAAGATGGTTTGCTCGGAAGTCTCAATTACGTAAATGACGATGTAATTACCACAAACATGGATATTCGACTGGTATTCAACATTGATCAAGTTGGTGGAACTGCTGGAATGACAAACGACATTATCGTTTGTGAGAGAGACGAAAGTCCACCAGCGGCTAATAATGCTGCATCCGCAATAGCAACTACCGAATTGGCCAACTGCATTGAATTCTATTCCGCACTCAACACTGAATTTTATTTTGCTTACGGATCAGATTACGTTCCGTTCATGAACAACGGCGAAGTTGTCACTGGACTTTATGAAAAGAATGAATCTCCCTACTCGCATACAAGTCAAGATTTGATTGTAAATATGGATTCGGACTATTTATTCCAAGTAACCAAAGGCGCAATGGGGGCTCTAGCTCATTTTGTAATTGCTCTTGACGAAGTTTCACTTTCTGAGTTCGATAAATCAGCGATTAAGATTTATCCAACGCCTTCGGATGGCAATTTATCGATTGAAACGGATCGCCTCGTCGGTCAAAAAGCGAACATAACTGTGTTTGACATTTCCGGAAAAATTATTTGGAACCAGTCAATTTCATCCTTTAGTCCAAAAGAACAAATTCAATTGAATAATTTGAATGCGGGCAGTTACTTAATGGCTGTGGAATCTGAAGAACAAATTTATCGACGTAAGATCGTTCTTGAGTAGCCTTTATTTGGATTTGAACAATTCCTATTGAATAACATCATTGCACATTGCTGCAATAGGGCCAAGAACCTCTTATCTTTGAAGCAATGAAAAAAGCATTGCAATTACTTCGGAACAAGTTTATCCTCGCCACGGTCATATTCTTTGTATACACGTTGTTCTTGGACGAGAATGACATATTCACTATATTTTCTCAATCAAACAAGCTGAGTCATTTAAAAGATGACACAAACAAGATGATAAAGGATTTGGAGGAAACCCAAATTACTTTGAAAAAGTTAAAATACAAGCCCGAAGTGGAACGATTCGCGCGAGAACAGAAGTTCTTTAAAAAGGACGATGAAGATATTTACGTAATCTTCTACGAATAAAATCTACTCCAAACTTACTCCCTGATCGAAAAAATTATTTTGATTGGAATCAATAATATCAACATTGTAAAAATAGAACCTGGCGATTTGGGTATAATCATATCCGAATTTTGCCATATTCATCGCTCCTTCTTGGCAGAGACCGACTCCATGTCCAAAGCCACGACCATTTAGCACCACCTGGGTTCCTTCCAAATATGTATCGAAATACGTAGATTTTAAATAGAATTTCACCCGCAAATCGCGCATGGGAACTCCTAATGAGGGATGAATATAAAAAGCACTTCGCTGTTCTTGTTTAAAATTGTAAATCTTATCGCCGTACTTTTCTTCAGTTACACCATAGTTCGTTTTAAGGAATGATTCCCATTTCGACTTATCAATACTTTTCGTCCAAGTAGCTTGAGGTGTATGTATACAAAAAGTATCAATAAATGTTCCTACGTAAGAAACGGAGGTATTCCAAACGTGAGCCGCGTCACAAATTTGACCACCACAATTCGCTGAGAAATAGGATGCTACCAAATAATTTGATTGATCCACAAGTACTTTTCCTGCCGTTGCCTTAACCGCAGTCATTATTTTTGGAGTATGACGAAGCATGTTATGGTATGCCTGGCAATGAACGCCATCGCACAATTGAAACCCATCCTTTTTATGGCGGTACTCGTTTTTTAAGGCATAGGTTCTGCTCATCAAAGCTTGAACTTTGTAATATTCTATATGGCGACCTCCCCCCCCCTCCGATTCCACAACGCCCGATAAATAATTATCCATGTCAATAAGGTTGACAACACGCAAGCGAGAACCGTCACTTGATATTTCTAAATTATCCCGGTAATAATGCTGTTTAGAAGTAGGCGACAAAGCCTTTACATTCAACGCTGAGTTTACCGTGTCTTGAATAACGATAATTTTCTCAAAAGTCTTATATGTGCCATTGAAACTAACTTTTACATTTCCCCCTGTAATATCAACAATCATGGAAGACAATTTGCCCAAATCCGTTGAATCTCCTATCACAGAATAATTTCCTTGATGAAGGTTAATTGAAACGCGTTTGACCTTGAGAGAATAAAGCAAACCAATCCTAAGCTCTTGCGCAAAAGACAGCTGGCTGACAGTAACAAACAGAATGAAGATAAGAAGCTTCATATATCAAAATTACAATTCGTAAGCACCTCGATTTAAGGTCTAGTGAATAGTTTTCAACAAGGATTGTGCAACTTTTTTACTTGCGCCTCCTCCACCGAGAACCCCCTCCAATTCATCGTACTTTTTCAGCAGCTCAGATCTGTACTTTTCATTCGAAATCAATTGATTCAATTCAGCCTTGATATTCTTTGCTGTGCATTCAGCTTGAATCAATTCCTTCACCACTTCTTCATCCATTATAAGGTTGACCAATGAAATGTATTTCACTTTTATCAGCCGCTTTGCAATCATGTATGAGATTTGCGATCCTTTGTAACAGACCACTTCTGGAACCTTGAACAATGCCGTTTCTAGGGTTGCAGTTCCTGACGTCACAACTGCAGCTGTTGAATTGTACATTAACTCATAAGTTTCTCCAAAAATAATTTTTACCGAAGTATCGATACTCGCATAAAAATCCGCATCCAAAGAAGGCGCTCCAGCAATCACGATTTGGTAATCGGGATGTGCCTTAACCGCTTCGAGCATTATTGGGAGCTTCTTAGAAACTTCTTGTTTTCGGCTTCCTGGTAGAACTGCGATTATCGGTCGTTCATCCAAATTGTTCCGACTTAGAAACGCTTGATTTGTTGCACTAAAATCATGCTTTTCGATCTCGTCAAGTAAGGGATGTCCAACATATTCTACATCGTAATCAAACTTCTTATAGAAGTCCTTTTCGAAAGGTAAAATAACAAACATCTGATCAACAATCTTCTTGATTTTATGAACGCGGTTTTGTTTCCAAGCCCAAATTTGCGGTGAAACGTAATAATACACTTTTATACCTTTCGCTTTTGCCCACTCAGCAATTCTTAAATTAAATCCTGGGTAATCGACCAATATTAAAGCATCTGGTTTGAATTCTGAGATATCATTTTTACAAAAGGAAATGTTCTTAAAGATCGTTCTAATGTTCATTAAAACTTCAACAAAGCCCATGAATGCCAAATCTTTGATGTGCTTGGTCATTCCTTCTTGCACGTCGTTCATTTTATCTCCTCCCCAATATCGAAAATCAATATTAGGATCTTCATCCAAAAGGGCTTTCATCAAATTACTCGCATGCAAGTCACCTGATGCCTCTCCTGCAATAATGTATAGTTTTGTTCGCTTGGACATTTAGAAGAACTTAACGTAGATAATATAAGGAGCAAACAATAATGTTCCTATGATGATCCCACGACCAATATTGTAATACTCTTTATTCAGGGTTGTATAGAACCAAATTAGGTTTGACAACAATGAAACAGTGATTACTTTGACTTGCATTGCATCAAATCCTTTAAAATCACTCCACAATCGTCCTACCGTGTGGTTTTGAATCCATGAAAAAAGAAAGATAACGATTGGAATAAAAATCAAAGGTGAAACAAGTCCAATCAGAACTCCTATTGCATGTTGTCTTGTAAATTTTATCATCTTCATAAATTCCAATTTTCTAATTCCTTAATTGCCTTATAATGTGTCATGTCAAACTGAGTTGGAACAACAGTTGCGTATCCCTTTGCAATCCAGAATAAATCGGTATCGTCTGATTGATCAATGTCTATAAAATCACCTGAGAGCCAATAGTACGTCCTATTGAATTGATCTGTTCGTGTTTCAAATCGATCCTCCCAATACGCATGTGCTTGCCTGCAAATTTTTATTCCTTTCAATGCTTCCTTTGGAAGATCTGGAATATTTACATTCAAACAAACGCCCTCTGGAATTCCATTTTTCAAAGAAGATTCTACAATTGATTTTACAATATCGATAGCCGCAGAAAAGTCCGCCTCCGAATCAAAAGAACAGAGCGAAAATCCAATGGAAGGAATCCCTTCCATTGCGCCTTCAACTGCTGCGGACATAGTGCCAGAATAGAGAACATTCGTAGCAGTATTTGCACCGTGATTAATTCCTGAAACAATCAAGTCAGGTTTTCTATTCAAAATTTGATGAATCCCTAATTTTACGCAATCAACTGGAGTTCCCGAACAGGCAAAAGATTCTATTCCAGGAAATAGTTTTGAAGGATACAACCTTAATGGATCATTAATAGTAATAGCGTGTCCCATTCCCGATTGTGGAGAATCAGGAGAAATCAATACAACTTCACCAAAATCCTTAACAGCTTCGTAAAGAGATGCGATCCCTTTCGAAGTTATTCCGTCATCATTTGTAATTAAAATAAGAGATTGTTCTGTTGCCATTTGAAAGGATAATTATATCTCGCCCAAAAGTAACTAAAGTTCTGTAATTCTTTACTAAGATTTAGCTCATAATCTGATGGTTTTAACTATTTTCGCTTGACTTTATGAAGGGAAAGATGACAACGTCAGAGCTTATTAAAACTGTATCTAATATTACGCTAGAGAATATTGACACGATCAATAAGCTTGTGGGTAATTTGAATGGAGATCAGGTGAAGTGGAGACCCGACCAAGGATTTTGGAATATCTCTGAAGTTCTATCACATTTAAACGAATACAGCCGCTATTATCAACCTACCTTCAAAAAGAAAATTGCAAGCACTCGTTTTACCTCGACCAAAGAAGCCTTTTTAAGTTCCCCTTTGGGGCGTTCTGCATGGAAATCAATGAAGCTGGGTAATGCTAAGAATATCAAACGAAAATTCAAAGCGCAGAAAGGATACAATCCATCAATAGATTCTAGTCTTCTTACGGGACGAGAATTTGAGGATTTTATTAAACATCAAACCGATCTGCAATCCGTTATTGAATTGGCGCAAACAGTGAATATGAAACGTGTGAAAATTCCGATTTCTATTTCGAAAATTGTTCGACTCAGATTAGGAGATGCATTACTATTTGTGGTATATCACAACGAAAGACACGTTCAGCAAATAGCGAACTTGGTGAATCATCCAAATTTCCCGAAAGCTTAATATGGCAAAAGAGCATGGATACTGTATGGTTAGCGTGGCCCCTGTTCGAGTCGACAAAAAAGACCAAAGTGAAATCGTAACCCAATTGCTTTTTGGTGAAGTCATTTCCATTCTCGAATTAAGCCATCCGTGGGCTAAAATATCGACGTTTACAGATGGCTACGAAGGCTGGATTGATTTTAAACATGTCCGTTTGATCTCCGATAAAGAAATGAAACGCTGGATAAATGGCTTGTCGTATTCAAAAGATAAAACGAGAAGTCTTCAAACGCCTTGGGGGATTCAATCCATTTACCGCGGCTCATCGATCCCAGAAGGAATGAATGCATTCTCCATTGGTGCTGATGAATTCAAATGGCTTGAAGAAGAAAAAAATGAGAACACTACTGTTCTTGATTTTGCAAACGATTACATCAACACTTCTTATTTGTGGGGAGGAAAGACTCCTTTCGGAATTGATTGTTCAGGATTGACACAAGTCATTTATCGATTTGCAGGATTCAACCTACCAAGAGATGCATTCGAGCAGGTTACAATCGGAGCGAAAGTTGAATTTAAAGATGTTGAAGCCGGAGATTTGGCTTATTTCGAAAACAGCTCGGGAAAAATAACACATGTCGGGATCTGTAACAATCAAGGCGAAATAATTCATGCAAGTGGTCATGTTCGCGTCGATCAGTTAACAGAATCAGGAATAATAAACAGTGATTCTGGCGACTTAACACACAAGCTAACAACGATTAAGAGATTATGGTATCCTTCAATTTGAGATAAACATAAATTAAACGATATTTACACTAAATATTAGAGAAATATGAAAGTACTTATTACAGGAGGCGCAGGTTTTATCGGAAGCAATCTTGCCAAAAGGATGGTCGATGATGGAAACGATGTGGCTGTTCTATACTCTCTGTAGAAAGAAAATAAGTTATATCGAAGCTCCTAAGAAAAGGTGTAATTACAAAGTAGAGCGAAGAGTTGGGAGTTCTAAAAAACTAATGAGATTAACCGAATACAAGCCGCATACAGAATTAAACGACGGTTTAAGTAAAATATACAAACGCAATTACTAGAATTGATATGACAACAGACGCACAAATTTTTGACTTAATTAAAGACGAACACCAAAGACAACTTCATGGAATTGAATTAATTGCTTCGGAAAATTTCGCAAGCGATCAAGTTATGGAAGCCATGGGAAGTGTACTTACAAACAAGTATGCCGAAGGTCTTCCAGGGAAACGTTATTATGGTGGTTGTGAAGTTGTAGATAAAATCGAAAACTTAGCAATTGAGCGTCTTTGTAAATTATTTGGTGCAGAATGGGCAAATGTTCAACCTCACTCAGGTGCTCAAGCGAATGCTGCTGTTCTTCTTGCTTGTCTTAACCCTGGAGATAAAATTTTAGGATTCGATCTATCGCATGGCGGTCACTTAACACACGGTTCTCCGGTTAACTTTTCTGGAAAAATTTACAATCCTCATTTCTATGGTGTAAGTAAAGAAACAGGGCAAGTTGATTACAATATGCTTGAAGAAGTAGCCAAAAGGGAAAAACCAAAATTGATTATTTGTGGAGCATCTGCATATAGTAGAGATTGGGATTACGCTAGAATTCGTAAAGTTGCAGATGAAGTAGGCGCTTTAATTTTAGCAGATATTTCTCACCCAGCAGGATTGATCGCAACTGGATTGTTATCGAATCCAATGGAACATTGCCACATTGTTACAACAACGACACACAAGACATTAAGAGGACCACGAGGTGGGGTAATTATGCTTGGAAAGAACTTCGATAACCCTTATGGGTTGAAATGGAAGAACGGAAATCCAAAATCAATGGCTGCATTATTGGATGCAGCTGTTTTCCCTGGAACTCAAGGCGGACCTTTAGAGCATGTAATTGCTGCTAAAGCCGTTGCTTTCGGTGAAGCTTTAACGGATGGCTACAAAGTATACATGAAGCAAGTAAAAGAAAATGCTTCGGTTATGGCTGATGAATTTGTAAAACGGGGGTATGCAATTATTTCTGGTGGTACAGACAATCACTCCATGCTAATTGACTTACGTTCGAAAAACGTTACAGGAAAAGATGCTGAAAACGCATTGGTTCTTGCTGATATCACCGTTAACAAAAACATGGTTCCATTTGACACCGAATCACCATTCGTAACTTCTGGAATTAGAATCGGTACTCCTGCGATCACATCTCGTGGTGTTAAACCTAATGAGATGGCGAAGATTGTTGAGCTTATGGACAAGGTAATTACGAACATTGACAACGAGGAGGTTATTTCTTCAGTGCGCTCTGAGGTGAATGCTTTAATGAGTGAGCGTCCTTTATTTGCATGGTAATCTAGAATTTAGATATTGGACCTCTGCGCTTTTGGATATTAGACGATGAAGTTTAGAAAAATGAATGTCTAAAATCTAACATCCAAAAGTGAATTTACGAACAATCCTAAAATCCAATCAATGAATACAGCCCAAGATATTATCGAGCATTTAGAGCTCATCCCTCACCCAGAAGGTGGATTCTACAAAGAAACGTTTCGAAGTGAAGGTTCTATCAGTAAATCGGAATTGGGTGAAGATTATAGTGGTGATAGAAGTTACAGTACAGCGATCTACTTCCTTTTGACATCTGATTCATTTTCGGCATTTCATAGAATCAAACAAGATGAATTTTGGCACCATTATGATGGAGCTGCAATTAACGTTCATGTCATTGATTCGAATGGAATATATAGCTGTACAAGAGTTGGAAAAGGCTTTAAGATTGGTGAAGTTCCTCAATTCGTTGTAAAGGGTGGTTCTTGGTTCGCGTCTGAAGTTAGTGACAATAGTTCTTTTTCATTGGTTGGATGTACGGTTTCCCCAGGATTTGATTTCAATGATTTTGAATTGGCAGAAAGGCCCGAACTTATTGAAACGTATCCTGAGCATTTAGAAGTTATTTCGAGATTGACAAGATAGGTATTGATATTTGGATGTTCGATATTAGATTTTAGATTTTGTAGTTAAAAAAATAAACTTATAAGTTCTAAAATCCAAAAGGGAGTTCACGACCGATTCAATATCCAAAAGTGAGTGCAAAGAACAATTCAAGAAGAGTCAGCCGACCACCTAAGTCGCAGATTGCTTTCTAATAATCCTCCAAAATAATTTCGGTAAAAAACGCTTAATCATTACTGCTTTAATTTCTCTATTTCCAATCAGGACTTCCTTTTTATTCCTTCGAATTGCATCTAAAAGTTGTCGTGCGCATTCTTCCGCTGACATTCCCGTTTCTTGGTTATGATCCATTATGCCATGCTTCTCGCCGGATGAATTGATAGCATTCACTGATATCTCTGTATTTATCTTACCAGGACAGGCAATTGTCACGTGAATGTTGTTCTTCTCTTCTTCCAGTCTTAAACTCTCGTAAAACCCATGTAAGGCGTGTTTAGAGGCACTGTAAGCGCTTCGTAAGAAGAAACCAAACTTTCCTGCAATACTTGAAATTATTAAGTAATGCCCCGATTTTTGTTGACGAAAAACAGGCAGAATTGCTTTCGCTAAAGCGATATTTCCAAAGTAGTTGATTTCCATAATTCGTCGGTCGACATCCAATGGTGTTTCGTGCACTTCAGAACGCTGCGACTTGCCTCCATTATTAAAAAGAAAATCGATTCTTCCAAAATGGTCTTTGACCTGTTTAACTAAATCTTCAAAATTTCCAGATTTCTCAAGGTCCAATGGAATAATCAGGTGGTACTCTGAATTTTGAAGCTTTGCTTTCAACTCTTGAAGTTTCGATTCAGTACGCGCTGACAAAACAACTTTTCCGCCTTCATTCGCGACTTGAACAGCCATCGACTCACCTATTCCAGATGATGCGCCTGTGATCCAAACAACTTTATCCTTGAACATATTATGATATTAGTTAAGAATCAAAAATAGTATAAAATAGTAAGGAGGGGGCACAATTGCGATTTGGCATTCTTACAAAACAAAAAAATCCCGCCTCAATTAAGAAACCGGGATTTATATTAGTGGTTTCGATCCTAAAGATCGTCTGGTAATTCAATTGTTTTAAATTCTTTTTGTCTTGGTTTCAACTGATCGATGAAAACAATTTTGAATTTTTCGCCATCAATTGTGTAAATCATTTCAGAAATCCCATTAATAATAGCGGGTGGCAATTTCTTTGAATTGTAGAATTTAGCATCTAGTAATTCGTACGTGTTATCATCATATTGAAGAAATACAGAAACAATCTTTCCGTTTTCAACACGGGTCTTACCGCTAATACAGCGCGACCCACCATCTTCAAAGTATGAGAGATAAACATTTCTGTGCATGTCATCCGAAACAGAATGTGAACCTCTAGCGTCAAAAGCTTTTTGTAATCTTGTGAAGCAATCTTGAGATGTTGCCGACATAGATAATAGCACCCCAAAGAAAATTAATAGTATTCTTTTTTTCATATTTAGCATTTTTTGAGCTTAAGCCCGAGTTTCAAATATAGCAAGTTTGGTTTAATTTTTGTCGCCTACTATTTAATTTCTTTATTTTGTGACAAATTCAATTTCGATGAGTGAAAACCAAATAGCAGACCAATTTTCCCAATCTTTGAAAATTTTGCAATTATTTAACAATTCAGAAAACATTTCAAAAATTACAAGAGCGGGTGATATCATGACTTCCAGTATAAAAGATGGAGGCAAAATAATCAGTTGTGGAAATGGCGGATCAATGTCTGACGCAATGCATTTTGCAGAAGAATTGACTGGACGCTTCAGAGACGACCGACCTTCAATCGCTGCTTTATCAATTTCTGACCCCAGTCATATTACCTGTGTTGGAAATGATTATGGCTTTGATTCTATTTTTTCTCGATACATTGAGGGTGTTGGAAAACCGGGTGATGTTTTGCTTGCAATATCAACTTCTGGAAATTCTAAGAATGTCATTAACGCTATTAATGAAGCAAAAAGAAAAGGAATGGTAGTCATTGGGTTGACAGGAAAAACTGGAGGCGAAATGGCAAATCTTTGCGATGTTGAAATAAGAGCACCTCATTCTGAGTATGCAGATCGAGCTCAAGAGATCCATATTAAGGTGATTCATTCACTTATCGGTTACATTGAAAATAATATCTAAAAACCAACGAAACACGGCAACGAATTAATTACATTTGCAGCGAAATTTTATCAAGAACAATGGGAACAATTGCACAACAATTTGAGTCAGGAGGACAAAGCTCTGACAAAGGAATATTTAACAACTTAGTTATGCTTGCGCGTGTTGACGGAACTGTTGACGATACGGAACAAGATTTATTGAATCGAATTTCACACCGTTTGTCTTTAACTGATGAACAGGTGAGTGAAATTCTTGAAAACCCTAATAATTACCCAATGATTCCACCTTCAGGAAAAGAAGATAGAATTGAGCGCTTTGTTCAGTTCATTGAAATGATCTGTATCGATGGAGTAATTGACGCTAAAGAAGAAAAACTAGCAAACAAATACGGAATTGCTTTGGGTTTTAAATCTGAACAAGTTGTTGAATTAGAGGCTATAATTATAGACAAATTTAAGGCAGGAGTGGAAGCAAATGAAATTATCGCTTCATTGATGTAAAATTACACTTCTTTATTTTGAGCCGTTCTAATGCAAATTAGAGCGGCTTTTTAATTGTAAACAAGTTGTTGAAAACTCCACATCCTTATTGTACTGGAAACCGTTTTCGATGGATTAAATTCAGTAAATTTGTCACTTACTGAATTTGAAATGGTTCAAGAGGAATTACAGACTAAAGTAAAGAGCATCTTCTCCGCATACCTGGAGCAAAATGGACACAGAAAAACACCTGAGCGATTTGCCATACTCTCTGAAATTTACAACTACGAAGGACACTTTGATATTGAGTCTCTTTATGTTGAAATGAAAAATCAGAATTACCGAGTTTCGCGAGCAACGCTTTACAACACCATAGAACTTTTATTGGCTTGTAACCTTGTTAGAAAACACCAATTCGGTAAAAACATCGCACAATTTGAAAAAGCACACGGTTCTAAACAGCACGATCATGTTGTTTTAACCGATACAGGTGAATTGCTTGAGTTTTGCGACCCAAGAATTCAAAATATTAAATCAACGATTGAAGAAATTTTTGATATTGAAATCCAACACCACTCGTTGTATTTCTATGGCGTAAGAAAAGGAACTAAAAAGAAATAATTTGACTTTAGAATTTGACATAAACATCGAAGATCCTGTTATTACTTATTCTTTAGCAGGAAAAATTACCTCAGACGACGATTTCGAGGAATTGGAGAAATTTGTATTTAATCACTTGAATCAAAATTATTTCAGAATCATTTTTGATTTAGCAGAATTGACCCATACAAACTCATCCGGAATTGGATTCTTTATGAGAACGCTCACAAAAGCGAGAATTTTAGGGGGAGATTTGGTTTTATTAAGAATTGAAGGAAACGTTAAGAAGATCTTTGAAATAGCGAAGTTAGATGAGGTCTACACTATCTATAAGAATAAAGAAGAAGCATTAAATCACTATAAGCAAATACAATGAAAGTAGACGTATTACTCGGTTTACAATGGGGAGACGAAGGCAAAGGAAAAATTGTCGATGTACTGACTCCTAAGTACGACATTATCGCGCGTTTTCAAGGAGGGCCAAATGCTGGTCACACACTTGAGTTCAATGGTATCAAACACGTTTTGCATACGATCCCGTCTGGAATTTTTAGAGATGGCGTTATGAACTTGATTGGAAACGGTGTCGTTATCGATCCTGTAATTTTCCAAGGAGAGTTGGACAAATTAGAGCCGTTCAACATTGATTACAAATCAAGATTATTGATCTCTAAGAAAGCACACCTTATTCTTCCAACACATCGACTTCTTGATGCAGCATCAGAAGCAGCAAAAGGAAAAGATAAAATTGGTTCTACATTGAAAGGTATCGGCCCAACTTATATGGATAAAACGGGAAGAAACGGATTGCGTGTTGGAGATATCTATTCGCCGAATTTCAAAGGAAAATACAAAGCGCTCGTTGAAAAGCACAAGCAAATGCTTAAGCGATATAAAGATTTTAATTTTGATCTTTCTGAACTCGAAGGTCCTTGGATGGCGGCGATTGAATTATTGAAAGAATTGGAAGCTGTGGATAGCGAACAATACATCAACGATGCGATCAAAGCGGGTAAGAAGGTCCTGGCTGAAGGTGCTCAAGGAACAATGCTTGATATTGACTTCGGAACATATCCATTCGTGACTTCATCAAACACTGTTACAGCTGGTACTTGCACCGGTTTAGGTGTTGCTCCAACGAAAATCGGAAATGTAATCGGAATTTTCAAAGCCTATTGCACAAGAGTTGGTAGTGGTCCTTTCCCTACTGAACTTGAAGATGAAGTTGGTGAGAAAATTAGAAAAGAAGGATCTGAATTTGGAGCAACTACGGGACGTCCTAGAAGATGTGGATGGGTTGATTTACCGCAATTGAAATATGCCATTATGATCAATGGTGCATCTGAGCTATCAATGATGAAAGCAGATGTTTTAGATAATTTCGATACGATTCGTGTTTGCACGCATTACTTAATTGACGGAGAGAGATACGATTACTTCCCTTACGACGTTAATGATGTTGAAGTTGTTCCTGTATATGAAGACATCAAAGGTTGGAATTGTGACACGACGAAGTTAACTTCGATTAATGACGCTCCTGCTGAGTTGAAAGCATACGTTGAATATTTGGAACGCAATTTGGAAGTTCCAATTACAGTTGTATCAGTTGGACCTGATAGAACGCAAACATTAGAAAACAAAGAGAATAAAGTACTCGCTTGAATTTAAAATTCAACATATTGAAAAGTGCGCTTATTTTTAGCGCACTTTTTTTGCATACAGCCATTGGCTTTGCGCAAGATGATATTCTGGAACTTTTACCAGGGTCTGACTTTGTTGAATTCAGTAATAAAAGAGCCTACCATCGACTTGTTGGAAACGTTCATTTCACCTACCAAGGAAACGAAATGTTTTGCGACTCTGCTCATTACTATGAAAAGGCAAAAATTGTTAGAGCTTATGGAAAAGTCCATATCAACAAAAGAGATACCTTAAATCTATTTTGCGATTCCTTGTATTACAATGGTAAAAAGCGAAAAGCAACACTCTGGGGCAATGTTCGCGTGCGCGACAATGAGTTCAAACTTACGACGGACACGCTTGAATACGACGCAAAAAAAGGCCAAGCCTATTACCAACATGGCGGCAAGGTGCAAAGCATTAAATCCAATGAAGTTTTGACGAGCAAGATTGGCTATTTTCATCCGGAAACAAAGAATTTCTTTTTTAATAAAGACGTCGTCTACAAAGGTCCCGATATCAATATGACCACGGATACATTGCGCTATCTGTACAGTCAGAAAAAAACCTATTTCCAAGGCCCCACCAATATCGAAGCAAAAGAAACCACGATGTATTGTGAATTCGGATGGTACAATACCGAGACGGAAGAAGGCTCACTCCAAAAAAACGCGTGGATTGCAAGAGAATCAGGTTACATTTCTGGCGACACCTTATTGTACAAGCCGAACGAGGGTGAATACATTGGCTATGGAAATATTTATTACATGGATTCCGTTCAAAATATTTCATTCAATAGTGACTATGCCTACTCTTCTGATACCTTGAATTACTCGCTTTTAACAGGGCATGCGTATGCTACTAAGATTATGCAAGATGACACCTTGAATATTCATGCAGACACACTATTCAACTATAAATCAGACAGTTTAGAAATTATAAAAGCTTACCATGGAGCTAGAATCTTTTCGCGTGAATTCCAAGGCCGAGCAGATAGTATTATCTATAACAAAGCCGGAGGTAAAATTGAAATGCATTACTCGCCAATTGTTTGGGCTAAAACGGCAGAATTGAAAGGAACTTTTATTGATGTTGATTTAAACAACTCATTGGTAAAGCAAATTAACATCTACGACAATGCGACTATCTTAATGGAGGTTGCACCCGAATTGTATTACAATCAAATTGGAGGAAAGAACATCATCGCTGATTTTAAAGACAATGATTTGTACCAAGCAACTGTCGTTGGAAATGCAATGACAGTATCATTTCCGGAGGACAATGAAGTCGGAGACACAATAACTAAGGTTACCCGAATGGGAATGAATCGATTGTATTCAAGTCGTTTGAGAATTGACATTGACAGCAATGAAATTACCGGAGTAACGTATATCGACCAACCCGACGGGGTATTTTATCCAATGGATCAAATTGTAAAGTCAGAGCAATTCATTCCAGGATTTGATTGGAAAGAGCCACTTCGCCCGAAAAAAATGGAAGATATCTTCCGAGAAGATGTTATCGAAATTCAAGAGAAAAAAGACGAAGGCAGCCTTGAAAACTAGCTCGTCCCCTCCCTTGAGTTTCACGAATCTTTAGTTAAAGTAGAATCGACCCATTTCATATTTGAATTGGAAATCACAATTTCAAAGCGATCTATAAATAATCCAAATGGATTCTCAACTCCTTTATATGCCCCGTTCTTTCTATAAAAGTAAATTTTTCGTTCTTTTTAATTAAGTAAAAAAGTCAAAGAACATTTTTATCTCAAGTGCTGCGCGATACAATCAAGCGAGAATATGTAAATCATCAAACAAAAGAACAAAAAACGATTTACTCACACTCTAAATTAGAGCTTCTAAAGTAGTTTAGAATTTCGATACGGCTATCAAACTCTTGATCAACCAAAGTTGCACAATCATTCAGCTCTTCCTCATTCAATTTGTAAAAATCCTTCAACATTTTATAATTAACTGAATCTGAATATGAAGGATCAATTAGTTCCGTAACTGTAGAATCGTAATCACGCACAAATTGCTCGCAATCGCATAAATTTTGAGCCACATTTATTTCGTCATTCTTTGTTCGCGTGCATGAGATTAAAACCAATACTACAATTCCAGAAAGAAAAATTTTCATCATTATTCAGAACTTTTACGTGAAACCCGCTGCACTCCTTCAACTTGCTCAAACTTCGTCATCAGTTGATTCAAATGCTCGGTATCATAAACCATCACTTTCATATTTCCTTCGAAAATTCCATCTTCAGTTTCGAAGGAAATTGATTTCATATTGATATTGTGCTGGTTTGAAATGATCTCTGTAATTCGATTCACAATTCCCATGCGGTCAATTCCACGAACCACAATTGAAGCAAGGTTCTCTTTGCGTTCCTTACTTTTCCAACGCGCCTTAATGCATCTATACGCCATTTTAGACATCAAATGCTCAGCATTGGAACAATTGTATCGGTGTATTTTAATTCCCTCGCTAATTGTAATGAATCCGAAAACATCATCGCCAGGAATTGGGCTACAACAAGCGGCCATTCTGTAATCAATGTCTTTGAAATCTTCACCAATAATTATCGTATCCGCTTTCTGATTCACTTTTGAAATCGCACTATCTCTTTTTCTAGCTTTTCTTGGCTTGGCAATCTTTTTTTCCAAATTAAGAATCCCTGCCTTGTTCTCAATTTCTCGAAGTTTCGAAAGGTCAATCTTCCCTTTCGCTATTTGAAAGTACAACTCCGTTGCCGTTGAAATTTTATAATACTTTTCAAGAACAGTTACATTGTCTCCAATAAATCGAATGTTGTGTTGTTTGAACTTTCGCGTTAAAATTTCCTTACCATCTTTGGCAATGATTTTTCGCTCTTCATTCAGCGATGACTTAATTTTTTGCTTGGCTCTTGCTGTCGCAACGAATTTCAGCCATTCCTCATTAGGCTTTTGCTTGGATGATGTTATAATTGCTACTTGATCGCCACTTTGCAATTCATAACTCAGCGGCATCAATTTATTGTTCACTTTAGCGCCGATACACTTATCACCAATATCGGTGTGAATATCGTAGGCAAAATCCAAAATGGTTGAACTCGTTGGAAGAACACGCAAATCTCCTTTTGGAGTAAAAATGTAGATCTCTTCCGTGAACAGGTTCAATTTGAACTCGTTAATGAAATCCATCGCGCTCACATCAGGACTCTCCATCAAGTCGCGAATTTCAGAAATCCAACGGTCAAATTTACTTTCGTTCGATTTAGATTCTTTATATCGATAATGCGCTGCAAGTCCCTTCTCCGCAATTTCATCCATTCGAGAAGAACGAATTTGAACCTCAACCCATTTACCAGTTGGCGACATTACCGTTGTGTGCAGCGATTCATATCCGTTAGCTCTAGGCGTCGAAATCCAATCGCGCAGACGATCAGGACTTGGTTGATAGAAATCGGTTACGATACTGTAGATTCTCCAACAATCAGGCTTCTCGAATTCAGGCGGCGTTTCAACAATAATTCGAATGGCGAAAATGTCGTATACCTCTTCAAAAGGAACACCTTTCGTTTTAATTTTTCGAGCAATCGAAGAAATAGATTTGGTTCTAACTTTGACTTTATAAATGTAGCCTTCTTGCGTAAGTGCTTCACGGATAGGGTTTACAAATTTTCGAACGAAACGATCTCTTACATCTTTCGTCGATTTTAATTTTGTTTGAATGTCTTGGTAAATATCAGGCTCCGTATATCTAAAAGCAAGATCTTCCAATTCATTTTTAACGGTATAGATACCCAAACGATGTGCCAGCGGTGCGTACAAAAACTTCGTCTCCGAAGCAATCTTTATTTGTTTGTCCTGACGCATCGAAGCAAGTGTTCGCATGTTGTGCAAACGATCGGCGAGTTTAATTAGAACCACACGAATATCATCAGATATCGTAAGAATCATTTTTCTGAAGTTCTCCGCTTGTACAGACGCATTTTCATCAAATACTTCTGGAATCTTGGTTAATCCGTCGATGATTAATCTGACTTTTTCGCCAAATAAATGTTCAACGTCTTCAAGTGTAATATGCGTATCCTCAACCGTATCATGCAACAATGCACAAACAACCGCGGTAGCACCAAGTCCCATTTCATCGACACAAATTCGTGCCACAGCAATTGGGTGAAAAATATAAGGTTCACCAGATTTTCGACGCATTTCTTTGTGCGCGTCAACCGCAACATCAAATGCCTTTCGAATAATTGCAGTATCTTCTTTGGTACGGTCTTTTAAAGCACGAAGTAGTCCGCGGAAAGCATTTAAGATCTCCTTGCGTTCTTTTTCTAAATCGATATGAGCTGGAACTTCTGACATTTATTTTGCCGGAAGAACTTTCACTGAAACTTCTCCAAATCCAACGCGAACGTTGTCTTTTTCGCTATAACCTCTCATAATTACGGTATCGTGATCATTTATAAATCTACGTTCAGTTCCATCAGGCATAGATACAGGTTTTGTTCCTTTCCAAGAGACTTCAAGCATTGAACCATATTGCCCTTCTTCTGGACCAGAAATAGTTCCCGAAGCCATCATATCGCCTGCATTGATATTACATCCATTGCTTGTGTGATGCGCCAATTGTTGATTCATATTCCAATACATGTGCTTGTAGTTAGAATTCGTCACAACTTTTTCAGTACTGTTTTCAGGTTGAATCGCAACTTGAAGATTGATGTCAATATGCTTGTTACCACTGTATTCTAAATAAGGAAGCACTTTTGGATCTTGAACAGGTCCAGCAACTCTAAACGGTTCTAAAGCATCCAAGGTAACGATCCAAGGAGCAACATGCGTAGCAAAGCTTTTCGCTAAAAATGGCCCCAATGGAATGTATTCCCATTTCTGAATATCTCTCGCTGACCAATCATTGAACAAAGCCATTCCAAAAATATAATCATCGGCTTCTTTGGTTGAAATTGAATCTCCCAAAGGTTTTCCTTCGTAGGTGACAAACGTCATTTCCAATTCAAAATCCAACAAACGACAAGGTCCAAAAACAGGTGGCTCATCATCATTTATTTTTTGCTGACCTTTAGGTCTATGCATTGGAGTACCTGAAACAACAATTGATGATGCTCTTCCGTGGTAACCGACAGGCAAATGTTTCCAATTTGGCATTAAGGCATTGTCCGGGTCTCTGAACATACATCCAACATTATAAGCATGTTGTTCGCTTGAGTAGAAATCTGTATAATCTCCAATGCGAACAGGTATCAATAGGGTTACTATATCAATTTCGAGTAAGATTTGAGGAATGTGCTCTGTATTCGCTGATATCTCAGTATTGTCGCTTGAAAACAAATCAGAAAGGCGGTTTCTCAAAGATCGAGTTCCTTGTTTTCCTTTACGCATCATTTCATTCAGGGTCGTTGAATCGAAATCCTTCATAGTGAAGTCTAAGTCCTCTAAGTACCCCAATAACCACAATGCTCTTAAATCAATGACCATATCCCCAATTCGAGATACAACGCGAGCATCACCATCCGCAGATGAACCAATTCCGAACGGAAGATTTTGAATTGGGAAGTCCGAATTTGCAGGAACTTCAACCCATGATTTTAAAGTTGGATCGTTTGCTTTCATAGTTTACTTTTTTCTGCTGATCGAGTGAAGTCGAGCGCAATTATTTATTAAACGTTGAAAAGGAAGTGCATTATATCACCGTCTTCAACTATATACCCTTTTCCTTCTATTTTAAATTTTCCAGCTTCTTTAACGGCTGCCTCAGTTCCAAGCGTGACGAAATCCTCGTATTTCATTACCTCGGCACGGATAAATCCTTTCTCGAAATCGGTGTGAATAACGCCTGCCGCCTGAGGTGCTGTCATTCCTTTCTTGATTGTCCAAGCACGAACTTCCTTAACACCAGCGGTGAAATACGTATCTAAATTCAGCAATGAATAAGCAGAACGAATCAAACGATTCACGCCTACTTCCTCCAACCCCAATTCATCCAAAAACATTTGACGTTCGTCGTACGTTTCCAATTCCATGATGTCAGATTCAATAGCAGCTCCAATAACCAATACTTCGGCATCTTCATCTGCAACTGCTACTTTAACAGCTTCGACGTATGCATTTCCACTTTTTACAGAAGCTTCATCAACATTACACAAGTACATTACTGGCTTTGCTGTAATTAATTGAAATGATCGAACTATTTCCTCTTCCAATTCATCAAATTCCATTGAACGAACAGATTTCCCTGAATCTAATGTTTCTTTAATTTTAACTGCCAATGCATGTTCTTTGACAATATCCTTATCGCCTGATTTAACGGCACGAGCGACAGTACTAATCTTCTTTTCGATAGTTTCCAAATCTTTCAATTGAAGCTCGATATCGATTACTTCTTTATCTCTAACTGGATCTACAGAATTATCAACGTGGATGATGTTATCATCGTCGAAACATCTTAAAACATGAATGATCGCATCCGTTTCTCTAATGTTTGCCAAGAATTGATTTCCAAGCCCCTCACCTTTCGATGCGCCTTTAACCAATCCAGCAATATCAACGATTTCCATTGTTGTTGGCATTACTCTATCAGGATTCACCAACGTTTCCAGTTTTTCTAATCGAGGATCTGGAACCGAAATAGTTCCTATGTTTGGTTCTATGGTACAGAACGGGTAATTCGCTGATTGCGCCTTTGCATTTGAAAGACAATTGAACAAGGTTGATTTACCTACATTTGGCAAACCTACAATTCCACATTTTAAAGCCATTTATCTGATTTTTACGTAAAGATAATTGAAAGATGTAAATGAGCAACATACCGGGGTAAGTAGCTAAAAAAATCAGATGTATTTTATATAAAATTCGGAACAATTATTGCTTAAAGGAATATCTAAAACCCTCCTAATGAAACAAACATTACTTTTTTGCTGCGGATTATCATTCGCTACATCACTTCAAACCGTATGAATTGAGCACATTTGAAAAAGGATACGGCGGCGTTGATATCGGACCATTAAGAGGTGAATACGAAGGGATTCCATTATTTGGATTCATTCCTGATTCACAACGCTACTTTGATTTTCATCACTCACCGAATGATGTTTTTGAAAATGTGAACAAGCGCGAATTGGAGTTGGGTTGCTCGGCAATGGCTTCGTTTTTATACTTGATTGATCAGAAGCTTTAATAGTTCTGAATTCGAGAACGTTTTATCTTATCAACTAACTCTGGATTAATTCGTTAATTTCATTGAGGACTTTCATGCCATTGGGATTTTTAGAAACCGTTCTCTTTTTCTCTTTTATATTGGGATGTTTCAACTTTATCATTCTCCACAATCATTGAATTACGTATTAGATAAATCTAATGAGATTTTTTTTTGATAATAGTTTGAATACTTAAAGCTTGGAGACACCTCAACCCCTCACCACTATCCTTTAATTAACCGAGCATTTGTTTATAAAAAAGTAGCTTGTTTAACGGAACGTTTCGAAGTTTAGAGTACTTTTGTTTCGAAATAAAACTGTAATGAGCTCTTTTTGAGTTTAATTATTTTTTTAAAATACAATTTATGGCGCAAGACATATTTGATAAAATTAAGAAAAACAGAGGTCCTATCGGGCAACATTCCAAAGGAGTTCACGGTTATTTTACCTTCCCGAAATTAGAAGGGGAAATCGGTAACAAAATGATATTTCGTGGAAAAGAAGTTTTAATCTGGTCAGTGAATAACTACCTCGGATTAGCAAATCACCCTGAAGTACGTAAGGCGGATGCTGACGCTGCTGCAAAATACGGATTGGCTTATCCAATGGGGTCTCGCATGATGACTGGACAAACCGCGATGCACGAGCTTCTTGAAAAAGAACTATCGGAATTCATGGATAAGGAAGACTCTTTCCTTTTGAACTTCGGTTACCAAGGAATGGTTTCAGCTATCGACTGTATGGTTGATAGAAATGATGTTATTGTTTACGATAGTGAATCACACGCTTGTATTCTTGACGGAATGCGTTTGCACGTTGGGAAAAGATTTGTGTTCAAACACAACGACATGGAAAGCTTCGATAAGCAAATGGAAAGAGCTACACGTATCGTTGATAAGACAAACGGTGGAATCATGGTTATTACTGAGGGTGTCTTTGGTATGGCTGGAGATCAAGGTCGTTTAAAAGATATCGTTGAATTCAGAAAATCAGGAAAATACGATTTCAGATTATTTGTTGATGATGCGCACGGATTTGGAACTGTTGGTAAAACAGGACAAGGTTCAGGTGAGCTGCAGGGAGTTCAAGGTGAAATTGATATTCTTTTCGGAACATTCGCGAAATCAATGGCTTCAATTGGAGCATTTATTTCCGGTGATGAGCATATGATTGAATACTTACGCTACAACATGCGTTCTCAAGTATTCGCAAAATCACTTCCTATGACCTTAGTAGTCGGAGCTAGAAAACGTCTTGAATTATTAAGAGACCAACCTCAACACAAAGAAAATCTTTGGAAAATTGCTAGCGCTCTTCAATCTGGATTGGTTGAAGCAGGTTTTAATATTGGAGTGACAAACTCCGCTGTTACTCCTGTATTTCTTCAAGGTGGACTTGCTGAAGCAACAAACCTTACCTTTGATTTACGTGAGAACTATAACATCTTCTGTTCAATTGTAATTTATCCAGTTGTTCCTAAAGATACATTAATGTTGAGATTGATTCCAACAGCTTCTCACACGCTTGAAGATGTTCGATACACAATTGAAACATTCGTGGCAGTTAAAGCAAAATTAGACAACGGTGAATACCAATCAGAAGAAATGGCATCTGTAGAAGTTGATACGAAAGCTTAGTATTCAAAATAAATATTGAAAATGCCCTTTGGAATTCCGAAGGGCATTTTTTTTGATTAGAATTTTAAATTAGACAAATTAGCAGATGATTAAATCGTTACTCACTACTTTATCCCTAATATCTCTATGCGCCCATCACTCAAGCGCTCAAACATTTTCAGAGTCAAGTATTGCACTTGGTGTTGCTCATTAGTATATTGATTCAAACCTAATGGTTGGAGGCGCAGCTTTCTTTGACTTTAACAATGATGGTTGGGAAGACATCTATATTACTGGAGGAGATAATCGCGATCAACTATTTGAAAATGATCAAATAGGAAATTTTAATGAGGTAGGAATTGCCGCTGGACTCGGATTCACGGGCTCGATAAAAACCAATGGTGTTATCTCTGGAGATATTGACAATGATGGCTTCAACGATTTATTCATCACTACTTCTGAAAACCATCCGAACATTCTGCTTTTGAACAATGACAACAATACATTTACAGACATCTCAATTGACGCTGGAATTGTTTATTCCGTTTGGAGTATGACAGCCACATTTGGAGATTTTAACCGTGATGGCTTCCTAGACATATACTGCGGGAATTATGTCAAATACTTAACCCTTCCATTCTACACCTCTATTTTTGGCGGATATCAGAATAATTTGTACCTAAATATTGGTAACAACACATTTCTCGATGTCTCACCATCCTAAGGGATCATTAATACGGGAAGTACGCTCGCCACAACCTTTACAGATTTTGACAATGATTCAGACATGGATGTAATAGTTGGAAATGATTTTGGCCCCTTATACGGCGATAACTTATTGTTTGAAAACTAATTTCCAAGCACCAATTTTGATAACATTTCGGCAACATCAGGAATTATGGAAGAAATTAGTTCGATGGGAATTGCAGTCGGTGACTTTGACGAGGATTTGGATTTGGATTACTACATTTCCAATATGGCGGAAAACATTCATGAAGTCAACAATTTCGATGGAACCTTTACGGAAAGTGCTGCAAATGATGGAATTGAAGCTGCAAATGTCGTTTCATGGGGAACGTTCTATTTCGATTTCGACAACGACACTTATCTGGACCTTTTCATTGCCAATGGAGGGATAATGGGAACCGCTCTGCCGGAACCGAATAACCTGTACCGCAATCAGCAAAACGGCACCTTTTTTAACATTGCATTTGCTGAAGGAATTCAAGACACTTTAAGAAGCCGCGGTGCAATTTATGGGGACATTGATAACGATGGTGATTTGGACGTTTTGATTGTAAATAATGAATTAGACACTTCTATTGGACAAAACATTTCATTGTATAAAAACAATATGGATGGAGCTAAAAGCTGGATTAAAATAAACCTTGTCGGAGTAGAAAGCAATAGGAATGCTTATGGAGCACATATAGAGCTTTCTTCGAATGGCAGAACGTGGATGAGGGAAATCGATGGAGGATCAAGCTACCTATCGCACAGCAGCAGTATAGCGCATTTTGGATTGGGAAATTACACGAGCGTTGACAGTATTAAAGTTATTTGGCCGGATGGAGACGCTCAAACATTGACAAACCCGGCGATTAATCAAACCATAACGATTACTGAATTTGATGCAAGTGGAATAACGGAATTCGATATAGAAGAAATTTCGATTTACCCGAACCCAACGAACAAAGGAGTATTTGTAAAGAACCTTTCAAACAATTCAATTGAATCGTACGGAATATATTCATTGGATGGAAAGTTGATTCAAGAAGGAATTCTAAACGCTTTTTCACTTCAACTTATTGATGTGCAGAAAATGATTTCCGGCACTTATATTCTTCAATTAAATTCAAAAGGAAATACAGTTAGTAAGAAAATTTCGATCGTTCATTAAAACTTCCACTGGCCTTATGAAGAATGAATTAAGAGTGATTTAGGAATCTTATTTCCGAAATCGTCTTCAATTACAATTCGATAGTTTCCTTTTTCGAAACCCTTAATATTCAAGAAATAGAAGTTTAGAATTTAACCTGGGCTATACATTCAGTTTTAAAAGCCTCAAGGCAAAGCGCGAATCAAAGCATCTAATTCTTGTTTTGTATTGAACGAGTGAATGCAAATCCGCAAACGCTCTTTCCCCTCGGTAACCGTTGGTGAATAAATTGGTTTAACAGCGATATTCAAGGCTTGAATCTTTTCCGCAACCGTTTTAGTTGCTTCAATGGAACCGAACTCAATTATTTGAATTGGTGACATTTCATTTGAAATCAAACCAGAATGATAAAAATTGGAACGGAAATAAACCAAGTTGGAATTCAATTTGATTCGTCGATTTGAAGCTAAACCAGAGGAAGCTAATTTTAAATTTCGTTCAAAAACAGACTCTGGAAGCGCTGTTGTATAAATGAACGATCGCGCAAAATTATAGAGGTATTGAATCAAATCTGAACTCCCCAATACGCAAGCGCCATGAGAGCCATATGCCTTACCAAAGGTTACCAGTCGCGCAAAAACCAAATGAGATAGTCCCAATTCAAAAACCAAACCTTTACCGTTTTCACCAAACACGCCGCAAGCATGTGCTTCATCGACGATTAAATATGCGTTTCTTGATTTACACAAAACCGCTAGCTTCTTGATTGGTGCGAAATCTCCATCCATCGAATACAAGGATTCGACCGCGACATAAATTGAACCATCTGAACGCTCAATTTTAGCAGAAAGATCTTCAATGTCATTGTGTCTGAACGAGATCGTCTTTGCATGACTTAAGCGAATTCCATCTCTAACACTGGCGTGAATAAATTCATCATAGAGAATGGTATCACCACGTTGAGGAATGCTGCTAAAAAGCCCCAGATTCGCATCATAGCCTGAATTAAACATCAAACTTGATTGTACAGCAAAGATTTGAGCAATTTCAGATTCAATTTCGAGCATTCTTGGCGTTGTTCCGGAAATCAATCGTGAACCCGTAGCACCATAAGAAGAAATTTCACAAGAAAAATCCTCCTTGGAGAGCCCTAAATAATCATTTGAAAAGAAATCAATCATTCCATCAAATGAAGAAAGGGAACGCAAGGTTCCCTTTTCAATTCTATCTTCTAGTTTCTTATGGAGTCTTTGGTCCAAAATTATTCGGCTACTGTTACTTTTCTTGGCTGAAAACTATCATCCTTAATCTTCGCTCTAGCTTCGGCAAGTTTTTGAGCGCGTTCCGCTTCCTTTCTTTTTCTTTCAATCAAAATCGGATCAGGTTCTGTAACAGGTTGTTCACCATCTGAAAAAGCAGCTTTTGGCGTTAATCCTAATATTTTGAACATCTCCATATCCTCATTGTAATCAGGATTTGGCGTTGTCAGTAATTTATCTCCAGCAAATATAGAACTTGCTCCAGCCATGAAGCAAAGTGCTTGTCCCTCCATATTCATCATCGTTCTTCCTGCTGACAATCGCACAACTGACATTGGAAAAGCAATTCTAGTTGTCGCAACCATTCGGATCATTTCCCATTGTTCAATTGGCTTTTGATTTTCCATCGGCGTTCCTTCAACAGCAACTAGAGCATTAATTGGAATGGACTCAGGTGGCGTTTCCATTTCAACGTAGCTCATCAACAATCCAATTCGATCCTCAATGGCTTCTCCCATTCCTATAATTCCACCAGAACAAACTGAAATACCCGCTTTACGCGCATTTTCAATTGTATCCAATCGGTCTTCATAATCTCTAGTTGAGATCACATCGTCATAATAATCTTTCGAAGTATCAAGGTTATGATTGTAAGCAAACAAACCTGCTTTTTTCAATCGCTCTGCTTGGTTCTCGTTCATCATTCCTAAAGTACAGCAAACTTCCATTCCAAGGTCATTCACTCCTTGCACCATTTCAACAACATTGTCGAAGTCGCGGTTGTCTCTAACCTCTCTCCAAGCTGCTCCCATGCAAAGACGCGAAGAACCATTTTCTTTCGCGTTTCTTGCTTGCTCCAGAACAGATTCTACAGTCATTAATTTTTGTGCTTCAACGTCAGTATGATACCTTGCTGCTTGAGGACAATAACCGCAATCTTCAGCACACCCTCCTGTTTTAATGCTAAGCAATGATGCCATTTGCACTTCTCTTGAGTCATGAAACTCACGATGGATTGTTGCAGCTTCAAAAACAAGCTCTAACAATGGCTTGTTGTATAGCGCCAATAATGATTCTTTTGTATTGTATTGTGGGTTTACTTTCATCTTCTGAATTTGTGGTACAAATATAAAGATATCTACCTAAGATTAAAGTAGAATCGAAGGGAAACTACTTGTTAAGTAAACAAGCTACGTAAGCCTTCACTGCTCTTGATTCTCCAAAGGAATCTACACGCTCATGCGTTGTTGCTTTTATGGAAACTCCATCAATATCGACCTTTAAAATGGCCGCGACAACTTTTTGTATTTCCGGAATATGGGGATTTAACTTAGGACGCTCAAGAACAACAGTACAATCAACATTAACAACATGATATCCTTTTCCCTCAATAAGCTTCATAACTTCAGTCAGAAGAATTTTACTGTCAATTCCTTTGAATTTAGGATCTGTATCGGAAAAATGATAACCGATATCTCTAAGATTCGCTGCACCTAATAATGCGTCGCAAATAGCATGAAGTAAAACATCTGCATCTGAATGCCCAACAGCTCCTAATTCAGATTCGATTTGGAGGCCGCCAATAAATAAAGGAAGATTCTTTTCTAGCCGATGAACATCGATTCCATAACCAATTCTAATATTCAAAATCACTCTTCAATGTTGGGTTTTGAACCATCGTCGCCTAGTACCATGCTCAATGTGAAACGAAGCGTATTAGCCAATGGATTCAGTCTTTTAAGCGCTGCCAAATAAGAAATATCAATTCCAAATTTGTTGTATTTAAATCCCAGTCCAAAATTGAAATATTGACGAGCTCCTTTGTTTGCATTCTCGTAAAAGAAACCTGTTCTTAAGGCGAAAATGTCATTGTACCAATACTCGATACCTGCAGCTATATTGATCTCAGCCAACTCTTCTTTTAATTTCGTTCCTTTTACCACTTCGTAAGTTGCGTCAGATTGCAAGACGTAATTCCCATCTTCATCTTCTGCCATTACGCCAGGAGCATCGTAGAATGATTGCAACAACCCTCCAATAACACCAATATCAGGATTATCGAATCCAGACAATAGTGTCGGTGTTCCGTCAATAAATTCAATTTTCCCAGGTGTAGGAACTAATAATTTTTGAAGTTCTAATGAGAATGTGACGTGGTTGTATTTATCAAATTTCGCTTTAAGCGCAGAAGCAATTTTCAAATTCATTGGTATAAAATCTCTGACCGCCGCATCAGAATAAGCTACCTTATTACCAATGTTATTAATTGTTGTAGCGAATGTGTACTCACTTTTCGTACTTCCAAGTTTTAAATCATCGTTAAGATATGTGAATGAAATATCAGCAGCACCAACAACCCCAGCTTTTGTGCTTGCTCCTTGAACAACCATTCCACCAGTTAGATTTGAATAAGCGAACTTTCCGTTTAATCCAACCCCCATTTTATCGTTCAATTTGAAGGCATAACCTCCAGTGATTTCAAATTCACTTGGCTTATCGTTTCTTAAAACATTTCCCTGTGCATCTGTAAAAGTGATTTCTCCAAGACTGAAATACCTTAAAGCACCACCAACAGCATGTCTTTTATTAATATTGTAATACCCTGCAACATAAGAAAGGTGAATATCATTTGTCAATTGTCTCAACCAAGGAGTGTAAGAAACACTAATTTGAGATTTTTCTTCTGAGAAATTCAACATTGAAGTATTCCAATAAATTGAATTGGCAGTTGCGCTCAATGCAGTACCCGCATCTCCCATCCCACCTGCTCTAGATCCTGGAGTAATAGCCATAAATGGCAGTGCTGTTGTAATTGTATTCAACTGAAGCGCATTAACTTTTCCGTCTGTATCACCAATAGGTTGCGCGATTGACAAAGAGATAGTCATAACAAGTGCAGCTGTAAATAATATGTTTTTCATCTTCATAATTAGATATTCAATGCAAATATACGGATTTGCAGTTCCTTTATTGTGTCGTTATTTTAAAATAACCAACTTTTCTGTTTTCTCTGCTCTTAAATTATCTGGAGTAGTTACAATTAAGCGGTATACATAAACTCCTTTTGCAAGCTGATCACCAAAATCATCCAAACCGTTCCAAGCAATCCCATCAGATCTAAACCCTTCTGTCAATACGACTTCGTTGATTGTTTTAACTAAACGTCCAGAAACAGTAAATATTTGAATTTGAGCTTCCAATTGACTACAAACTTGATTGTGTTCAAAATAAAACTCAGTACTCGTTGTAAACGGATTTGGATAATTCAATACATGATCCAATGCCATGTTGACTTGCTCCTGCACCACGAACTCAATGGTTGTTTCGGATGAATTATTATTTACATCCCAAACTTTCACCGCTAAAGTATGTGCACCAGGTTCAAGAGAAGTAAAATTATATCGGATTTGACCGGATTGGTATGAATCTAAATCTGAGGTATAGAAATCATTCAATACAATTGGATCTCCTGTTTCACCATCAATAACTGCGATCAAGTCATGACCAATTCCGTTCCCAACTGTGTTGATTCCGTTCTCATCGAACAATTGCGCAATTAAAATTGGAGTTTCATCTGAAATCCCACCATCAACAAAATTCTCATCATTGATGAACAAATCGATTGTCGGCCCTTCAGTATCGTCTATACCATTTGGATCCAGTCCTCCAATATAGAAACTAGTATCGTAACCAAAGGCGTCAATAGATCCATTATCAGCGTAATAACTAATTTTACCGTAATCAATTGAGTAATCAATATCTTTTGGCACGATGAAAGTGAATTCAAATTCTCCGTTTATAACACTCGACTTGCCATTATACACCTTATTCGTTTGTGTAAAAAATTCAAGTTCGGGTGATTCCGATGGCCCATCATTACTCAATGTCAACTGGGCTTTTGGCTTGTCATAAACTGAAGGATAAAGAACTCCATTAAATGAAGTCATCAGCGCCCCTGAGTTATCTTCGATGTGGCCTTTAATTATAACCTTGCTTAAAGCTTGAATGGTATCAATTTCTATTGCTGAATCCAAACCGTTAATGCTATCTGTAACAACTTGCATTTGCGGTAAAGCTAATTTCAAAGCAGGATCACCAATCAAAGTGAAACTTCTTTTATTATTTCCACCAACAGCATTCTTCGTCTCTGTGATAATCTCTCCGAAAGTAAAGGGCTCTAAATTTGCATTTCTTCGAAACACGTTTCTAATGAACTGGTAACCAATTGCTGTATTTACAGTAAAATATACGGAGCGTGTAGTTGTCATTAATGCGACTGCAGCACCATAAGGATTAATTGAAGCCCATTCTCCTGCCGAAACCCTCTCCGGATCATCGAACTTCGTAAATTCACATGTTGCAGAAACCATCAATGGCAACACGTCAATATTTTTCCAATCCTTTATTTGAGGAACCGTAATAACGCGCTCTTCCGCAACACCCACTTCTCCTCCGTGCCCCACGTAATTCACAACTAGAGCTCCACGTTCAATCTTAGCATTGATGGCCTCATTAACATCCGGATAACGTTCCCCTCCAGCAGTTGCAACTTGAGTATACGCATCCAAGTATATTTTTTCACAATTCATTTCTGGAAGAGAATCACTCACATAATTAAATTGAGGCTCAACATCATTAACTAAAAACCAATTTGATTCCTCATCATCAGCAATCAAAATATACTTCGTTCTCCAGTCACCAAAAGTAGAGGAACCATTATCTGAACTGCAGTTTGTATTGGCTGTTGAATAGATATTTGAACCATTTCTCATGTAATGCTCAATCTTATCAACTGCTTCTTTAGCCATTTGAAGATTTGAAATCAACAACCGACCAATACCAATATCGACCAAATCTGAAGCAGCCATCACTTCGTTATCATCTAACATTCCGAAATAATCATCTGAAGGCATATTTCCAATGTGGTCTTCAGTAAAATCTGAATTATTCATTTGATATGTTAGAATATAATTGTTGTTATTAGCAACTCTATTCTTTGGATCATAAGTTCCATCACCGAAAAGCAATAAGTATTTAGGTTCAGTTCCTGGCAAAGCTACAGCGCGATCATAAAACATTTTTGCAAACGAGCGAATCGCAGTTGCATCCTGAACCCCTGAACTAAATTCATTGTAAATCTGATTCGTTGTAACGACATGAACGGTTAAACCATTTTGAATATGCAATTGCGCCAACCTTTCGGCTTGAGAAATAAACTCAGGGTGTGTTACAATAAGATAATCAGCCTGAGACAAGGCGTGCAAGTCTTGAGGGACAACCTCTCCGGTAAATAAAGGCGTAAAATAACTTGCTCCATTTGAGGCAACAAACTGTCTTACTGAGTCTGTTTCTAATCTAAAGACGAAATCAGTACTATTAAACGTTCCCGCAACATTAAAGGGCTGATGACGGTTTGACACTTCCCATACGAATCCAGTCGAAGGTGACATATTGTTTAAAGTAAACTCTGAAACGTTAGAAGGACCAACAGACTCCAAATCTGAAAAATTAAGTTGACTTCCTATAAAAGTCAGTTTCCTTCTTGCATTCAATTCAATTCGGTCCAAATAAGTTAAAATGTCTGGCGAATTGCGAACAATTCGGACTTGAACAGGCAAGGACGCAGAAGGGTTGCTTAAAGACATCATATTTGTTGATCGCCCATAATCTGAGGAAGTTGGTAAAACACTACTTAACATAACAACACCTCCCACAGAATACTCTTGTTCAGTTCCGCTTGAAATGTTTGCGCTAGACGCGAGTGAAGCCTCAAAATTAGCAGGGGAAGTCGAAATTATATTCGGGACATTAAAAGTGAAGGTTTGTGTAAGATCGGCATCAAATAATTCTCCATACCACCTTTGACCTCCGCCTACTAGTGAAACGTTGTCTAGTTCGTGAATACTATAATACGTTTGCTCATTTACATTGTGAGTAGGAGGTGCAGGTGTTTCAAAAACATCTTCAATTCGAAGCGGCGTATCACCTGAATTGATGTTTATGTAATAACAAGAAAAATCGGAATAAATATGCTTGGTCTGTTTGAATCTTGTCGTATCATTATTCGGATACCACCTATTAGGACCCCATCCATAAAACAAGATATAATCATTTGCATCAAAAGAACCATCTGCCTCGCCAACAATCTTAATTGCATTTTTTGCCAAATCATCTGTTCTAGGTGTTGAATTTCCTTCTGGAAGTAATCCATCTCCATTCCCGAAAACATTAATGTCTTGTGGATTCAAGTTATCAACATTAATACCCATTGATATCAATAGTGCTCTGTCAATTTTATAAATCCCATCTTGATTCACGGAAAGCTTGTACCAATTTCCCGTTCCAGACTTTAAAACTGAAGATGTCACAAAATCTTTTGAAACGTGATTAAAATTTGGTTTTTCTTTTGAATAATTTACACGAAAACTTGAAATTCTCACAATTTTCGATCCTTCCATAACAAAAGGAAAAATATTTAACATTAAAAAATATGCTCTTTTAGCGCTCGAAATCTTGCCTTCATAATCCAATCGCCCTACTTTAATATCATATTTCTCCAAGAATAAAAGATCATCAGGTGTGGCGTTTTGAGTACCTAAAACCTCGATATCTACTCTGCTATTTACATTGTTAACTCGGTGAGAATAAAAGAACAACGGCCTCTTACCCGTAACGTATTGACCTCTCATAGAAGGAACTAGGACACTTTGCTCTCCATCCATGACTTCCATAGGATCTTCCCAAGTAATATTTACAGTTTCTGATTCCTGAGAATATGTAATTCCCGAAAAGGCTAAAATGCCTACTATTGCTGTTATTTTATTTAACATATTGAACTAAGTTCGTTTTCATAAGACAAATATCTAAATCAATTATTTGACACACAAAAAAACGATAGAAATCTTTGATTATTATACTGTAATCGTAATATTTGTAACTTTGTTTGTATAACACCGTTAAAGTAAACTCAAAACAAAAGATAATTAACATAAGTTTGATGATAAAACTTAAGCATTTTATAGTTTTAACCCTTGTCTGTTTAACAAGCTCTAGTGCGTATTCACAAGATCCGCAGTTTACGCAGTTCTATGCTAATCCTATTTATTTGAATCCCGCATTTGCTGGATCAAATGGATGTCCGCGATTTGCAATGAACTATAGAAACGAATGGCCTAGTTTGACAGGTAATTATGTAACATACAGTATGTCCTACGATCAATACTTCAAGAACATCTCTGGAGGTATTGCTGTGATTGCTCTTCATGACCAACAAGGACAGGGTACTATTTACACATCGACTCTTGGTCTGGTTTATTCTTATCATCTAAAAGTGAATCGTAAATTCCAAATGATGTTCGGTGTCAAAGCCGCAATGACTAACAAATTTTTAGATTGGGATAAATTGACATTTGGAGACATGATTGATCCACGTAGGGGATTTATTTACCAAACTGGTGACGTGCAGCGTGGAGGAAGTCGTTACTTCTTTGATGCTTCTGCTGGATTTGTTGGTTTTAGCAAACACTTCTTCTTTGGATTTGCAGCGAATCACTTAAACCGACCAGACGAATCAATGATTATTGGTTCATCAAGATTGCCGATGCGTTTAACAGGACACATGGGGGCTGAAATCAAATTGGGTGGTAAGTCTCAATACAGAAACATTACGTCAATAATGCCAAATGTAATCTATCAATACCAAAATGGTTTTCAAGAGATAGCCATTGGTACATACATAAAATACGGAGCGTTCAACGTTGGAGCGTGGTATAGAAATAAAGATGCGTTTATTTTATCGATTGGTGTTGATACAGGAAAATTCAAATTAGGATATAGTTACGACATTACAGTATCAAAACTTAATAACGGAGTATCAGGTGGTTCACATGAAGTGTCGCTCGGTCTTCGATTGGATTGTAAAGATAAGATCCCATCGTTCAAAACGATTTCTTGTCCTTCGTTCTAATAATAGTGTAACAATATTAATTCCATGCGTTGTAGTATGTGAAGTAAGAGTTAAAAAATGATGAAAACCAAAAATAATAATATGCGATTATTAAAATTTATGGCTGTTGCAGTAGCAGGAGCTTTTATCGTAGCATCGTGTTCTAGAGAAGCCTCTAATACTACGGGTTGGGACTATAACAATCCCAAGCAAGGAGGATTTCAAAAAGTACCATTTGTTGACCAAGAAACTGGACCAGGACTTCTTTTAGTAGAAGGTGGATCTTTTACGATGGGTCGCACTGAACAGGACGTAATGTTCGATTGGAATAATAGACCAGCGAGAGTTACTGTTTCTTCTTTCTATATGGATCAAACGGAAATCACGAACTTCCAATGGCTAGAATACCTTTACTGGGTGCGACGTGCTTACCAAGAATCATATCCTATGATTTACGCTAACGCACTTCCTGATACTTTGGTATGGAGATCGAAGCTAGGAGATAATGAGAAGTATGTTGATTACTACTTGCGTCATCCTGCATATAGAGATTACCCGGTTGTTGGAGTTTCATGGTTGCAAGCAAATGACTTTTGTAAATGGAGAACTGACCGTGTAAACGAATACATTCTTATTCGTGAGGGAATTTTCCAATTCAATACAGATCAAAGAAATGAGAACACATTCAATACTGAAGCTTATTATACAGGTCAATATGACGAGGAATCATTAGTAAGAAATATTCAAAACTTAGATCCTGATGGAGCTAGCGATAGAAAATTAGGAGAACGAAATGTGCGTATGGAAGATGGTATGCTTCTTCCTCGTTACAGACTTCCAACTGAAGCTGAATGGGAATTTGCTGCTTCTGGATTGATTGGAAACCTTCAAGAAGGAACAGAGAATATCAACGAAAGAAGAATCTATCCTTGGGATGGACACTGGGTGCGTCAAGACGAAGCGCAATTTACAGGACAGATTAGAGCGAATTTCGTAAGAGGTCGTGGTGATTACATGGGAGTTGCAGGACGCTTAAATGATGGCGCTGATGTAACTGCTTCTGTTGAGTCATACTGGCCAAATGATTACGGATTGTACCACATGGCTGGAAATGTTAGTGAATGGGTAATGGATGTTTACCGTCCACTTACTAGTGAAGATTACGATGAATTCCGTCCATTTAGAGGAAATGTATTCAAAACTAAGTTATTGAACAGCGAAGGGAATGTAGAAACAGCGAACCAACAAGTTCAATATGATATTCACGGTATGAAAGAATACTTAAATGAGTTTGAAAGAATTCGTTATCAAAGAGTTTCTGCTGAGAATCACGATCCAAATGATACTATTATCCCAACAGGATTAGCTGCTAACGTAGGATCAAGAAACCCATCAAGAAGAGGTTATGCTCCAGATCCTTTCTATGTATCTCACGGTAAAGTAAAAGATTCTATTGAACTTGAGCTTATTAGAGATATTAACCTAGTTATTGACCAAGCACTTATCTATTCTAATGATAAGCAGGACATTGAAGCCTCTGCTTTGGTTCAAGATGAACTGTTTGAGACAATCTTCGAAGATCGAATGAGAGAAGGACCAGATGGTGAAGAGTATGCATTTGAAGTTATCTCGATTTTAAGAGATGGATTTAGAGAATTCATTATTGATACTCCTGGTAAATTGAAATACCGTAATGTAACTGAAGAAGAAAATATTGGACGTTTAAATTACAGAAGAGATGATTACATCGATTACCTTGATGGTGATATTGAAAGCTCTATTTATTATGAAAATGATGATAGAAAGAACGATATCAATCAGGCTACAAGAGATCCGAACTTAATAATGTACCAAAACATGCACGAGGAGTATGGTTTGGATGGTTCTACTGTTAAGCCTGGTGATAAAACATCTTGGCCAACAACACTTATCTCGGATAAGTCTAGAGTTTATAAAGGTGGTTCTTGGAAAGATAGAGCATACTGGTTAGCTCCGAGTCAAAGAAGATATTTAGATGAATTCCAATCTACAGATGCAATCGGTTTCCGTTGCGCAATGGATAGAGTTGGTTCTCCAGTAGGATTCAATTACGGAAGGAAAAAGAAAAAGAATAGATAACTACTCAAGTAGGTCTTAAAACATTAAAAACTCTTTCGGTTCAACCGAAGGAGTTTTTTTTTGGCCCTACTCTATTCATTCCAACATCATTCCATTTGAAACCAATTAAGATGTAACAATACGATCGGACAACATTGTATTAGATGAAAGTAAGATTTCAAAAATGAAAAAAACAATGAAAAAATGCGATTATCCATTTTCATGTCCGCTGCAGTTATAGGGACATTCATCGTAACATCATAATCAAGACACCCCTTCAGCCACTGCAGGAAGGGATTACAACAACGCAAAAATAGGAGAATTTCAAAAAGCACCATTTATTGATCAAGAAATTGGATCAGGACTTCTCCTCGCAGAAGGTGGATCATGAAAAGATAGAGCATATTGGTTGGCACCGGGTCAAAAAAGGTACTTCGCTGAATTTCAATCTACAGAAGCCATCGGGTTCCGTTGCGCAATGGATAAGATTGGTTCTCCAGTAGATTTTAATTATAGCCGAAAAACGAAAAAGTAGCTATCCCACAAATAGACGTTCATAATTTTAACAAGCTCTCTCAATTTAACCGAGAGAGCTTTCCTATTTTTATGATATGAACGAATCATTATTTCAACCTTTTTATAACTCCTCTGGGATCTGCACTGACACAAGGGCTATCGAGAAAAACAGCTTATTCATTTGTATAAAAGGAGCTCATTTTAACGGAAACACATTTGCTTCTCAGGCTATTGAATCTGGCGCATCACATGTAATCGTTGACGAATCGGCTTATTACGTCAATAATGGAAAAATGACTTTAGTTGAAAATAGTGTTAAATACCTTCAAGAGCTCGCCAATTTTCACCGGAATAAATTCAATATTCCTGTAATTGGCATAACAGGAAGCAATGGGAAAACGACGACCAAAGAGCTTATTGTAAAGGTATTATCAAAGAAATACAATTTATTAGCAACCATCGGGAACTTGAACAACCATTTAGGTGTTCCATTTACCTTGCTTCGAATGACAGATAAACATGAAATTGCTATCATCGAAATGGGTGCTAATAAATTCAAGGATATAGAAGAACTTTGTAACATTGCCGAACCTACGCATGGTATCATTACGAATGTTGGTAAAGCACACCTGGAAGGGCTTATCGATTTTGCTGGTGTTTTAAGAACGAAAAAAGAACTCTACGACGCTGTGGAAAGGGTTAAAGGAACGATTATCATAAATGAGGACGATTCTACACTTATGAATGCCACTCCAATTGGAATTCCCTTAGTAACTTACGGTACAGACCATCAACTATCAATTGTTAGAGGAGAATTACTGAACCTCTCCCCTTTCGTTGAGATGAATTGGAGAACTGAAACTTTCGAGTCAAAGAAAATATCGACGCAAATGGTCGGTAAGTATAATTTTTACAATTACCTGGCCGCAGCCGCCTTTGGCTATCATTTTGGCGTTTCCAATGAAGCCATTTCTGAAGCATTGGAAGAATATTCCCCGACGAACAATCGATCTCAGGTCAAGAGAACAGATGCAAATACGCTCATTTTAGATTGCTACAATGCAAATCCAACAAGTATGCTATCTGCGCTAGAAAGCTTTTCCATGAACGACCATGAAAACAAATTATTCATTATTGGAGATATGTTAGAACTTGGAACAGAAACTGCTATTGAACATCAAAAGGTCATTGAGCAAATCGAATCGCTTGGACTAAAAGGAATTGTTGTTGGTAATGAATTTTGCAAAATAGCATCAAAATCGATTTTACATCATTTTGAAAATGCTCATGACGCGATGCGTTATCTAAATCAGAACAGCATTGAGAACCATCTCGTTTTATTGAAAGGCTCAAGAAGTATTCATTTGGAGATTCTGGAAAACAGCTTGTAATAAAAAAGTCTCGCACCGAATATCGATACGAGACTTTGAATAGTATTCCTTAGAAAGAACTAGTCCTTCAATAAGTTTCTTGAAATAACAATTTTTTGAATTTCAGAAGTTCCTTCATAAATCTGAGTAATCTTCGCGTCTCTCATCAATCGTTCAACATGGTATTCTTTCACAAAACCATATCCACCATGAATTTGAACTGCCTCAACCGTGTGCTCCATTGCAACTTTAGAAGCATACAATTTCGCCATTGCACCAGATTGATCGTAATTTCTTCCCTCATCCTTATCAAGTGCCGATTTATACACTAACAATTTAGCAGCCTCAATATCCGTTGCCATATCAGCAAGTTTGAATGCTATTGCTTGGTGCTTCGAAATTTCTTTCCCGAATGCTTTGCGTTCTTTTGAATAAGCCGTAGCTAATTCAAGAGCTCCACCAGCTATACCTAATGCTTGAGATGCAATTCCAATTCTTCCACCTGAAAGCACTTTCATTGCAAATTTAAATCCGAAGCCATCCTCTCCAATTCTATTTTCCTTAGGGACTTTTACATCATTAAATAACAATGTATGTGTATCTGATCCTCGAATACCCAATTTATCTTCTTTCGCTCCAACAATGAAGCCTTCCATTCCTCTTTCAATGATAAGGGCGTTAATCCCTCTATGTCCAGCTTCCACGTTTGTTTGAGCGATCACCAAATAAACAGAAGCAGATGAACCATTTGTAATCCAGTTCTTCGTTCCATTCAATAAGTAATGATCTCCTTGATCTAACGCAGTCGTTTGTTGTGATGTAGCATCTGATCCTGCCTCTGGTTCAGACAAACAAAATGCGCCTATCGTCTCACCTTTCGCCAATGAAATAAGGTATTTCTGTTTTTGCTCTTCGGTTCCGAATTGCTCAAGTCCCCAACAAACCAATGAGTTATTTACTGACATACAAACTGATGTCGAAGCATCCACCTTGGAAATCTCTTCCATAGCCAATGCGTAAGAAAGGGTATCCATTCCTGAACCACCGTATTTCGGATCAACCATCATCCCCATGAATCCCAACTCACCCAATTGACGAATCTCTTCAACAGGAAAACGTTGCTCATTATCTCTTGCGATAACTCCTGGCTTCAAAACGTTTTGAGCGAAATCTCTAGCAGCTTCTTTTACCGCTAATTGCTCTTCTGATAATTCAAAATTCATAATCGATTGCTTTTATTTCTTATATTTTTGCTTTTCACAAACTTAACGCTTTTAATTTTATTTTCTAACTTTAAAGGTAATGAGTTTATACACAGTTATCGGGGTTATGTCGGGCACATCCATGGACGGAATTGACATTGTTTATGCAACCTACGAATTCACTGAAAACGAGCTCTGTAATCACGTTGTTCAGCACTCAAAAACATATGAATATTCGACTTATTTACTTGAAAATCTGAAAATATCGACTGAATTATCCCCTTCAGAATTATTAATTCTTGACAAAATACTGGGAATTTATTATTCTGAGCGCATAATAAATTTCATAAATGAATTTGACATAAATCCGTCCAAAATTGATGCAATAGCATCACATGGTCACACGATTTTTCACCAACCCGAAAAAGGCTTCACCTACCAAATAGGATGCGGTGAAACTATCGCTTTCAAAACAGGGATAAAAGTAATCAACGATTTTCGGCAAAAAGATGTCGTTGCTGGAGGACAAGGTGCGCCGCTTGTTCCAATTGGTGACAAGCTACTTTACAGTTCGCTTGCCGATGCTTTTTTGAATATTGGTGGTTTTTGTAATATTTCTATTCCTTCTGACACCACCGTTGCATTTGATATATCCCCAGGAAACTTACCTTTAAATAAAATTGCAACGGAGCTTGATAAGACTTATGACAGTAGCGGATTAATCGCCAGATCAGGAAGTATCGATAAAGTTATATTGAACGAATTGAATGAAATTGATTATTATTCCAATCCTCCCCCTAAATCATTAGGAACAGAGTGGATCAAAGCGAACTTCACCCCTGTTGTATCGAGGATTAATAATCCTAAAGATCGAATGTGTACCGTTGTAGAACATCTTGCTGAACAAATTTCTCGGACGTGCATTAAGAACAGTATTAAATCCCTGTACATAACGGGAGGTGGTGCATACAATGATTTTTTGATTGAAAGGATTAAAGAAAAATCCAAACTTCAAATCATTATCCCAGATGCGGTTGAAATAGAATTCAAAGAAGCGATTATTTTTGGGCTTCTTGGAGCTCTTTTCTTAGAAGGAAAGCCAAACACTTTATCAAGCGTAACCGGAGCAAGTAGAGACGTAATAGGCGGGGTTTTACACCTTCCATAAAATTAACAACTTAGCTGTTCGTAACTCAATTTAAATCCATATTGAATTTCGATTTACGATTTAATTTCTTTGTTAACTTTGCTCATTCAAAAAAAAAGGATTTAGTTGATGAAAGATTTACTCGAAAAGTTTGAGAATAAGAGACCAGAAATAGTTTTTGAATGGAAAGATTCAGAAACAGAGGCAGAAGGATGGGTTGTAATTAACTCATTAAGAGGCGGTGCTGCAGGAGGCGGTACGCGGATGAGAATTGGTCTTGATAAAAGAGAAGTCGAATCGTTAGCTAAAACGATGGAGGTGAAATTCACAGTAGCAGGGCCTGCAATTGGAGGTGCTAAATCTGGAATTAACTTCGATCCAAGTGACCCAAGAAAAGAAGGTGTATTGAGAAGGTGGTACGCTGCAGTGACTCCATTGCTAAAACACTATTACGGTACTGGTGGTGATTTAAACGTAGATGAAATCCATGAAGTTATTCCAATTACTGAAGATTGTGGTGTTTGGCATCCTCAAGAAGGAGTTTTCAATGGGCACTTTCAACCACGTGACGCACAAAAAATTAATAGAATTGGTCAACTACGTCAAGGCGTACTAAAAGCAATTGAAGATCCGTCTTATTCTCCAAGCGTTGATCGAAAATACGTTGTAGCCGACATGATTACAGGTTACGGTGTTGCTGAATCAATCAAACATTTCTACGATTTATATGGTGGTGAAGTTGCTGGAAAGCGCGTTATCGTTCAAGGCTGGGGTAATGTTGGTTCTGCAGGAGCGTATTACTTGGCACAACAAGGAGCGAAAATCGTTGGAATTATTGACCGCGTTGGTGGATTGATCAACGAAGATGGGTTCTCATTGGAGGAAATTAGAGAGTTGTTCTTGACGAAAGACGGAAACTCATTGAGCCATCCAAACCTTATTCCTTACGATGAAATGAATGCTAGAATTTGGGATTTGAAAGCTGAAGTTTTCATTCCATGTGCAGGTTCACGCATGATTACAGAAGATCAATTGGACAGAATGATTGCGGCAGGAATTGAAGTTATTTCTTCTGGTGCCAACGTTCCTTTCGCTGATCCTGAAATTTTCTTCGGACAAATTGCTGATAAAGCAGACAACAATTTAACAGTGATTCCAGATTTCATTTCGAACTGTGGAATGGCAAGAGTGTTTGCTTATTTAATGAGCAATGACTTGAAAGAGCTTACAGATAAAGGGGTTTTTAGTGACACGAGCAACATCATTCGTGAAGCTATCGCAAATACTCAAAAAATAAACCCAAATAAAACAGGACTTGCCAAAGCTGCATTCGGACACGCTTTGAAACAACTTGTATAAAACTTAAAAAAAGCTACTAAACATGGAAATTTTTATTGTATCCGTTTTTGTTCTTGGTTACTTAGCGATAACCTTAGAACATACTCTAAAAATCGATAAGCTGGTTCCGGCTTTGCTCATGATGGCATTGGCTTGGGCCGGAATTGCTTTCGGTCTTGACAGCTTCCCTAATTGGTTTGATAGCCATGCTGGATCAATGGTGGATGGGTTTAAAGACTTACCTATGCATGCTGACCATGTTAAAGGTGCTATCCAACACGGACCAGCTTCAAAGTCAGACTGGATGGAATCCACTTTATTGCATCATTTCGGTAAAACGTGTGAAATCCTAATGTTCCTGGTAGGAGCGATGACCATTGTTGAAATTATTGATCACTTCAATGGTTTTAATACAATTAAAAGAATTATTAAGACAAGGAAAAAATCATTACTTCTTTGGATTGTTTGTATCCTAGGATTTATTCTTTCCGCTATCATAGATAACTTAACTGCCACAATTGTATTGATTACAATTCTTAGAAAACTTGTGAAAGATGGCAACTTAAGAATGTGGTATGCAGGTATGATCATAGTTGCAGCAAATGCTGGTGGTGCTTGGTCACCAATTGGTGATGTTACCACTACAATGCTTTGGATGGGGAATAAAGTAACAGCAATGCAATTGATAATTAAATTACTTCTTCCTTCATTAGTATGTATGATAATTCCAACAGTAATCGCTTCTTTCTTACCTGCATTCAAAGGTAATATGGCAGCAGATGAAGATGGTGAAGATGAAACAAGTCCACACGGAACAAAAATGTTAGTATTGGGATTATTAATGATCGTATTCGTTCCAATCTTCAAAACTGTAACACATCTCCCTCCTTACGTTGGTATGATGTTGTCCCTTTCAATTGTCGCATTGGTTGCTGAGTTTATTAGCTCACGTGAATTCTCAATGACAAGTGTTGCGGAACATGAAAGTAGCGGTTCACATCATAGCAGTCCTACTTTTGGAGCGCTATCGAAAATCGAAATGCCATCGATTCTTTTCTTCTTGGGGATTTTGATGACGGTTGCAGCGATGGAATCACTTGGATTGATTTTCAATTTTGGACAAGATGTTAATAAAGCGCTTAATACAGATGTATTTATAACATTGTTAGGAGCAGGATCGGCAGTTATTGATAATGTACCTTTAGTCGCTGCTTCAATGGGAATGTTCCAACACGAAATAGACCATGAAACGTGGCACTTTATTGCATACGCTGCAGGAACTGGTGGAAGCATGTTGATCATCGGATCAGCAGCAGGAGTTGTTGCAATGGGAATGGAGAAAATTTCTTTCTTCTGGTATTTAAAGAAAATCAGTCTTTTAGCTCTTGTGGGTTATTTGGCTGGAGTGGCAGTATTCTTGCTGTTCAAATAATAAATAAACATTTTTAAACGTTAAAACAATATGAGTTTATCTTTTCTTTTACAATTACAAGCTACAGGCGCTCCAGGAGCCGAGACAGGTGTTAAGGAAGTTGCCGTTTGGGAAATTCTTAAAGATGCAAGTCAAACAGGATTTGGTTTGGTTATTAATATTCTATTGGCTTTAATGCTTGGATATTCAATTTTCATTTTTGTTGAACGTTATTTAGCCTTGAGAAAAGCATCGAGATTAGAAGCCGGGTTCTTAGCAAAAATCAAGGATTATATTCTTAGTGGAAAGATTGATTCTGCAAAAGATTATTGTTCAAGAACTGACTCTCCTTCTGCACGAATGCTAGAAAAAGGAATTTCAAGGTTGGGTAAACCTATTGAAAATATTACTGCGACAATTGAGAATACGGGGAAACTTGAAATTCTTCGATTGGAACAACGTTTGAGCTTTTTAGCGACGGCAGCAGGTGCCGCCCCAATGATTGGATTCCTTGGAACTGTGGTTGGTATGATCATTGTATTTATAGATTTAGGAAACGCAACTTCGCTCGATTTACAGGTGATCGCACCGGGTATCATGACGGCAATGGTAACGACTGTTGAAGGATTGATTGTTGGTATTATAGCTTATGTAGGATATAACTACTTGGTTGCGAAAGTTGAAAAAGTTGTTTACCAGATGGAAAATGACGCTTTAGAGTTTACAGATTTATTGAACGAACCGGGTAAATAAGTAATTATGAATTTAGGATCAAGAAATAAAATAAAAACTGATGGTGGCATGGCTTCGATGACAGATCTTGTCTTTCTGTTATTGATCTTTTTCATTATTATGGCGTTAATGAGTAACCCTCAAGCGAAAGTTGACGTACCAGAGAATAGTAAATTACCCCCAATAACAGATCCGACGGCAGCGTCGGTTGTTATAACAGAAGACAACCTTTATGTTGTTTTTCCCGGAGGAGACATGAATGCACCGAGACAATTTGAAGATATTCAAGCCGAGGCGAATGCTGCAGTAGCAAATCACGGACAGAATAGATTGAAAATTGAAGGACACAAAAATGCAGATTACGAAGCAGTGTTTAATGTTTTAGCAATGGCACAAATAAATGGTTGGGAACCAGTCCTAGCCTATAAAAAATAGAATAATGGCAACAGTACCAATAGTAAACACATTTGATAGAAGAGCGGGAGTAATTTCTGCTGTAATCGCTATGATTTTACTATTGATAGTGATTTTGTTTTTAACATACGAGCAAGCGGATCCATTACCGGAGGATATTCCAATTGAATTAGCAGCACCCTTGAATGTAACTGAAGTTTATGATGTAATAGCAGATCTAGGCGGTGGAGGTGGAACTCCATCCGAAGCTCAACAAAACAATCCAAAGCAAATTGAACAAGTTTTAACTGCCCCAACTTCGGATACGCAAGTAAGTTCTGGAACTGGAGCGAATACAAACGCACCTGTTGATAACGGTCCTTCTGGAGACGAAACACCTAATATGTTCGGTTCTGGTGGAGATGGTGGCAATGGTGGTGGTGGAAGTGGCCCTGGATTTGGACCTGACGGTGGACCTGGATCGAACGGTGGCCCGGGAGGCAACGGCAGTGGCGCGGGGAGATCAGTTAAGAAGCATGTTGATTTTGACCTTGATTACGACCAAGTAGTTAAGTTTGCTTTCAAACTAACAGTTGACGCGAATGGAAATGTACTAAATGCTGATGTCATCATGGGCCAAACCTCAACTACGGACCAAGTTCTTATAAATAAGGTGAAAAACGCAGTGATCAGGCAAGTAAAGTATTCTAAATCTGAAGGATCTGCAGTTGTCTTTAAGAATTACACATTCAGTATCCAACCTAACTAGAATTAATTGATCGATTGGTTGTACCAGCAGTTTCCATCGTATCAGTTATTGGGTTCAAAAGCCTACAAACCGACGCTGGAGAATACCCATAAAATTTTTGACATTATTGGAAATCCTGAAAAGGAATTAAAATTCATCCATGTTGCCGGGAGTAACGGAAAAGGATCTGTTTGTTCACTCCTCTCATCTGCACTGACTGAATCGGGATTAAAAGTGGGCTTATTCACTTCACCACATATTCTAGAATTTCAAGAGCGCATTCGAGTAAATGGCGTTTGTATTCAAGAAGAAAATGTCAATTCATTTATAAAAAGCATTCGAGAAACGGAATTGGATTTTAGTCCGTCCTTTTTTGAAATCACTTTTGGAATGGCTTTGGATCATTTCAGAAAACAAGAATGCGACATCTGCGTTATAGAAACTGGACTTGGCGGTCGATTAGACGCGACAAATGTTATCACTCCCCTTTTGAGCGTCATAACTACAATTAGCTTGGAACATACCAATATACTCGGAGAAACATTAGTAGAGATTGCCTCCGAGAAAGCTGGTATTATTAAACCAAACGTAAGGGTCGTATTGGGAGCTGTTCATCCTTCGATTCACCACGTTTTTGAAAAGAAGGCCCAAGAAAACACTTCTGAAATCATTTGGAGTAAGAATACAGAGCCTTCAAGCTTAGAAGAATCGTTTATTGCAGATTATCAAAAAGAAAACTTTAAAACGGCTCTAACGGCGATAAATGAATTGAATAAAGGAAGTTTCACCGTCTCAGCAGATCACATCAAAAACGGCATTGAGAATCTAAATAAAAACACAGGGTATTCTGGCCGACTACAAATTCTTGATCAAAACCCACTTACAATATTCGATGTTTCGCACAACGCAGATGGAATACAAACTACCTTTGATGCGATGAAATCGATCCAAAAAGGAAATTTACACATCATTTATGGTACAAGTTCAGATAAAGATTTAAAATTAATTCTGCCTAAATTCCCAGTTGAGGCCAGCTATTACATCACCGAATTTTCCAATCCAAGATCAGCAAAAATCGAAGATTTGAAAACCGCATTCGAGCTTATAAACTTAAAATCAACTCTTTATTATTCCAATGCGATGGAAGCACTAAAAGCGGCAAGGTCGAATTCAGATAAAAACGACACTATACTTGTCATAGGAAGCTTTTTTCTCTTGAGCGATATTTTTTAATATTTTTCAAAAAACACTTGCTATTAAGAAAAACACCGCTATATTTGCACACCTAATCGCGATATAAAGATCATAAAACATGGGGGATTAGCTCAGTTGGTTTAGAGCATCTGCCTTACAAGCAGAGGGTCACTGGTTCGAATCCAGTATTCCCCACAGAAAGAAAAGCTTCATCGAAAGATGAAGCTTTTTTTATGCTTATAAATCCAGAAATAAACATCAGATCCAGAAAATTTCACTTACCAACTTTCCACAATTGAAGAAGTTCTTCTTAATTACCCTTATATTCATAGAATATCTTAAAATTCACTGATATGAAAAAAACACTATTACTCGTAATTGCGACCTTTGGTTTATTGGTCGCTGCTCAAGCCCAAACTTATAACTTTACAAATGCTTCTGCATCTGGACGTTTTGGACCTACTCAGTCACAAACCGATGCGGCGTATACGGCCACCAATCTTTTTGGAGCCGTGACAGTAATGAATCAAGGTATTCAAGAATGGATTGTTCCAACAACTGGAACTTACCGTATCACAGCAATAGGTGCCTGCGGTGGTGAAGGCCAAGGAGCCTTTAATCCTGGACTGCCTGGAACCGGTGCAACAATTGAAGGTGACTTCGCATTAACTGCTGGCACAACGATCTATATTGTTGTCGCTCAAAAAGGAGTTTATGCTGACAACGGATCTGGTGGTGGAGGCGGAAGCTTCGTATACACCGGAGCTCCTGGTGGCGGTGGCTTAATGATTGCAGCCGGAGGCGGCGGTGGTCATGGTCACGGAGCATCACCGGCTACAGCGGCTCTTGGTGGCGGTGGTGGTGCAACTACTGCTCAAGTTGATGGATTACAGGGAGCCGGAAATGGCGGAAACTCTGGTCTTGGACTTGGTGGACTCATGGGAGTTGGATGTAACTTCGATGGAGCTGGTTCTGGAGGTGCTGGTTGGACTGCAAATGGCCAGACTGCAACATGTGGTATTTCTACTGGCGGATCGTTTTCAACCTTCGTTGGTGGAGATGGCGGACTTGACGGACTTACAGGTGGATTTGGCGGCGGAGGTGGCTCTGATGGAAATGGATCACCTGGCGGCGGCGGCGGCGGTTACACAGGCGGTGGTGGTGGAAACACTTACAACAACACTTCTTGGGGAGCTGGTGCGGGAGCCGGTTCATTCAATAGTGGTCTGAATCCAATAAATACTGCAGGTATTAGCGGTGCTCCAAGTGGATTTATGCATGGATCAGTTACTATTGATTTCTTGTGTACTCCTCTCGCTGGTATAACTTTAGACAATGCTTCATTATCTGACCTTACTGACCCTTGTTCAGTGTCTCCGACTGCTCCAACTGCTACTACAAACTGTGGTACGATAGCTGGAATCCCGAATATTACTTTCCCAATGACGGGATCAGGAGTAATTACTTGGACATTCGACGATGGTGTGAACCTTGCAACGCAAACTCAAAATGTAACAATTTCAGATACACAAAATCCTATTCCTGATGCGGCCAGCTTAAATGGTGCTTCTGGTCAATGCAGTGTTAGTGCACTTCCAGTTCCTACTGCAACAGATTGTGGTGGTGCAATTCAAGGTGTACCTGACGTAACTTTCCCATTAACAACACCCGGATTAACTGTAATCACGTGGAGTTATACAGATGGCTCTGGTAACACAGCTACTCAAACTCAGAATGTAAACATCAATGATGTAGCAGCTCCAAACCCTGATGTTGTAAGCTTATCAGATTTAATGGAATGCTCAGGTTTCACACCTCCAACACCAACGGCAACTGATAACTGTGAAGGTGCAACTTCAGCAACTCCAGATGTTACTTTCCCAATTACTGCAGGAGGTTTAACGTTTATAACATGGACATATATTGATGGAAGTGGAAATACATCTTCACAAACTCAAAATATAACGATAACTGTGGTTAATACAACTGTAACGAGTGCGGCTGCAACAATCACAGCGGATGCGACTGGCGCAACTTACCAATGGATAGATTGCGATAACGGAAATGCTCCAATTGTTGGCGAAACAAATATTTCGTATACAGCTTCTGTAACTGGAAACTATGCGGTTGAAGTAACAGAGAATGGCTGCACTGACATGTCAGCTTGTACACTTATCGATTTCACTGGATTGGAAGATATTAATTCAAATAACTTTAAATTATATCCAAATCCAAACAATGGACAATTTGTAATCGATTTCCCAAATACACAGGATTACACTGTGACTGTATTTGATTTAACTGGTAAATTATTAATGAGTAAATCAAATGTGTCGAATTCTAAAAACACAATTGATGGAAGTCAATTGAAACCGGGAACGTATCAGATTAGAATTTCTGATAGCAACACGTCAATCGTTAAATCGGCAGTGGTGCTTTAGATTTAAATAAATTTAAGTAAAAGCTTCATCTCAGTTGAATTGAGATGAAGCTTTTTTTATGCTTATAAGTTGGTAATTTGTATCCTACGAAATCAATTACAATTCAAACCAATCAAACCTTAACAAAGATGAAATTTATCCTAATCACGTTACTCGTTGAATTTGCCATTTCCAATGCGTCTGCTCAAAATATTTATTACAAAGGATTTGAAATTGGAGAAATCTCTTGAAATGTGAAAAATGATATTCCAATCGGAAGGTGAATTTTATCCAAATGAAGTTTATCTGCCCATGTCAATTCGAGGAAATTATTGACGTTATCAAAAAGAAAATTAAAATATTTAAACGAAAAAAGAAGCCCCAGATTTAGAAGGGTCCCGGTGAGAATGAGTCTCCGCCTTTCATTGGGATGGTTCATCATAACGCTGACGACAAATTCAGAAGAATCCAAGCGATCATGATCACCACGATCTCCGACTCTCCCCCAAGCTAGAAAAACAAACTTGCAAAAGTAAAATCATATTTCTAATTCGAACAAGCATCGCAATACTTGCAATCAAAATGATTGGAAGAAATAGAAATAAGAATATGACGGAAGTGAGTATCATTAAGGCTTCAAATGTAAAGTGTTACCATAAAATAACCGCAGCGGAGCATTCTTTATTTCATTTTAGTATTTTTAAGGGAACAACGACTTATAATGGCACTTCGAATCACATCTTACGAGCAATACCAAAACGATTATCAAAAAAGCATTGAAAACCCTACTCAATTTTGGGAAGGAATTGCGAACACATTTACTTGGAAGAAGAAATGGGAGAACACACTAGACTGGGACTTTACAACGCCCGATGTAAAATGGTTTGAAGGTGGAAGCTTGAACATTACCGAAAACATGTTGGATCGACACCTGGAAAAAAACGGTGATAAAGTTGCTTTCCATTGGGAACCGAACGATCCAGACGCTCCGAACAAAAGCATTACGTACAATGAACTTTACACTGAAGTTTGTAAAATGGCCAATGCGTTAAAATCGCTGGGCGTTGAGAAAGGCGACCGAATTTGCATTTACATGCCGATGACTTTGGAAGCTGTCGTTTCAATTATTGCATGTGCACGAATTGGCGCTGTTCACTCGATTGTATTCGCTGGATTTTCATCGAATGCACTTTCCGATAGAATCAATGATGCACAAGCGAAGATTGTCATTACATCAGACGGATTGAACCGTGGCGCTAAACAAGTGGAGTTGAAAGAAATGGTTGACACTGCTCTTGAGACCTGTAAATCAATTGAACACGTCATTGTATTGAATTGTATCGATAGCGGTTCAAACATGCAAGAAGGACGAGATTTGAATTACCATGCTCTTATTGCGGACATGCCAGAACATTGTGAAGCGACAGAAATGCAAAGTGAAGATTTGTTATTTATTCTCTACACTTCAGGTTCAACGGGGAAACCGAAAGGCGTTGTACACACTTGCGGAGGTTATATGGTTTACACTTCGTATTCTTTCGAAAACGTTTTCCAGTATGAAGGTTCCGATGTATTTTGGTGTACCGCCGACATTGGATGGATTACAGGACATTCTTACATCGTTTACGGTCCGCTTCTTTCGGGAGCAACGTCAATCCTATTCGAAGGCGTTCCAACTTATCCAGACTGCGGGCGTTTTTGGGCCATCTGCGAAAAATACAAAGTTAATCAATTCTATACCGCACCAACAGCTATTCGATCTTTAATGGGAGAAGGCTTGGACGTCGTGAACAAATACGATTTGAGCAACCTTAAAGTAATTGGATCCGTTGGAGAGCCGATCAATGAAGAAGCTTGGCAATGGTATTTCGATAATATTGGAAAAGGAAATTGTCCTGTTGTTGATACATGGTGGCAAACCGAAACAGGTGGAATAATGCTATCCGGTCTTGGCGATTTATCACCGATGAAACCAACACATGCTGGATATCCACTTCCTGGAATTCAACCCGTACTTCTCGATGGAGACGGAAATATTATTGAAGAGAACGAACAGGAAGGCTATTTGTGCATTCGTTTTCCCTGGCCATCAATGATCAGAACGACTTACGGAGATCACGACCGCTGCAAGAACGTTTACTTTTCAAATTACAAAGGATATTATTTTACCGGAGATGGCGCCAAACGCGATGTGGATGGAATGTACAGAATAATTGGCCGTGTGGATGACGTCATAAACGTTTCTGGTCATCGATTTGGAACGGCGGAAATCGAGGACGCAATTAATACAAACGAACACGCCATTGAATCCGCTGTTGTTGGATATCCGCACGATATTAAAGGACAAGGAATTTACGCTTATGTTGTAGTAAATGCTGCAAACGAAACAGATCCCGAAGAAATGAGAAAATCACTGATAGAATCTGTTTCTCAAGGAATTGGGAAAATTGCGAAGCCAGATAAAATTCAAATTGTAACTGGACTTCCAAAAACGAGATCAGGAAAAATAATGAGACGGATTTTAAGAAAAATTGCCGAAGGTGAAAAAGCAAATTTTGGAGATACGTCAACACTGCTTGATCCAGGGGTTGTTGAATTGATTTTGAAAGAATCCTTTTAATTATGAATTATACGAGCCAAGTTATTTTTGATGCGCCTATCGACAAAGTAGTTTTATTCTTTGACAATTCTGAAAATTTATCGAAGTGGCAAGGGGGATTTATTTCAATGACGCTCAAATCGCGTAAAGACAAGAAAACAGGAACGAAATACGACATGAAATACAAAAATAGACTTCCGTAGAATTTACTTCCTTCAGTAATGTCAATTGTTGTATAAGCAAACAACCACATCATCATTAACGGGCCAATAATTTCGGTAACACTTATGATACTCGTTATTAATCCTTGAGGTTCACCCCACTCCTCCTCTATCGTATTGTTGGACATAATCGCCTTTATAGCAGGACTTGCCAAACCGGTAAATGCATACGGAATCATTAACGTATACAACATCCAACCTTCAGTTGCAAAGGCAATTCCGACCAAAGCAAGGACAAAAAGAGAAAATTGAGAAAGAAAAAAAGCAAAGAGAATTAAACTTTATTGATGAAATCTAATAGGACGCCTTACAAGTAATTGGTACACCTTTTTGAACATCTATAAACCTTAAAAAAATAACAATTAAGTAATGGGTTAGAATTTATACTATTGATAAACTACTGATTCTTAAACAAAAAAGGAGTCTTGCAATGCAAGACTCCTTTTTTTGGCGGAGAATGTAGGATTCGAACCTACGGTACCTTGCGGTACGCTGGTTTTCAAGACCAGTGCGTTCGACCACTCTGCCAATTCTCCAGGCCAAAAGTACTGATACTTTAATTACTAGCAAGGCCTTTTTGTAGTTTTTTTTAGGTTTTTTTTATTCTATCAATTTTACATAACGTTAGTTTCTAATTCAGCTTATTTAACAGTTTAAAAACCACCTCTCAATCAACTAAATGACTCCTTTGCCCTAATAAAGGAGTGGTTTTTGTATTTTTATATAATCAAACATTAGAAAAATGAAAACTCTCGGAATTGCACTTGCGCTGCTATTGATCTCTTCTTCGTCCTTCGGGCAAGATAAAAAATTACGCGCGTACCTCGACAATAAGCAATTTTACGCACCAGGAGTAGGGAATTATATGGAGTTCAATCTCCAGTTTGTTGGATACTCGATGAACTATAATGGAGTTGAAGGAGGACTTATCGCCGACCTACTGGTCGAATCGATGATTGTGCAAGGAACTGACACGGTCAATTCTGATGCTTATCGATTATCATCTCCTTTAATGAGAGACAGTATCGTTGAAGATTTCTTTGATGTTCAGCGCTTCCAGTTGGATCCAGGAGAATACGAATATAGTATTCGATTAACGGATTTAAACAGTAAAAGCAAACCGCTTACAGCAACTACTATGATAGATGTTAGAGACTTGAGCGATGCAATTTCAATTTCAGATATTGAAGTCGCTGAGGTAGCTACCCTTGGTGACACCACCTCGGTTTTCTACAAATCAGGATACAACATTATCCCCCGACTTTCCACTTTTTATCCAAAGCAAATTAGCACACTTCCGATTTATTTCGAGATCTACAATTCGACTCAATTCGAAGATAATTCATTTCGATTAAAACAATCTATTATTGATGCGAATACAGGAATTGAATTAACGGACGACATTGTATATACCGATCACGCTGCAGCAGAGGTTGTTCCTGTTTTTAGAAAAATTCACTTGGAAAAATTATTGACGGGAACATATATGTTGAAATTCACAATCGTAAATATTAATGACATTGAGCTTTCGTCTCAGACCTACGAGTTTGAAAGAAGCAATGACAGGACTATTGATCTATCATTGGCTGGAGCAATCCTAGATCCCGCATTTCAAGAAAGTATTACAGACGATAGTTTATTGTATTATTTGGAATGCATCATTCCAATTGCGGGAGCAAGCGAAGTTCGATCAATCATGGAAATTGCCAAATCAAGAGATAAGGACCGTGCTAGAAAATACATTCAAACATTCTGGACGACAATTGCACCTCAGAATCCTTATGAGCAATGGATAAAGTACAAATTACAAGTTCAATGGGTTGAAACGGTTTACGCAAATAACTTCCAAGAAGGATATGAAACTGACCGTGGACGTGTTTACCTTCAATATGGCCAACCAGATAATATTGCAGCGCGCGAGGTATCGACATCTGAATATCCTTATGAAATATGGAGGTACAACAAAATTGGAGTATTCAGTAACAAACGTTTTGTTTTCTACAATCCAGATTTAGTGAACAACGCGTATCGTTTGTTGCATTCTGATATGATTGGTGAATTGAAAAATCAAGGTTGGCCACAAGAACTTTCAAAACGAAACACTCGAAATGGTGGTGTTGACAATCCAAACTCCAACGTTATTGATAAGTGGGGTGAAAATGCCTTGGACGACTTCGGACAATAGCCGATATTCTTTAATAAATAGTACATTTGGATTCGCATGAATGACTTAGCTGTTGTTATACTGAATTGGAATGGAGTTGGCTTTTTTGAAAAGTTTCTCGACAAAGTGGTGCGCTTTTCTGGCGATGCTAAAATTGTTGTCGCTGATAATGCTTCCACCGACTCATCAATAAAGTACGTTCAAGCGAATTTCCCAAACATTAAAATCATTCAAAACCCTAAAAACGATGGGTTTGCAAAAGGATACAATGACGCTTTGCATCATGTTGATTCGAAATTCTATATGCTTTTGAATAGTGACATCGAGGTTACCGAGAATTGGTTGGTTCCTCTGTATGATATAATGAAAGATGAATCTATTGCGGGTTGTCAACCTAAAATTCTTTCGCATTCAAATAAAGATACTTTTGAACATGCTGGGGCTTCAGGAGGATTTATTGATAAAAATTACTTTCCATTCTGTAGAGGACGTTTGTTCAATTCAATTGAAAAGGACGAAGGCCAATTTGACAACACATTAGAAGTCTTTTGGGCAACAGGAGCGGCTTTAATGATTCGCGCTGAACTTTATCACAAAGTAAATGGTTTCGACGCCGAATTCTTCGCCCACATGGAGGAGATTGACTTGTGTTGGCGCTTGAAAAAGCAAAACTATAAGTTCTTTGTCGTGCCCGCTTCAACTGTATATCACGTTGGTGGTGGCACTCTACCCTATTCTTCACCAAGAAAAACGTATTTGAATTTTAGAAACAATCTGATGATGTTGATTAAAAACCATCAGGGAATTCTTTTCTCGAAATTAATAGTTCGAATGTTACTGGATGGTATTGCCGGTGGAATCTTCCTTTTAAAAGGTGAATTCAGGAATTTCTGGGCCGTAATTAAAGCACATTTTTATATCTACGGACACTTTGGTATGCTCTTAAGAAAAAGAAAAGAGGTAAAGAAAACGGCAACAGAATTCAATGCTACTGGATACTTTGGTGGAAATATTATCTGGAATTACTTTGCAAAAGGCGTTAAATCCTTCTCGGAATTAAATCAACGCTTGTTCAAATAATCTGAACAAAAATCAATGGCCAAGTCATAAGAAGTCAGGCCAAATCCAAAAATACAACCAATTGCAACGGGCGAAATTAAAGACGTATGTCTGAACGCTTCTCGATCGGCAATGTTGCTAATATGCACTTCAATAACGGGAACTTTAATCGCCTTCACACAATCGTGGATCGCAACACTCGTATGTGTATAACCACCCGCGTTTAAAACAATAGCATCGTGTTTCGATGATTGCAAAGCATCAATGATCTCACCTTCAATATTGGATTGGAAATATTCAAGTTCTACTGATTTTTGAGATTTCAATCGCTCAAAATAGGAAGTGAATGATTCATTCCCATATATTTGTTCTTCACGTTGACCTAACAAATTTAAGTTAGGTCCATTAACAATTAAAAGTCTCATAATTTGTCTAATTGGAACAGCTATATTAAGGATTTTGTTTCATTTCTAAAAATAGAAAGAAGTTTGGCGGACAATTCTGTTTTCGCCTATCAAAATGATGTTTTAAAGTTACGTGACTTTGCTATCGCCGAAAAACTGGAAGTTAAAGACATTCGATACGATCATTTAAATCTATTCATTAAGGAATTATACGACCTTGGATTGAGCGCTCGCAGTCAGGCCAGAATCATAAGTGGCGTTAAACAATTCTTCCATTACTTGTTGCTTGAAAAGGAGTTAGAATCAGATCCAAGTGAACTTTTGGAAATGCCGAGAATTGGAAGAAAACTGCCTGAAGTTCTCACAATCGAAGAAATTGATTTACTTATTGCGACCATTGATCTCAGTACAAATGAAGGACACAGAAACAAGGCCATTTTGGAAACACTCTACAGTTGCGGGCTTCGTGTTACAGAATTGGTCAATTTAAGATTTGAGGAAATCTTTTTCGATGAAGGATTTATTCGCGTGATTGGTAAGGGAAACAAACAACGTTTAGTTCCTGTAAGCCCTTCCGTTCAAAAAGAGATTGGCATTTACAACGAAGGTTTTCGAAGGCATCAAAGCATAAAATCTGGAAATGAAAGTTTCGTTTTCTTAAACAGACGGGGAGCAAAATTGACGCGGGTTATGATTTTTACAATAATTAAAAACTTGGCTGAACGTGCTGGAATTAAAAAGAACATTTCGCCACACACCTTTCGTCATTCCTTTGCAACCCACTTATTGGAAGGCGGTGCGAATTTGCGTGCAATTCAAGAAATGCTCGGCCATGAATCGATAACTACAACTGAAATTTATACGCATTTGGATCAGCATTTTTTGCGGGAAGCAATTATTTCGTTTCATCCGAGGAGTCAGGAATAATGATCTTTGCGAGAATTGGATATAATATTGAGTAAATTTAAATGAAATGACAATTAAAGATGCTTCAGAACTAAGAGAGATTTGTGATTTCCCCAATGGAAGAGCCAAAGACAAAGTTTTGACGTCATTGTGCAAAATCATTTATGCGCTCGAAATTATGGAATACAGATTCAATGACTAACTCAGAAGACTTCCCAACAATGGGCTTGATGCTCAAAAATCAACTAGGAACAGAAGGAGATTCTGAAACAAGGGCGGCTATGCTTGAACGCTATAAAAAAGACATCTAATTGATTCGGAATTGCCTTGCCATATTGTTCCTACTTCTTTCGCTACCCATTTGGTGTCAAAGTAACTTAGGAATCGAATTCCACGTAAGTGAAGAGATTAAAGACGTTATTTTAAATCACCAATTTCATCATGCCAAGCGACTTAAAATTGAGTTTGAGGATTCAGAGGGTAATGTTCATACCATGAAAATTAAATTCAAAACGGACTCAACGTTTATTTTCAAGAGCAAAAAACACAAAACTGAAAACGTAATCAGAGGAAATGAAATTTTAAATATTAATGGCTACCGAATTAGATTGGCCACCCAAAAACTTCCAGAAAACCAGGTTTTAGTGAGTACTAAAGAAAACGGACAAACCAAGAATAGCTTGTATTACGTTACTGGATCTGATTCGGTTCTATTCTCTGTTCAAACCGAAAAAGTGGACACTCTTGAGAATTCTACAACCTCAATTACAAAGTACCGAAGAAATGGAAAGTGGGCAGGCAACAAAATGGTTGTAACAAAGATTTCGGAGGATTTAATACATACGAGATACTACTCCCTAATTGATGACAAATGGGAGCTTAGTCAAAATCAAATGGAAATTATATTGAGGTCACAAACTGAGTTTAGTAGAACTAAAATTGTAATGACAAAAGGAGTTTCCTACTTCATCCCAGAAAAAGATTCAAAGGTGCCTTACACGATCAACTCAGAACGAAAATCAATTCTACACTATGATGAAAAAGGAGTCATCGAAGCTGTTGTGATTGTAAAAAAGGATCATGAAAATAATTTTGGCCGAAAAAATATTGAGTACTTAATACTTTATCCGAGCTTCTAGTGGCTAAAAAACTACGATTAGTTCCATTAGAATTATGATTTAGTTAACAACGTCCCCATACAAATCGTAATGATCTGCACTTGTAATCTTAACCGAAGCGAAATCCCCTAGACGAACGTATTCGTTTTCTTTTTTGACAAGAACCTCGTTGTCAACTTCTGGTGAATCAAACTCAGTACGGCCAATGAAATAATCACCTTCAACCTTATCGAAAAGAACTTTGAACGTCTCACCTATTTTCTCTTGGTTGAGTTCGAAGCTAATTCCAGATTGTAGTTCCATGATCATATCAGCGCGCTCCTTCTTAATATCTTCAGGAACATCGTCTTCTACGTTGAAAGCGTGTGTGTTTTCTTCATGAGAATATGTAAAGATACCCAAACGATCAAATCTTGAGCGTTCCACCCAGTCATACATTTCTTGGAAATCTTCTTCTGTTTCTCCCGGATAACCAGAAATTAACGTTGTTCGAATTGCGATCCCAGGAACCTGAGTTCTCATTTCTGCGATTAAAGCTTCCGTCTTTTCTCTAGTGATTCCTCTTCGCATTGCTTTCAACATTTTCGTCGATCCGTGTTGAAGTGGAATGTCTAGGTAATTGCAAATATTATCTCTTTCATTCATTACTTTCAAAACATCCATTGGGAATCCCGCTGGGAAAGCATAATGCAATTTGATCCATTCAATTCCTTCCACATCTGAAAGTTTCTCAAGCAATTCGGCAAGATTACGTTTTTTGTAAATATCCAATCCGTAATACGTTAAGTCTTGGGCAATCAGCATCAATTCTTTAACACCTTTTGCGGCAAGTCCTTTTGCTTGTGCCACTAAATCTTCCATTGGAGTTGAAACGTGCTTTCCTCTCATTAATGGAATTGCACAGAACGAACAAGGGCGATCGCATCCTTCAGCAATTTTGAAATAAGCATAATGAGAAGGTGTTGTTAACAATCGCTCACCAACCAATTCATGCTTGTAATCTGCTTTTAACGTTTTGAGTAAACGCGGTAACTCTCTAGTCCCGAAAAAGGCATCCACTTCTGGAATTTCCTTTTCCAAATCATCTCTGTAACGTTCAGAAAGACAACCTGTAACATAGACTTTATGTACAGACCCTTCCTTTTTGGCATCTGCATATCTTAAGATTGTATCTATCGACTCTTGCTTTGCGTTATCGATAAAACCACAAGTATTGATAATTACAATTTCGGAATCATCTTGCTGTGCCTCGTGTTCTACATCAAATTTATTCGCCTTCAGTTGAGCCATTAAGACTTCCGAATCGAAAATATTTTTTGAACACCCTAAGGTTACTACATTTACCTTGTTTTTCTTAAGCGTCTTTGTTTTCATGCCGCAAAGATAAGTTATTATTCGATTGTATGCTGAAATCTCTTACTTGCTTAGGCATAGAAATGAAAAATGCCTCTCCAATTGAATTGAAGAGGCATTTAGTTATTGAGCAATCCACAATCTTTCTATACTTAAAGCACACCGCATAAAAACCTCTACAAAATTCAATTAAAAATCGATCACTGATTCTTCAATACCTGTTTCTCTCGATCGTATTCGCATCGCGCGGCAGCTAATTAACTTACAGAAAAAAAGAGCATTTCTTTGAAAATCAACCAATAAGAATCGTTCTTTAAATCGATTCGTTTGCTCCTGTAAAAAGTCTATAACATCCCATGTTTTAAATTTTGAAGGATGAATAAAGGTGCGTTAAAGTGTCGAATCAAACGTAGTTGATTTATTTTCGAAAGTGAATCTCACGTTTACCTAAAGTATAGGGGCGCATGTGCTCTTTATTAAAACAAATACTGCCTACATGAGCAGACTTACTGAGCCAATGAAGAATTAAACACTCCATAGTTCATTTAATTTATTGTTTCATTAAAAAACAAACATGTGATTTATTAAATTTGTTCTATGGATATAAGAAAGCACATCGAAGTTTGTTTTACGCCAGGTGAGTATGAGTACTTCAAAGGAGAATACGATATTGTTGTCGTTATTGATGTTCTAAGAGCGACATCGGCAATTTGCGCAGCTTTCGACAATGGCGTAAAATCGATAATTCCCGTTGCGACCATTGAGGAAGCTAAGGCATATCAGGACAAAGGGTATCTTGTCGGTGCAGAACGCATGGGACAAATTGTGGAAGGATTTGACTTTGGAAACTCTCCTTATTCTTACATGAAAGATGAATTAAAAGGCAAGGAAGTTGTTCTTTCTACAACGAATGGAACACGTGCTTTGGCAATGGCCAGTGATGCTCCAACCGTAGTTGTTGGTTCTCTTTTAAACTTGGATGTTCTTTGCAAATGGCTTGAAGAGCAAAACAAAAACACATTATGTCTTTGTTCCGGTTGGCAAGATAAATTCAATCTTGAAGACACAATTTGTGCAGGTGCGATTTCAGATTATCTTTTGGGAACTGGAAAATTCACATCGGATGAAGATTCTTCGATTGCTGCTAAATATTTGTACATATCGGCATGGGATAATCCATTGGGCTATCTGAAATCAAGTTCTCACAGAAGAAGATTGAAAAATTTAAACCTCAACGAGGATATCAAATATTGCTTAACACCCAATACGTCGAAAGTTATTCCGATATTGAAAGATGGTAAACTTGTTAAAATTTAGAACAGTACTTCTTTTGCTGCTACCATTGCTTCTTGCAGTCGGCATGAGTAGTGAGAACATGCGAAAAGAACTGAACTCATCGAGTAATAAATGGGGGTTTTTCGGTCACAAACGGATTAATCGTGTTGCCACATTCACCCTTCCTCCTGAAATGTTTGGATTCTTCAAAGAACATTTGGAATACCTTACTGAGCATGCGGTAGACCCTGACAAAAGAAGATACGCTGTTGATGGAGAAGCGCAGCGGCATTATATTGATATTGATCATTACATAAAGCCGGGCGAAGATCCATTTGCTGTTGTTCCTAAAAAATGGGATGATGCAATCGAAAAATTTACGGAAGATACCTTGCAAGCCTATGGAATTGTTCCATGGCATATAAAAGTTATGAAGTACAGACTTCAAAGAGCTTTTGAAAGCAAAAACGTTGATTTGATCTTAAAGTATTCTGCGGACATCGGGCACTATATTGGTGATGCGCATGTTCCGCTTCACACGACGGAAAATTACAACGGTCAAATGACCAATCAAAAAGGAATTCATGGCCTTTGGGAAAGCAGACTCGTTGAAATTAACAGTGAAGATTACGATTACTTTATTGGCAAAGCACAATACATTGATAATATCGAAGACTTTATCTGGGACGCCGTTAAAGCGTCGCACTTAGCTGTTGATTCAGTTTTTAAACTTGAATTAGAAGTAACTGCAGATATGGATCCAGACGCCAAATACAGCTTTGAGCAAAGAGGAAATGCAACAGTTGCTGTCTACTCGTATGAATTTTCGCAGGAATACCACCGCAGAATGAATGGAATGGTTGAACGCAGATTGAGATCGGCAATTTTAGCCGTAGGATCTATATGGTATACTGCTTGGGTTGATGCTGGACAACCAAGCTTGGCGGATTTACAAAACACACCACCTTCCGCTGAATTACTGGAGGAAATGAAAGTTCTTGATGCTAATTTCAATTCTGGCAAGCATAAAGGCCGGATCTGTGATTAGATTTTATTGAGAATAATATGAACAAAAGATAACCGATAGTGATCTTTACAAGCAGAAGCCCGAGTAGTATGAAGGTGCGGTTAGTATTATTTCATTATTCATTATTACCCAACGCTAAGAGTTCTTTCAGCCCACTGATAAATTTAGTATGTATTTTTCCATCGATTAATTCTTCATACGCATATACTCCAACACGGGCCATTAAATCACTTTTAATGATTCCGAAATACATTTTATCATCGATCATATAGCAAAGGCCTCCCATCATTTTTTTGAGCATCGAATTGAATCTGAAGTTCGCTTAAAACGTTATTTATCCGTTCCTCCGAGTATTCGTCGTATGCCACGGATTAAGTATAGATAAATCACTGGCAATCCTTAGATTTGCATCAAACAATTTGCTCAATGATTGAAGTTTCAGATTTAAAAAAGGAATTTATTCTTTCCAGACAACAACGCAAAGAACTCAACACCAAAGATAATAAGGCTGTCGCTGTTGACGGGATAAGCTTCAAATGCGAACCGGGAAGAGTGTTTTCGTTACTGGGCCCAAACGGAGCTGGAAAAACGACAACACTTCGAATGCTTTCAACAATATTTAAACCAACTTCGGGTTCAATTAATATTGCTGGAATTGATGCCATTGCAAATCCGCAAGAAGCACGAAGAAAAATCGGTTTCTTAACAGGTTCAACAGGACTTTACGCAAGATTGACGCCGGATGAGATCATTAAATACTTCGCTGATTTGTACGGCATTTCTAAATCTGATTTTGAAGAACGGAAAGATCGATTGTACACGCTGCTCGATATGCACGACTTCAAAGGGAAAAGAATTGGAAAGCTGTCGACTGGGATGAAACAAAAAGTTTCGATTTGCAGAACGATGATTCACGATCCAGAAGTAGTTGTGTTTGATGAACCTACAAGTGGATTGGATGTGATTACAGCTGAAAATATCATCAAATTAATTCGCGACTGTAAGGACGAGGGAAAAACAGTCATCTTTTCAAGTCACATTATGAGTGAAGTTGATTTACTCTGCGACGATATGGCAATTATCCACAAAGGAAAAATGTTATTCGACGGAACGATGGATGAATTTAAAGGTCAAATGCAAGCAGAAAACTTGACGGCTGAATTTATCCGAATAGTTAATGCATCCTCTCAACTTAAAGAAGCTTAATCATGATATTTACAATATTCAAAAAGGAATTAAAGGATACGCTTCGTGACAAACGAACGCTCATAATGATGTTGGTGATTCCAATTCTAATTTTCCCTATTATCCTTAACGTATTTGTTGGGATTTCATCTTCATTCTCTGAAGAGGCAGCCCAAAAAACAGTAAAAATTGGTGTTGTTGGAAAAAAAGACAATTACGTTGTAAATCAATTGGAGGCCCTTCCCAACGAAATGGGAAAAAAGGAACTCGTCTTTTACAAGGATACTTTAGAAATGATTGAAGCAATCGAATTGGATTCAATTCAAATCGGAATGTACTTCGTGTCAGATTTCCCAAAATACATGGAGGCCAAATATCCAGCTCCAGTTTCGGTTTATTTCAATGCCACAGATATGGGAATGAAAGGCCGTGCTGAATTGTACATGAGCACTATTGAAGGCATTGCAACCCAAGAACGTTACATCGCTATGAATCTTGTTGAATCCGAACTAAGACCGCTTGAAACGAGCTATAACAATATCGCTTCCAACAAAGAAATGATTGGGAAATTGGCCGGTGGTATTTTACCTTACATTTTCATTGCCTTTGGGTTTATTGGTTGTATGTATCCTGCAATCGACTTATTTACAGGAGAAAAAGAACGTGGAACGATTGAAACCTTATTGACAACACCTGTATTGAGATGGCAAATTTTATTCGGTAAAATGGGAGTTGTTGTACTCTCAGGATTACTAGCCGCCTCCTGCGCCCTGCTCGGTCTGTTCTTGTCCATCGAAGTTTTAGACATTGTCGATAATAAAGAATTATTGGATGTGATTCACAGCATTTTAAATTTCAAGTTCATCTTGCTCTTGTACGCATTGTTACTTCCTTTAACAGTCTTCTTTGCAGGTGTAATGATTCCAATTGCTGTTTACGCGAAAAGTTTCAAAGAGGCTCAAAGTATCATAACACCTTTGAATATTGTGATGGTTTTACCCGCGATGGTTGGATTCTTCCCTGGTGTAGAATTAAACGCTACAACGGCTTCAATACCTGTTGTCAACGTTGTTTTAGCGACAAAAGAACTTATTGCAGGAACGCTGGATATTGGTTTGTTATTGCTGAGTTTCAGTGTAATGATAGGACTTGCTGTAATAGCAGTTGTAATTTCCTATAAGCGTTTTGATAAGGAAACAAATGTGATCATGTAATGATAAAATCAATCCTATTTATATCGGCATTCCTTTTGTGTGTCTCGACAACGAGCGCTCAGCGGGTGCGAACAGTATTCACTGGTGATTTTTCAAATTGGACGTACAACAACTATTCATTCCGGACTGGTTTTCAAAATGATTGGGACAATTGGACGTGCGGATCGACAACAATAAGAACGACTTTTAGTAACGATTGGGACAGCTGGGAAATAGGAGATGTAACATTGAGAACATCCTTCCCAAATGATTTCAACAATTGGGAAATCAGAGGTTACGACAAAACGATTACGATCAAGACAACATTCATAAATGATAATGAACGCTGGGATGTTTCGGGTGAAATAGACGGAACAGTCAGAACGGTTTTCTCCAACAATTTCGAGCAATGGGCCTTTGATTTGGACATGACTGGATTGGAAGAGGATTTACAAATAGCAATAATTTTTGTTGCTATTTATACAAGTTTCAAAGATCAACTTTAATATTAACCATGAGTGTCTAGTGCGAAATAAGTGATAAACAATATTGAAAAGAGATTATCGAGTGGTAATTCCTTTTTTTATGGATTGACTCGGTGTTATTGAGAAGTAACGTTTATATTTGCACCACCAATCGCTTGGGTGGTAAACATCCAAGGATCACTTTTAATACCCGGGTGGCGGAATTGGTAGACGTGCACGCTTGAGGGGCGTGTGTCCTAGGACGTGTGGGTTCGACTCCCATTCCGGGTACGAAAAACGGAAGTTCAAAAATGAACTTCCGTTTTTTATTTCAGTCATTCCTAAGGGCAAGCTACTTAGATTGAGCAGACGATTCATTCCTTGAATTTTTACAAATTCAAGGGGTTGCCACCTATTTTTTCTCGATAGTAATGATCACAGATTGACCAGAGAATGCTTCAATAGTTGAACTTGTAAATTTCATCATCGTTTTCTCGTTCTCTGCTATTTCGTAAGTACCGCTGAATTCAAAACATTGCGTCGCCATTTCTTCATCCGCGTGCTCCAATCCTTCATCCGGACCTTGCCGAGAAATAATGAATGAGCCTCCCTCGTTTGTAACTTGCCAGACAAAATCTGTTGCTCCACCTTCGTCATTTTGCCAAGAGCCTATGCACGACTCTTCGTAGATATCGCAATCACCAATTACCCAATGTGGTAACTCTTCTTGGTTTACTCCATCTACAGACAACTCAGTTACATTCCATTCGCCTGCTTTCATCAAGCGTTTGGAAGTAGATTTCGTTTTATTGCAGGATGCTACTAAGACTGCGATCGAAAAAACGGCTATGATTATTTTAGAATACTTTATCATGTTAATGTAGTTTATTGTTTTGATTATTGAATTTCTGTTACAAATGTGACGTCTATATCCGTTTCGCCTGGAGCACACGTTCCATCTTTAATACCTGGTTGATGTTTCAGTACAATCTGCGTTGTACCATTTCCAACATTTCCAACCGTCCATTGGCTTTGCAAACCAACTTCATACACCCCATCTGTATCTGTTCGTGCAATTGATAAGTTGGCAAAAGAAGGAGTAAAACAAAACAAGTGCTCATCATCTTCCTCCAAAACTTCATTCGAAATTGTATCAGCAGGACTTACTGTTTCATTAAGTAGAAGAATACTTGCGTTATAAACAGTATTATTCTGCAATCTGATGGTATCGAAAATATCATAGTTCAGGCCACCATCACCATCTGGATCGCGGAACGTAGCGGTTACGTTAGGCTGAACCCCAGCTAAATCAGTAAATTGAAGTGTCACGGTTGTTATAACCTCTTGTTCATTAGCAATTGGTTGTGGAACAGTGACAAGATCGTCGTCTTTCTTACAACTGCTCAAAGCAGCAATGCAGGTCAACCCTAAAAGGGCTATTGTTCTCATGTTTGTTTTTGTTTTCATGTTTGTTTTTGTTTCGATTTTTGAAATTTTAAAAAGTCAGTATTAATATCTTGATGCTTTCGCATCGGCTTATATTGATTTTGGTGTAAATAATGTAAAGGGAATTGTCGCCCTTAAGGAAATATTTCTTCCCATTTCATCAGCGAAATAGCGGAAGCGATTCATATAATCTCGGTAACGCACATTAAGAAGGTTATTGGCGCTAATACCAAGGGAGATGCTATTCGCATTTAGTGGAATGTCAATGCCTGCCGCAAAATTCAATACGGTATATCCTTCGGGCGGATTTACGAAGTCGCTATTCTCAGGAACGCGCGATTGTTTTAATACAGAAGTTACCGAGAGTGAAACATAAGCGTTTTCTACTTTTTTTCCATCTTTAAAGTTATACTCCAATGAATTTTCAAAGCGATCCGCCGGCATCATTACCAAATGTTGACGCGATGTTTGGTTAAATGCACGTAAAATTGAAGCTTTCGAAATCACCTTAAACTCTTTGGTGAGAGCATAGCTTAAGGTAAAGTCGAGCCCTCTCAAGTGAGCATTAACTTGATCATGAACAAATGTTGGAAATGCGCCTTTAATGGTAACTGTTGGAATCAATGTGGGTTTCAAATAGATGAAATCGTTAATGACATTGTAATACGCATCGAGGACTACCGAAAGTCGCTTCCCTGAATATTCAACTGAAGCACTTGCATTGACCGCCTTCTCTGTTACAAGCGTGGAATCTCCAATTTCTATCGATGCGGCACCATGATGAAGTCCATTGCTATACAATTCATTAATGTTTGGAGGCCTCCAAGCAGTTCCTAAATTGGAACGAAGAATCAACCGTTTATTCACTTTGTAAATAGCCCCGATGGTACCACTCATATTCATGTAATTCTGAGCAGGAGAAACAATCGTTTCATCTTTCCACATGTAAACGCGTTGATATATATTATCAAACCTTACACCGCTTTCAATTTCCAGTTTTGATGCTTTGGGCTTCCAGCTCTCGATCCAGAATATTCCGGCTCCTATTTTCTGGAAGTTGGGGATGAAAAACCGCCCGGCGTAAGTGTTTTCTTGGTAAGTCCCGTTGACGCCAACACTTCCTTTAAACGATTTCAGCCGTATGTGTTCCCATACGATTTCAGCCGTATGTGTAGTTAATTCAAATTGAAGAGCCGGTAGGTTTAAATTAGCAAGCGAATCATTTAGTGGTGCATGCTTGTCATATTCTAGGCGTTTGTTGTACTGTCTTGCATACGTCAGTGCTATTTTACCTTTCTTTCCAGTTCTAAGATATCCTTTGATCTTAAATAATTCGTGCTCGATGTGTTGTCTTGGTCGATCAATGTCGTATGTAAAACCTGCTGATTCCATTGGTTCCTCTGACTCAAAAGCTTGCTGAAGATCGGTGAGATTTCCAATGTGCGCTGCGGAAAAAATACCGATATCTGTATTAAATTGACTATAGAAAAAATCAATTCCATACTTCGGTTTATTGTAAGCAAGTGCATAGGAAAAATTGTACTCCTTTAATCCAGTATTTTTTAAATAGTAATCAGGAGTTTTCGCATTGCCTCCGCGTTTGAAAGTTCCTTGCAAGCGCCAACTAATGGCAGGGAATTTACTTGAATTTCCATCTAAGGTTGCTGATGTATTTCCTTGTAAACCATTGCTCAAGCCGACTAAATTCAACTCTCCTCCAATACCGGGTGTTTTTCTCAATTCTTTTGGGTTAACAAGCACGACTCCTCCGATCGCATCAGGACCGTAACGAACTCCATTCGCTCCCTTTACAACTGCCAGCTCGTCGGCAATAAACGGGTCAATTTCTGGTGCATGCTCATTTCCCCATTGCTGACCTTCCTGTCTTACACCGTTGTTCAATATGAGAATCCTATTGCTATGAAGTCCATGAATGACTGGTTTCGAGATGTTGTTTCCTGTTGATAGTTTCCTGACACCATTTATGCGCGTCAAACCGTCTCCAAGCGAAAATCCTTTTGTCTCATTTTTGTCTTTCTCTGATAGTTTCCTTGTCGCTAAAGAAACCTCTTCATTCATTTTCGCTGCCATTACATTGACAGCATCAAAATCAACATGATGTTCTGGATAGAAATTTCCTTCTGTATTTCCTTGAATCCTTATCGTTTTTTTTACGGCATCGCAACCAACGTGCTTGCAGTAGAATTCATAAGTTCCTGAACACAAACCTGGAAACACAAAATATCCCATTGAGTCGGCAAAAACTCCTCTTCTTGGTTCTCTGATATATACCCTAGAATTAGCTAATGGCATACGGTCGTGTTCATCAATCACATAACCTGATAGCTGATAAGAACATGAGTCCTGAGCTATCAATGGAGAAACCGATAATGTTACGATAAGCAAAACAATAAATTGCATTGATCTTTGCATAAAATGCGTCTAAAAAAATATAAAATGAAATTGGAAAGTTGGTTTGACCCCAACGCATGCTTCTCATTACAATGATAAACCAATCAAGAAAAATTCGTAAACCCAAATATGTTCTTCTGATTGGAACAAGGGGGATATTCAAAGTGATCTGTATGTTAAACTGATCAAAATGATTATTTCACATGAATTTCATCGAAGGTAATGATGCCGGAACTAGGCGAATGGGGGACCTCGTCCTGAGGTGTTTTTTATGAGGTGATCGTCAATAGAGACCTCTAAATTAAGTAAAACAGATGACTGTCCAGTAAAATTGAAGATGCTAACTTGCTCACCTAGTGTGTAGGTTTGATTGTTTAACGACTTTTGAATTTTACAAACGTTACACTCATTTTCTGCTGAATCATGATTCGCATCTTCTACATAATCAACATCGGCATCATCTATTGAATTGATATCATGTTCAACTTCCGTTAAGTGATCTTCATGGGAATGAAGCAAACTTAATGGAGCAACTTGAATTACCAAACAAAGCAATAATACTGCTGATATATATGTAGACAATAAACGTTTCACGCCATAAAATTACAACATTTGTCGTTAATTCAACTTTTTCCAAGGAAAAAAAAGGTTAAAACCTCTTTATTGGAAATCTAAAATCTGAAAACACGATTATCAAAGCTTGGTATGCGGCCGCTCAAAATAAGCGGATTTATAAAAAAATAATTCCCACTCGGCTAGAGACTCTGAGTGCGCTAGTAAAGCCAGCGCATAATCTTAACCCAGTTTCCTTTTTGCCGTTTTAAGTCCAAATGAATCCTATTCATTTTAAATGATCAAATATTCAAAATAGGATTTCAAGAACGCTGAGAATCGGATTTACTCCATTAAAACTATTTCCTTATCTTTACTGAATTGAAAATACTTCAGCGTTTCATAGTGTCCCTTTTAGCCTTGTTGATGTTTACGACATCAGCTTGCTTTGCTATAGATACGCACTATTGTGGTGACGAAGCTCAATCTTGGTCCCTATTTTCGAAAGCAGAAGCCTGCGATCAAATGGCGAAGAGGCTGAAGTCTGAAAATAAAGAGCTTCCTCCTTGTTGCCAGAAACTCGAACTTTCTAAAGAAGTCAAATCAAACTCAAGTGCTCATTTTTCTCAAAAGCCTTGTTTTTATAACAAATCGCTTTCTTTTAAAAATGATGCAAGCGAAAACGGTCAATCAGTTGATCTAGTCGTTTCTGCTATCGAAATTGATATTCTACATTTTTTCAATCGCACAAAGGAAGTTCAATTCATTCCTGAGATTCCTAACAAACTTCATGTTCCATCTTCTGAAAGAAGGAAAACCGGGAACATTTACCTGATTCATCAGGCATTGATTATTTGATTTTTTATATCCGATAAACCCTTTCCCGATCTGGATTAAAAAGGAGTTCTGCCCATTATTTTATAGAAAAAACCAAATCAAAATGAAAAACAATATCTTATTTATACTTGCAGCTATATTGACAATATCATGTTCCTCGGGCATTGATACTGACAAATTAAAAACAGAAAAATTTACCGTTTACGGAAATTGTGGAATGTGTAAAAAAACGATCGAAGGTTCTTTGGATGGAGTTAAAGGCATTGAAGAAGCCAATTGGAATCCGAAGAATGATAAAATGACAGTTTCCTTTGATTCGGAATTAATCACATTGGAACAAATCAAACAAAAAATTGCAGATGTTGGCTATGATAGCGACTCTCATCGTGCTAAAGACAAAGTATACGACAACCTACACGGATGCTGTAAATATGAACGCCCTAAAAAATAAATTATGAAAAATATTACGCTAGCACTATTGCTGTGTGCATCATTTTCAATAAATGCACAAGTAAATACAACTATTAGAATTTACCATGCGCTGGATAATCAGCTGTTTCAAATGAACAGTACGACTCAAAATAATTTATCACAAGATTATCAAGTAACTCGCATTCAATACTACATGACGAGGGTGTCTGTAATCCATGATGGCGGTCAAATAACCGCAATTAGTGATGATACAGTTGCCTTGATAAGTGCGGCAGACGGGACGTTCTCCACGATTGAATTAGGACCCCTTAACATTACCGATGTTGAAGGTGTCAAATTTCATATCGGTGTGCATACTCCTATAAATAATGCGGATCCTTCATTGTATCCTATATCGCACCCGTTAGGGCCTAAATCACCCTCAATGCATTGGGGTTGGGCATCTGGCTACAGATTTTTAGTTTATGAAGGAGTTGGAGGAGTCAATTTTTCACAAGCGTTTCAATTACATGCCCTTGGAAACAATAACTACTTCGAAACTACAGTCAGTGCAGTAGGAGAAATGGCAAACGGAGATTTGATTATTGCTTTGGATGCAGATTACACGCGAGGTGTTGAAGGTATTGACGTTTCGAATGGCATAGTAGCGCATGGAGTTGATGGAGCCGATTTAACAGCTTTGGAAAACTTTAGAGATTTTGTATTCTCACAAAGTGTTCTCCCTCTTTTTACCAGTACGGATGATCTAGATTCTGAGATTCAATGGGGATTGTTTCCCAATCCATCGAACGATGGTAAAATTGTAGTTTCAATAGATTCCGATGTAACAATTGATGAAATTTTAATTACAGATTTATTAGGTAAAGAAGTATCTCGCGTCAATTATGGCAATCTAAAAAGCCTAGAAATTGAAATCGCCACTTCGGGCACCTATTTCGTTCAGTTATTAACGAACTCTTCGGTTGCTTCAACCAAACGATTTGTAATTCAATAATAAGATGAAAGTAAAATTAATATTACCTATCCTATTGCTATTCGCACTTATGATTGGGTGCAAAAAAGACAAAGGATCTGTAGCAGTTTACGACGACACGCCACTTGTATTGAACATTATTAACAATACACTATCCGTGCCTAATTTACCATCGGACAATCCATTGACGGTTGAGAAAGTTAATTTAGGAAGAATGCTTTTCTATGAAAAGTCTATGTCTTTAGACGGAACAATAAATTGCGCAAGTTGTCATAATCAAGAGAATGCTTTTTCTGACATAAATCAATTTTCTGAAGGAGTTGGCGGTGCGTTAGGAGGAAGACAAGCTATGGCAATTTTCAACATGGCATGGCATGAAAATGAATTTTTCTGGGATGGAAGATCACATTTATTAAGAGACCAGTCATTGGAACCTATTGAGAGTATTGGTGAAATGAACGAAACCATTGACAATGTCATTATGAAATTAACAAACAAGGGATATGGAGATCAATTCATTCGAGCATTTGGATCTGAGGAAATAACTGCGTTAAAAATGTCTTTAGCCTTGGAGAATTTTATGTTCTCCATTATTTCGGACGATTCAAAATACGATAGATACCTTGCCGGTCTTGCTTCGCTAACGGATAGTGAAGAAAGAGGAAGGGTATTGTTCTTTGGTGAATACAATGAATTTTTTCCTGACATTTCGGGCGCCGATTGTGCACATTGTCATGCTGGAAATAATTTCGAAAATGATTTATATATGAATAATGGACTTGATACAGATCTAGGTTTTGTAGATTTCGGAAGAGAAGATGTCACTAGTGACGTCGCAGATAGAGCAAAGTTTAAAGTTACTTCGCTCAGAAACATAGAAGTAACACAACCATATATGCACGATGGAAGGTTTCAAACACTTGAAGAGGTAGTGGATCATTACAACTCTAATGTCCAAAATTCGTCCACAGTAGATCCAGCATTGTTGGGGACAACATCAACTGGGTTAATGTTAGATGCAATTGAAAAAGAAGATTTGGTTAATTTTTTAAAGACCTTAACTGATAATACTTTTTTGAATAATCCAGATTATGCAGATCCATTTAAATAAAAAAAAGAAATGGATAAAAAGAGTAAATACATGAAGTAGACTTAAGAATCTTTGTTTTATGTTCTTATTTTATTAACATTCGATAACATAATTCAATTGTATCAAAAAGAATAACTATTATTAATTAATAAGCCTGTAACTATGAATATTTCAACAATGCTAAAAACAAAAAAATCAATACTTAGTTTGCTATTATTGTCCTCTGGACTATCATTTGCTCAAACGGATATTAATATGACTCTCGAGCATCATTTTGAAGGCGCTCCTTTTAACTATGGCACTACGTATGACCTTAATGGGACTGCCGTAAGCTTAACACGTGTCCAATATTACTTGAGCGGATTTGAAATCACTCATGATGGCGGAACAATTACAACGATGCCTGACACGTATGTTTTAGGAAGTGGTAACATCTCAAATTACACTTTAGGAAACGAAACTGTAACGAACTTAGAAGGTATTAATTTCGACCTAGGAGTTGATTATGCAACAAATCACATGGGAACAAGCAGTTGGCCCTCTGGACATCCATTGTCGTCTCAATCACCATCAATGGATTGGAGCTGGCCCTCTGGATACTTCTTCTGGGTATTTGAAGGATTAGTTGATGATAACGGGGACGGTACACCGAACAAGTATTTTGGATTAAGTGGAATTGGTGATCCATTACTTACTGCTGTGAATTCATTTACTGGAATTAACGCAACTGGAGGAACAATTACACTTCCGTTTCAAGTAAACGTAGCAGATTGGATCAAAAACTTAAACTTACTTTCAGTTGGTGCAGATCACAGTGGGAGTGCAAACAATGTTCAAGTTGGAGACAACACAAATGATGAAACGGTATTTACGTTTAACTCAGCTGTTCTTTCATTGGACGAAAAAATGGAAACGAAAAGTGAAATTTATGCAAACTACGAATTGCCTTACGCACCAACTATTTTTTACAACCTAGCAACAATGGATAATGTTGACATTAAGATCTATTCAATGACTGGAGCTGTTGTTTTAGAAAGTGACGATCAAAATTTTGAAGGCAACTACTTCATTCGTAAAGAACTTGAATCAGGTTCATATATTATTGTTTTCTCAAACGGCAATTTGGAAGAATCTTTCAAATTTATTGTTCAAAAATAATTAATGAAAAAGTGGAGTTTATTCTTTGCGACATTTATCGTCACAATGTTACTAATTAGCAGCAAGGGGCGTCTAAACGATGCCCCTATTTCTATTGAACAGTTTGATAACTCCAAAGCAGATTCTCTTGCCGCTCAAATTGAACTGGGCAAACAACTCTTCTACGATCCTATTCTTTCAAGAGACTCATCCATGTCATGTGCTATTTGCCATAAGCAAGAATTGGCATTCACCGATGGACTTCCAAAATCCATTGGAATTCGAAATCAAGAAGGTTCTCGGAATTCACCAACACTAACCAATGTCTTAAACCGTCCCTACCTTCTTTTGGACGGAGTAAATCCTTCTCTCGAAGCGCAAGTTCTCGTTCCAATTTCAGAACACAAGGAATTCGATTTCCACATTTTACTCGCCGTGGACCGCCTCAATAAAATCCCCAAATACCAAGAGCTTTCGCAGAAGGGATACGGTACTGAAATCACAGCCAAGGTTTTGACGTCTTCTATTGCTGAATTTGAACGAACACTTATTAGTAATCAGTCCGCGTATGATCATTATTTAGACGGCGAAAAATCGGCTTTAACAAGATCGCAATTGCGCGGAAAGAAATTGTTTTTTGATGAATTGTATTGCGCAAAATGCCATAATGGACCGGATTTCACCAACGATGCATTAACCAATAACGGATTGTACAAAAATTACCTTGACACCGGCCGAATGCGATTGACAGGGAAAGAGGTAGATCGAGGAATATTCAAAGTACCAACATTACGTAACATCGAATTGACGGCTCCTTATATGCACGATGGTAATTTTTCTTCTTTACAAGACGTCATTCAGAACTATAAGAATGGTGGAAAAGGAAACAAGAACCAAAATTATATCATTCAGCCGTTTGAATTAAGCAAGAAGCAGGAAACGGATCTCATTAATTTTTTGAAATCGTTAACAGATTACAAATTCATTTCAAATCCTGATTTCAATGCCGATACAGAAGATTGAATTATAGCACGCTCCACTTTATTTTCTTATTTAGAATAAATTAGTGTAATTTTCTTTTTTTAACCCCTTTACGATGCAAAACATAAAGTCCAAACCTTTAAAAAAAATTTTACTTAGGAGCTTATCGTTGCTCGTTGCGATCTATATTATTGGATGCGGGTACATGTACTTCTGGCAAGAGAGTTTCCTTTTTCACCCTGAGAAATTAAAAGATTCACATCAATTCCATTTTGAAAATCGATTTGAAGAACGCACCATTGGTGTGGAAAACTTCCCGTTAAACGCCTTAATGTTCTTTGCAAGTGAAGAAAAATCGAAAAAGGTAGTTTTCTATTTACATGGAAATTCAGGCAATATTCAAACATGTGGCCATGTGGCTAAATCGTACACAGATTTGGGGTATGACTTTTTTGTATTTGATTATAGAGGATTTGGAAAATCAAAAGGAGAAATAGATTCAGAAGATATTTTGTACAGCGATACGCAGCAGGCCTACAACATATTGAAACAAGGTTACGGTGAAGAAAACATTGTTGTAATTGGGTATTCGATTGGAACGGCACTTGCTGCATATATAGCAGCGAACAACAATCCAAGAAAATTGATTTTACAAGCACCCTATTTCAGTATGACGGATATGATGAAATTGAATTACCCAATCGTTCCAACCTTCTTATTAAATTACAAATTGGAAACATACAAATTCGTGCAAAATTGTAAAATGCCAATCGTAATTTTCCATGGCACCAATGACGATGTGATTCCATATAGTTCGTCTATTCGATTGAAAAAATATTTAAAAAAAGACGACAAATTAATTACTCTCAAAGGCCAAGAGCATAAAGATATCGGTGAGAATAAAAAGCTTCTCCGGAATCTTCCGAATGTATTAAACAACTAAATAAAACTTATTATTGTACTATTCCTAGTATTCATTTCATCCGACAGACATCGGTAAAAAGAGAAATTCATTTCTATAGAATTGGCTGGAAACGTCGGAATTTTCTCCGTTAATTACGAATCTAGATTGTCAAATGAAAATACAATCGACTTATTTAATACTGTTGATAAATTAGATTTTTCGAAAGTTAAAGAAATGATATTGCAATGCGTTGCATCAACAAAATTCGACATTCTCAGTGCTCGGCTTATTGCAGAGATTCATACTTGGAGTTTAAGTTCTAGACCAAAGAATAATTCTTTTATCGTCTCCAACAGTTGCGAATTCATTCTCATTAAGAACAACCATATCATTGACAGAATGTCGGTGGCCTCCTTCTTTCAAATCGAGTCTTTTTGAAAAATCAAGTTCACTCGACCAGACTTTTACTGTTTTATCTCTACTAATGGATACAATAGAATCACCAACTTGATTGATTCCATAAACCGCGTAATTGTGCGCTGGTATTTCAAGTACCTTGCTATCATCACTTAAACTCCACAAACGGATCATTGCATCCTTTCCACCAGAAATAATTTGATTGTCTTGAAATAGAACTGAAGTTGCTCCGTCTTTATGCGCATTGATTGTAGAAACTTCATTGAAATACGATGATTCAAAAATCCTCATAGTTCCATCTTGACAGGCCAAAGCAAACCGTTCTCCATTTTCGTCAACTGCTATATCTCTTACTTTTCCTGCATTCAGAGGAATATAGATCAATAACTCAAAAGTGTTTGAATCCCAAACGGAGACGTTTCCATCTGCATCCCCAACATAGAGATGGGCTTTTATTGGATTTACCGTTATTGAAAAAATAGCTTCTTTGTGTTGCTTGAAGAATTTCAGCTCCTTGCGCTGTTCAAGATCGAAAATATGCACCGATCCATCGGACAAACCAACGAATAAAGTAGTCTGATTTACTTCAAGTGCGTAAACAGATTGCTCAAACTTGATTGCAAAATTATCCTGAGTACCTTCCTTTAAATTCCAACGTGTAACAAACTTGTCTGCACTTCCCGTGTAGATATATTTGCCATCAAATGCACATGAGTAAATTGCTCCAGAGTGTCCTTGTATCTCTTTTGATTTCTGGAACATATCTGAGGTCTAATCTTCGTCTACCTCGTCGTCTTGACCATCGTTAACTTGCTTTAAACGATCTGCATAGTCAGCTGGTAAAAATTCAAAGAAAGTATCACCTCGAAGTCCAAGACGAAGCGTTTCCAATGGAATCATTTCGTGCGGCGCGATGTTTCCCAGATTTACGTTCGCTCCAAACAATTTAACGAACCATACTTGTTGATTCTTTTGCGGTGCTTCCCATAAAATATCATTTGGATTTATCTTCGCGATAATTCGATTAATTAATAAAGTGTGAGCTGTTCCATTTGGTCTAAAAACGCCAACATTACCAGATTCACGTCCTTCAGCAATAACTTTCCAAGACCCAGCCTCTAATTCAGTCTGCATCATCTTAATCCATTTGCTTGGAGAAATTAAAATTCCAGAATCTTTGGAACCAACTTCAGAAAGAACCGTGCGGTCTTTAGCCATTCGACGAATCAATTCACATTTTTCATTGTGGTCAATAATAATTGAACCGTCTGAAATTTCAAGTAAATCTAAATCAAATTTATCGAGTGTTTTAAGGTACTCATCAACCATTCCTCTCGCATAAAAAGCTTCAAATAACGTTCCTCCAAAGTAAGGACGAATTCCAGCTTGTTTATACAATTCGATTTTTTCCTTTAAGTCTTTGGTAACGTACGATGTTCCAAATCCAAATTTCACAACATCTGTAAGATGTCCTGAAGATTCGATAAAGTTCTCTACACCTCTTAGGCTAAGCCCTTTATCCATCATCATTGTTACACCCGATTCACGTGGTTTCTCAGGTCTGTCTGGTATAAAGGAAAGTTCAAAATTCATATATGTCTTATTGATCGCCCAAAAGTACGAATTCTGAAACGTTTTTCAATGCAGGATTTATTTCAAATAGCTCTAATGCCTTATCTCTGTCAATTGTCAAACAGGACTTGAAAAGCTCAATTGATCTTTCAGAATACCCAAGCTTCCATAAAATACTTACTTTCAACACATTAACTAGTGCGTTTCCAGAGTTAATTTCTTCGAACATTTCCAAATAATCCAATGCAACTTGATTCGATTCTGTAGATAAAAAATCAACATAATTTAAAAGACATTCTTCATCGTTCGCATCTAGATTCAAAGACATCTCATAATATTCAATGGCTTTGTCGCGTTCCTCCAGCTTTTCATACGCTCCCGCCAAAACATGGTAAATACTCGGATTGTTCGGATCTAACTCTGAAGCCTTTAAAATTAAAGTCAATCCTTCTTGTGTATTCCCTTCCATATCTTCAACAATTCCAAGTCCTAACCAGGCATCAGGAAGCATAGGCGCAAGTTCTAATGAACGTTTGTAATAATGTCTTGCTAATTCCAACTGATTCAGTTGTTCATGACATTCACCGATGTAACAAAGGGCTAAAGGATCATCTCCATCCAACTCCATGCACTTTTCGAAATGCTCAATGGCTTTCGTATATCGATTTAAAGAAAGGCTCGTATGTCCTAAATTGAAGTAGGCAGGTCCGAAGTCATCATTAATGAGAATACAATAATCATAGGCCCAAAGAGCCTTTTCATGCTTCTCAAGTTTCGAATACGCATTCCCTAAATTGTACCAAGCGGTATATGAATACGGGTTATCATCGATAAAATCCGAATAACATTGAATCGACTTTTCTGTATCCCCTATCTGATCATAACAATAAGCAAGTTCGTAAATAGCCCCTTCGTTGGATTTATTCGCATTCACCGCTTCAATCAGTACATTGATTGCCAATTGATACTCATCGTTGTTCTGGTATTCCATAGCAAGGTCGAGGTAAATTTCATCTCGATCTTCTGGAGCAGCTTCGATAATTGCGCCTTTAAAGTATTTGATTGCGTTTTTAGTATCCTTGAGTTGGCTAAAAACAGAAGCTTTCGAAAGCAATACTTCCATTGAAGGAACATCGCTGCGTTCGATCTCTGTCAATAAGTTTAGTGCTTCTTTTAAATTCCCAGTAGCCGAAAGTGCTTGTGCCTTTCTCAACTTAAACAGCGGACTGTATGAAAATTGAGTCAATGCTTCTTCCACGCACAAGAGCGCTTTTGAATATTGAGCCGCAATAAGGTAGTGATCAATCATCGCTTCCCAACGGTCGGTATCAAAAAATCCAATAGTATCCCCTTTCAGGAAAGATTCAAACTTTTCAAGGTCTTCCTTTAGACTCCCTTCAAAAAACTCATTGGATTGCTCTTCGTCATCAAACATAGGCTGCAAATTTATGTAACTCTAAGATAGGGAAAAAGAAATTCCTAAACAATTGCTTAACAAATGTTATGAACAGGAAATTAACAATGAATGCATTCCTTTTAAATCAATATCTATTCTAATGCTATTGTAAATTAGGTCGCTAAATACGAATTTCCGAATCGTTCTTATGACAATTTTATTCGCAAAAAAAAAAAGGAGAATCAATTGATTCTCCTTTACTATATTATATCGAGCTATCGAACCGGCAGTAGAGCAAAGTCGAGACTAAGCCTTCCCAGCTCTCTTACGATCTGTTTCTTTCAAGAATATTTTTCTCATTCTCAAGCTTTCAGGAGTAACTTCAACGTACTCATCTGCTTGGATGTATTCTAAACACTCCTCAAGACTAAATACTCTTGGTGGAACAATCCTCACCTTTGCATCTGTACCTGATTTGCGCATATTCGTTAATTGCTTCGTTTTTGTAACGTTAACAGTTAAGTCACTCGCACGACTATTTTCTCCAATTACTTGTCCTTCGTAAATACTTTCACCTGGTGCGATGAAGAATGTGCCGCGCTCTTGCAAGTTGTTCAGTGAGAACGGAATTGAAGTTCCTAATTCCATTGAAATCAAAGATCCATTCAAACGTCCAGGAATATCTCCTTTGTACGGCTGGTAATCTAAGAATCGGTGTGTCATAATTGCTTCACCCGCCGTAGCAGTTAACAAGTAGTTTCTCAATCCAATAATTCCACGTGAAGGAACTTCGAATGTGATTGTCATACGGTCTCCTTTAGGAACCATATTTTTCATTTCACCTCTACGCTTCGTTACAGCTTCTACTGCAGTTCCACTATTCACTTCTGGTAAATCAATTGTCAATTCCTCAACTGGCTCACATTTCTTACCATCAATCTCTCTAATGATAACTTGTGGTTGACCAACTTGTAATTCATACCCTTCACGACGCATTGTTTCAATCAGTACAGACAAGTGCATTACACCACGTCCGAAAACCATCCACTTATCAGCCTTGTCAGTCTTACCAATCTTCATTGCTAAGTTCTTCTCCAACTCTTTGTCTAAACGCTCAGAGATGTGTCTAGAAGTAACCAATTTACCTTCTTTACCAAAGAATGGCGAATCGTTAATTGAGAACATCATACTCATTGTAGGCTCATCAATTGCAATACTTTCTAAAGGATCTGGGTTTTCAGCATCACAAATAGTGTCACCGATTTCAAAACCTTCAATTCCAGTAATTGCACAAATATCTCCACCTTGAACAGAATCAGACTTTACACGATTGGTTCCTTCAAAAACGAAAACATCTTTTATTTTGTGTCTTTGTTGCGATCCATCAGCTTTAGAAAGAATGATCGGCATGTTAGGCTTGATAATTCCACGAGTCAAACGACCGATAGCGATACGTCCAACGAATGAAGAAAAATCAAGTGATGTAATCAACATTTGAGTATTTCCCTCTTCAATTGTAATCGGTGGGTAATAATCAAGAATTGCATCCAATAAAGGCGCGATAGAATCTGTTTGCTCTTTCCAATCAGTAGACATCCATCCATTTTTGGCAGAACCATAAATAGTTGGGAAATCCAATTGTTCTTCAGTTGCATCCAATTCGAACATCAAATCAAATACTTTCTCATGAACTTCATCAGGAGTACAATTGTCTTTATCTACTTTGTTTACAACTACCATTGGCTTAATACCCATTGATAATGCTTTACCAAGTACAAAACGCGTCTGTGGCATTGGACCTTCAAAGGCATCAACCAATAGACAAACACCATCAGCCATGTTCAATACACGTTCAACCTCTCCACCGAAATCGGCGTGACCAGGTGTGTCAATGATATTAATCTTTGTTCCTTTATAAGTTACAGAAACGTTTTTAGACGTAATTGTAATTCCTCTTTCACGCTCAAGATCATTGCTGTCCATAATAAGTTCTCCTTTCGGACGATTTCTCTCATCGACTACTGCTCCTGCTTCAATCATTTTGTCAACCAATGTTGTCTTACCATGATCAACGTGTGCAATAATTGCTATGTTTCTAATTTCCATCTTCTTTAATTATGAATTATAAATGTTGAATTATGAATTATGAATTATGAATTTATAACTCCGAATTTCTAATTTATTTTAATCTCTACGTCTTCTTCTTTCTGCACCAGCATCGCGGGCTGAGGTTCTTTCACCACCACTTCTTTCGCGATTTCCGAATTCTCTGCTTCCGCCATCACGACTTCCGCTGTCTCTGCTTCCACCGCCTTCTGAACTTCCACTGTCACGGCTTCTGCGATTTCCACCGCCACTGAATCCGCCACTGCTTCTTCTGTTTCCACCATCCCGACTTCCACCACCGTCTCTGCTTCCGCCATCACGACTTCCACCTCCACTGCGATTTCCAAAGCTTCGGCTTCCACCTCCACCGCCTCCACGATGACCAGCTCCTCCGCCACTTCGACTTCCGCCTCCACTTCTGCTACCTCCTCCGTCTCCGGATTTCTTTTTGGTAACTTCAATAGAAACATCGTGTCCTTCGTAATCCGATCCGTTTACTTTAGCTAAAATATCGTCAGCGTGCTCGTTATCAGCCTCAAAGAATGAGAATGAAGCAAGAATATCAATACGACCTACTTTATCAGATTTTAATCCAGTACTATCGCAAATAACTCTTAGAAGTCCACCAGGATTTAAACCATCACGGTTTCCAAGGTTAACAAAGAATCTTGTTTTGTTTTCATCATTACGACGACCACCACGTTCTCCTCTGTCTCTATCTCTTCTTTCTCCTCTTTCACCACGATCATTATCTCTACCACGACCTGAGTCTTTGGCATTTAAATCGCTTGCTTTGTTGTAATATTCAATGAAACGATTGAATTCAGCAGAAACGAATTTCTTAACCACTTCTTCCGTAGACAATCCTTCAAATTCTTTCATTACTGCAGGAAGGAACTCAGCGATATTCTCTTCTTTAACTTCCGTTGTAATTACTTTATCAACCAATTTCATCAATTGGATTTCACAAATCTCTTTAGCTCCAGGAACCGTTCCCTTCTTAAAGGTTGTTCTCAATTTCTTCTCTAAAGTTTTAATCTTGTAGCTTTCTCTTGGCGTAACCAATACTAAAGATTCACCTTTTTTACCTGCACGTGCTGTTCTTCCACTTCTGTGCGTGTAATTTTCAATCTCATCTGGAAGGTTATAGTTTATTACGTGTGTAATATCATCTACATCGATCCCTCTTGCTGCTACATCTGTTGCAACTAAGATTTGAATTGATTTTGATCTGAAACGACGCATTGCATTGTCCCTTTGCGCTTGTGACAATTCACCGTGCAATGGTTCTGCGCTGTATCCTTCTTTAACTAATTTTTCTGCAACTGCTGCCGTTTCACGACGCGTTCTACAGAATATCAATCCGTAAATACTTGGATTGAAATCAATTATACGTTTAACAGCATTATATCTATCACGTTCTGAAACCGTGTAATAGATATGCTCTATATTTTCATTTGACTGATTTTTGTGTCCAATGGCAACCTCTAGTGGATTCTCCATATAATTCTTTGCAATCGCTGCCACTTCTTTCGGCATTGTCGCAGAGAATAACCATACGTTTCTTTCCAAAGGAGTTTTATCAAGGATATGATCAATATCTTCCTTGAATCCCATGTTTAGCATTTCATCTGCTTCATCGAGAACAACCCACTCAATCTCATTGAGATCAATTGCTTTCCGATTCGTCAAATCAACTAACCGACCAGGAGTAGCAACGATAATCTGCGCTCCTCTCTTGATGTCTGAAATCTGTCTTTTGATGTCCGTTCCTCCGTAAACCGCTACTGTGTTCACATTCACGTTTTTCGAATAATTCTGAATGTCCTTGGAAATCTGCAGGCAGAGTTCTCTTGTTGGACAAATCACCAGTCCCTGAGGTTTCTTTCTTCCCTCTTCGACTTTACTTACTAATGGTAGACCGAACGCCGCCGTCTTACCTGTTCCCGTTTGAGCCAAACCAACAAAATCACTCTCCTCCTTTAATAGGTGAGGGATCGCCTCTTGTTGTATCGGAGTGGGTGTTTCAAAACCCAATTGTGTTAACGACTTCAACACCCCACTCTTTAGCCCTAGTTCCTCAAATGTCATCTAGTTCTTTTAAAATAAGGTGCAAAGGTACGTAGAAATTCAATAACAGTCTATTAACTCTAGATAAAGCTTACAATTAATTCTTTGTTGATAACCTTAAGAATTCCAGTTTAAGCCTGAATCCGACATCCAATTGTACTACATATGGATATCATTTTTGTTTTCAAATTGTTCAGGAATGTTCGCAGGATCTTCATCTATAATTTGTAAGACATCTCTTGTTATTCCCCTTGCAATGTTTGAAATCGGGACGTCATTTGGTGATCCTTCAAATGGATTCTCTCCAGCCAAACCTATACGTAGCATAGTATTAAAGACCCAAATCACAATTACTGTAAAAGGAATATTGAACCAAACAAAGAATTGACCAATCCAAACATCTGCACTCGATAAATCAGCACCTGTTTTTGCAAATGCAGGAATTATTGCCATTGGTAACAACCACATAAAGATATGCACAAAGTGGTACCCGATACTTCCATATTGTTTTGGGTAAGGAAAGTTTTTAATTCGCTCAGCCTTTCCTTGAAGTGCAGTTAATTCTTGAAGCATTTGCTGTAAATTCAACAAACTAAAGTCCCAAAGTTTCTTTTCATCCGTCAATTTTCTCAAGTCTTGAGATTGAAGATTGATAATTGCATTGGGTTTATTATCCTTTGACATCACATACGTAAATTCTTCTTCCGAGAGATATGGTTTTAATTCTTCTTCCAGCGTTGTATTGTATTCAGGAATATTATAGGTGAAGGTCTGTTTCTTTCTTTTCATCTTCCCTGTTGGCGCGTAAGATGCTTCCCAAGATTTTTTTGTTCTCATTGCATAACGTAAGGCAGTTAACCAAGCGATGTGTCTATTTGTAACAATCTTTAATGCTTCCGTTTCTTCTTTCGTGGCTTCCGAACGGTGCATGTAAAAGCTATCCTTTAATGTAATGATCAAAGATCGAGAAGTATTGACAATACCACCCCATATTTTTCTTGCTTCCCAAATTCTGTCGTAAGCAGCATTGTTTTGAAAACCAACCATGAACGCTACGGCTGTACCGATGAGTGCAACTGGTGCTAAAGGAACTTGAAGCCATTTTAAATCCAACACCTCATAAAGTGTGGTTATGATAGACGAAAAAACAGTAAAGAAAATGATTTCTCTACTTGTCCACATCAAAACGCTTTTAAATGGAAACCTTCTTTGAACGTACATTCTTTTTTTTCTAAAAATAATAGAATCTTCTCGATAATTCATGAACTTTTCCATTCATAATTCAACAATGAATCTTCGAACAAAAAACATTTCATTTCAGATAAATAAATTAACACTAATTTAGCCCAAATGAATTTCAAGACTCTATCTATAATTATCCCTGCCTACAACGAGGAGAAGACCATTCACTTTATTTTGGACAAGGTAAAGGCTGTTAAATTAAACGGTGAATTGGCCAAGCAAGTAATCATAGTTAACGATTGTTCTAGCGATGATACAAAAGGTGCTGTTGAAAAGTACATTTCAGCCAATTCCGAATTGAACATCACTTATTACGAACACGAAGTAAATAAAGGTAAGGGTGCGGCACTTCATACCGGAATAAAAAAAGCTCAAGGTGATTTGTTGATCATTCAAGATGCTGATTTGGAATACGATCCTGAAGAGTACAATGATCTTTTAAAACCTATGTTGGGTGGTCATGCTGATGTTGTTTATGGCTCGCGGTTCCTAGGAGGAAATCCACATAGAATTCTTTTTTACTGGCATTCGATCGGAAACAAATTACTGACACGTTGGTCGAATCGATTTACAAACTTGAATTTAACAGACATGGAAACGTGTTACAAACTTTTTAAGACAGATATTATTCAAGAAATGCGATTGAATGAAAATCGATTTGGTTTCGAACCTGAGATAACAGCAAAGATTTCTAGAATCAAAAACATTCGAATCTACGAAGTTGGAATTTCATACTATGGAAGAACGTATGAGGAAGGAAAAAAAATCGGTTGGAAAGACGGGTTTAGAGCCCTTTGGTGCATCACAAAGTATGGTTTATTTAAGGCGAAGTAGAATTTGGAATCGCCTTGTAACTTGCTTTCGATATCTCGGTGCATTTTCCTTCAAATGAAGTTCTAACTGCAGAATCTTCTGATATATTCCTTAAACCTCGATTCGCCATGTAATAATTGTACCACGCTTCGCCATTTGAATCATCAGCATCTATAGCCTCTTTCCAAAGCTTGGATTGCGTTTCGTGCCAGCTGGTTTCTTCAACGACTTTAGTAACAGTGTAAACCGATTCTATCTCTTGGGCACTCACTTGTAAAGCCACAAACACGACTATAATTCTTATAATTTTTCTCATGTTTTTCAATTTTAAAAGAAGCGGTGCAACAACTTCAACTGTACTTATCGAAAGTAATACTCAGAAGACGTTAAGTGGTTCATCAAAAACGTCAATTAATTTATAATTAACTGATCTTGGCAAAAATAGAGCACAATAAAAGGGACTCGATATACTCGAATCCCTTGTCTAACAGTTCTAGCTATTCTTAAAGCTTCATAATCTTATGGACCGTATTAAATTGATACTCCGTTGGTTTCAAATAGTAAATTCCAGTTTCCAAGCGTGAGATATCGATAATTGTTCCATTCGTTGCAACGATATCTGCGACAAGAACCTTTCCATTCAAATCGACAAGATTGTAAACGACATTTTTATTGAACTCATTTTCAACTGTCATAAAATCGCTGGTTGGATTTGGATATATATTAATTGGATAAAAGTAATCCTCATCGTTCAATCCAAGACTTGTTAAATTAGTATTTACAACTACATACCCACTGTCACCAACTGCAAATGTGATATCTTGCCCGTAGGAAGCAATTCCATTTATAGGATGGTCTACTAATTCTATATTCCCTGCGACACCGTTACTTATTTTAAATAATGCACCTTGATTGTTCCAATTAACTTTACCTCCCAAATAAACATCACCATTATTCGATTTGCCTAGCGCTTGAAATGCTGGGTAAATGAAGTTTCCTAAATTAACTTGACTCCATGTCAACCCAGTATCTGTTGATATTAAGAATGACGACACACCGCCTGTGCCATTATCAGATAACCCTGCATAAACAGTATCTGCAGATACAAACATAACTGAAGTCAAATAGGATGGACTCATCAAACCAGATGGAATAGAATCCCAAAAAGCACCACCATCGATTGATCTTAAGAAGTACTCACCGCGAATTGCTGCAATTCCAACGCCGTTATTAAAATCGATGTCGACTACCTGCTCACTTGTATTGAAAGATTGATAGTTCACAGTTGAAACATCCCAGTTGGTATCCGTAAAGCGCTCAATACTAGCACTATAAAAACAACCTGCTCCCCCTACAAAATAGTCGAACTCATCTATAACATAGGTGCACCTTTTATAACACATATTCGAATTTGGATTCGAGGCTGGAGTCCAATTAATTCCGCCGTCCACAGTTTTATAAACACCACTATTATCGTTTAAAATAGTGATAAATCCAACCTGATCATTTACGAAATCAACATCTACAATTCTATCAGAGAATGCGCTGTTTGAAAGACCAATAGGACTTAATTCTACCCAACTCTCTCCTCCATCTATGGATTTCAGAATTATCGTTGAATCTCCAACAATATAGCCCGTCGTGGAAGTTGGGAAATCTATATCATTTAATTTATAAGTAGTTGGCACTGAAATATCAAACCATTGCTGAGCGATCAGTAAATTGGACGACAAGGCGAAGAATGCGATTATTAAAGTTTTCATGATTATAAATTTTATAGTTACAACACGAAGTTATGTTGAAGGTAATCAATCTACCATGTACAATTTCGCACTAAGCATGTACATTTCGGAACTCTGATGGCGAACAGCCTGTTTTTGACTTAAAGAACTTGGAAAAATGCCCAGGATCGTCGAAGTTTAAGTCATATGCGACTTCTTTCGCTGACATTCCAGTTTGTAACAGACGTTTTGCCTCAAGAATAATTTGATTGTAGATCACTTGACTTGTACTTTTCCCAGTTTGAGCCTTTACTATTTCATTCAAGGCCTTCTCAGTGATGTTTAAGTGATATGAGAAGTCTTTTACTTTCTTAATTGTTCTAAATTCTTTAAACAAGAGCTTTCTGAACGCTGCATACTCGCTTTTTCGTTTATCTCCGCGTTCTTGATCTGAATCCATGCACTGTATGCAAAGACTCTGAATGGCATTTTGAATCGTTAAATTCTTTAGACTTCCGGAACTGGAATGCGCTTCCCAAATCATTTCGGTGAGCATAACGAAAGACTCTTGATCTTTCTTATCAATAGTATAAACAGGACTCACCTCATCAACGTCATAACAAACGTGATCAAAAAGGAATTCCATAATTTCAGATGGACCATTAACAGCGTCGAATTCAAACAAATAAACGAATCCATTTGAATCCAGTTCTCTATTTACTTGATGAACCTGTCCAGAGCCGACAATATGAATGGAAAACGATTGAATTGGGAACTTTTTAAAATCGACAAAATGATTTCCGCCTCCATTAATAAAACAGAAAAATTCAAAATAATTGTGACGATGTGCTTCGCTAAAATCATATTCGTTAAGCCCTGACAGTCGGTTGACTATTATTTCTCGTCGATTTGTTTTATCTGAACTGTGCGTAAGTATCATTCAGAGCTAAAAATACAGAAATAAAATTCAATTTCAGATTCTATTTATCGTCCTTGATTGGAAAGTCATCTGATTTCGGTTCAGATTTTTTATTTGCAGTTGGGGCATCAGTTGATTCCCTTTCAGAAGCTTTCGAATCTTCCTCTGTAGATACAATTTCAACGACCTTTACTTCTTCTACTATTTCTTCTGCAATCAACGTCGTTCTTCTTGGAGGAGTATACTTTACAGCATTATCAATGTCCTGAGCGTATTGATCCAATGGTCTTTTAATGTCTTCCGCAGTTTCTGAAATGAGTCCTTTTAGGTCAAGATCTCCTTTCATTTCATCTGTAGATTTCTTAATCTCAGACTTAATATCCGCAGAAGCTTCTTTAATCTGACGGATCGTTTTGCCGAACGTTCGTGCCAGTCCCGGAATGCTTTTAGAACCAAAGAAAACGAGGATGAATCCCATAATCAATAGGATCTCGAACCCGCCAATATCATTAAATATTAAAAGCATATTGCAAAGATATGTATTTCGATTATTCGACCGTTAGATTTTTCGATTATTCGAATAGAAAGAGGGCACTTTTAAAAAACTCATTTTACAATGGGTGTCAGTTGAGTGTATTTGTTGACAGCAACTCAATTATTCGAAAAGGAAAGTCGTTCTTTAAAACCCTGCTTTTTCTGACGGATAGGAATTAAAAGTTCCAGTTGCAATGGCAACAATACCTCCTTTTTGATTCACAATTTTTCCTTCCACGAATAAAATGTGCTTTCCAGTTTTGACAATCTCAGCCGTTCCAGAAAGGATATCGCCCAACAAACCAGGTGTGACAAAAGATATTTTCATTTCAATTGTAGAAACGACCTTGTTGTCTGATATAACTTGAGATAAAGCACAAACGCCCATTGTAGCATCCATTAAGGCACTAATAGAACCTCCATGAGCTGCAATGGGCGTGGCAAGATGAGATTCTGTAACCTCCATCGTATAATCAACGTGGCCAGGTGACGGAACATCAAATTTCATCCCCAATAATTCTCCAAAGCGATTTGCTTTAATATATCCTTGAACTATTGGATGATTTCTATATTCTTGCATTATCCTTCTTTCTGCATGTGTACATCCATTTGAGGGAATGGAATAGACAATCCTGCATTACCGAATTCATTGTAAACGCGTTCGTTCATAGCAAAGAAAACATTCCAATAATCTTCTGTTTTCACCCACGCCCTAACCGTTATATTTACAGAGGAATCGCCTAACTCACCAACTCCAATAAAGTTTGCTCCTTCTTTTAGAATCCTTTCATCTTCACTGATAAACTTGTCTAACAATACTTTTGCCACTTTTAAGTCGTCTCCGTAAGCAATTCCAAACACCCAATCAACTCTACGTTTTTCTGCTTTGGTGAAGTTTGTAACTGTTCCATTAGCAACAGCTCCATTCGCTAGAACAATGATTTTATTGTCCAACGTTGTAAGAATCGTGTTGAAAATTAATATCTCTTTAACGGTTCCTTCTTCGCCTTGCATGTTAACGTAATCACCAACTTTAAATGGTTTAAACAAAAGAATCATTACTCCACCAGCGAAGTTTGATAGCGTTCCAGAAAATGCCAAACCAATTGACAAGCCGGCAGCACCAAGAATAGCCACAAAGGAAGTCATTTCAACTCCTAACTCAGACATTGCAGTAATTAGGACAAGTACCTTAAGACCAATGCTTGTTAGGCTTCGTATAAAACTAACAAGACTATCATCCGCACCTCTCTTTTTAAGCACTTTGACAATAGCTTTGGAAAGTACTTTTGCGATCCAAAAACCTATTATTAATATTGCTAAGGTGATTGCTATTCTAATTCCAACATCAATGAGCAGAGCAGTTAAACTGCCAGTATTTATTCCTAGCATTTTTTCCAATTCTTTCATGTTTTTTAATTATAAAGATAGTGTCGTTTGATTTATACTTGTTTTGATATTAGAGGTTCAAACTCATAATTCATAACTTCTAATTAAGCAGATCAGCTGTGCTATTGCTTTTTCTCTTTTTTCGGTTTTTTGACTTTCTTCTTTTTCTCAGTAGTCGGCATTTCGTCGTCTTCGCTTTCGTCTCCAGTTGGCGTTCCGAATGAATACGTTTCGCGTCCATGCACATCGTACTTATGTTCCTCCAAAAGAACATCCTTTTTATAAAGTGCACGAGATTTTATGCTTTGATCCGGATAAAAAACTTCGAACCATCCTTCTTTTTTACCTTTCTTGTAATTCTCAGATACTTGAATGTGTCCTTGATAATAAAACGTTTTAAATTCACCATTCTTGACTCCTTCATTCCAACTTTCAGTTTTCAAAAGTTTGCCGTCTTCATAAAAATATTGGCATTGCTGATCCTTCTTACCTTGTTTATAATTGAGTTCTTCAATTATGACTCGTTCTAAATTGTAAATCCTAAAATAGCCATCAAAAATGCCGTTTTTATAATTCACTTCTCGTTTAAGCGATCCCCCAATTCCATCTCTAGCTCTCTTATAGTAGGTTTTCTTTACTCCGTTTAAAATTCCGGCTTTGTAGTGCTCAATTTTCGTCGTGTCTGAGCGGTATTTGATATCGTGGTCTGTTTTACTAATGTTTTCTGGTTTCGCAAAGAACTTTTGAACGCCTTCTTTCTCTCCCATGTAATAATTCATTTCCCAAGCCAAAAACTCAGTGCTGTCGTACATAAATGACCATTGACCATGCTCGATACCGTTTACTAGAGATCGAATTACTTGAGGGCATCCTGTTTCGTAATACGTTGTATCCGTTCCGTTTTCCTTTCCATTTACAAAAGTTACTCTACGTTGGGTTCTTCCGTTCATGTGGCACGACTCGCAAGTTCCTGTAAAAGGCTTATTCGCTCCATCAACACGCGATATATCGGTTTGCTTTTTGAAGACGGTATTTGATCCTTCATCGAATGATAAATCGTTGTTACAATCAATCATCCCAATGGTTTGTCCACACTCCCATTCGGCATACCTAATTTGGTCTTTAGACAATCGAACGCGTTTCAATGTTTCTCCTTCTCCAGTTGTTGTCCACCTGAAATAGCAGGAATCCACCTCTTTCACTATTCCATCATCTCCGAATTGTGCGTTCACTTGAGATGAGAATCCAATTAATACTAAAAGTCCAATGATGTATTTCATAATTTTATTTTTAATTGCATACTCAGCTTTCTTATCAAAACCTATTCCTAATTGATCATTTCAACTTAAGAAGTTCTTTCTTCATAACTTCTGGAATCGAAATCGTTTCATTTCTTGAAGGATCAAAGCAAACCAGTGTTGAGCCTCCAGTAGTATGCAAGATGTCATTCACGTGCAATTCATAGTTCAAAGAAAAGCTTTTCGTTCCTATTTGATCTGCAATTATAGTCAAACAGGGTTCATCGCTTAAAAGAACTGGCTTCAAATATTCCACGTTGTTTTTGACTAAAACGACACTGTTTTTAGTCCAATCCCATTCTTCTCCAAGCATTTGACCAAAATAATGAACTCTGGCAATTTCAAAATAACTCAAATAGACACTATTATTAACATGACCTAACACGTCTAAATCGGAAAATCGAACTTGTATTTTAACTGGTTTTAGCATTAAATATCTAATTTTTCGAATTGAGAATTATTACTGATAAATTCTGGAACGATTGCTTTCATTCGCCTGACCATTTCATCATTATCTTGAGCACCGAACAATTCAATCAAATCAACAATTTTTGAAATCTGATCGCTTTCTTCTTCTCGCATTTTTGCTTTTAAAATCTGAGGGTGATGCGTTGTCAAAGTATTCTCTTCCTTTGCCAATAACTCTTCGTATAACTTTTCTCCAGGACGTAATCCTGTAATTTTAATTTCAATATCCGTGCCAAGCTCCATTCCACTCAGCTGGATCATTTTCTTGGCAAGATCAATGATCTTAACCGATTCTCCCATATCAAACACGAAGATTTCACTTCCTTCCCCCATTGTTCCAGCCTCCAATACCAATTGGCAAGCTTCGGGAATCGTCATAAAGAAACGTGTTATTCTTTCGTCTGTTACAGTTAAAGGTCCACCTTGATCCAATTGTCGCTGAAAAAGCGGAATCACAGAACCGTTTGATCCCAATACGTTTCCAAATCGAGTGGTAATAAATTTTGTATCAGAATGATTCGAATACTGCGCATAAATTTCTGCAATCCGCTTGGAAGCCCCCATTACATTCGTAGGATTCACGGCTTTATCAGTAGAAATCATCACGAACTTGTGTACTTTAAATTCGCTGGCCAAATCAACCAGGTTTTTTGTTCCAAGGATATTGGTCAGGACGGCTTCAGATGGATTGACTTCCATCAACGGAACATGTTTGTAGGCCGCGGCATGAAAAACGTACTTCGGCTTAAATGAAGTAAAGACGTTTTTCATTCTATCCCGACTTCTGATATCGCCAATTACAGCCTCGAACTTTAGATTGGGAAATTCGGAACTAATTTCGTTTTGAAGATCGTACAAAGGAGACTCCGCTTGATCCAGTAAAACAAGTTTCGCTGGATTGTACTTTGCAATTTGGCGCACCATACCGCTTCCAATAGATCCCGCTGCTCCAGTAACAAGAATAATTTCATTCGACAATTCAGCTGCGATCTTGTCTTCGTCGAGCACTATTGGCTTGCGGCCCAAGAGATCATCAATCTTAATTTTGGAAATCTGTTTCGCTGAAAACTCACCGTTGATCCAACTTTTAGCGCTTGGAACTTTTTGAACTGTAACACCGTTGGCCAAACAAATTTCAACAATTTCCTTTCTCCTCAATTCGTCTGGAGCTTGAATCGCGATAATTAGCTCCGTTACGCTTTTGTCAGAAATAACTTTTTCCAATTCCGATGAATGATAGATCGTAATTCCTTCGAGACGGTTTCCAGATTGCTTTTTGTTATCGTCAATGAAACCCGCAATTCTATACGATGTCGCTTGGTCTTTCTCGATTGTTCTTTTTGTGAGAAGTCCTGAAATTCCAGCTCCGTAGATCAAAACAACTTCATCGACATCTTTACTTCTCGTTGATTCCATGTGGATCAACTTAATAACAAATCGAGAGCCAACAATGAACGCTGTAGAAAAAAATAACTCAACAATTAAAACAGAAGTTGGAAATAAATAAGCGCCATCGATATAATAATATTTCACCAATCCAGCAATTCCAAACAGCGTTGAACTGACTAAAGTCGCTTTTACAATTCTTGTGAAATCTTCTATAGACGTATGTCGAATAAGGCCCTTGTGAATTTTAAAAAGATAGAAGACGACCAATTTGATTCCGATGTAAAGCCAAATTGACTTTGACAGTATACTCCATTCTGACTGAATCAATTCTTCTTTGGCTTCAAGATCAAAGCGAATTAAATACGCGACGAACAAAGCCGTTAACGAAAGTACGATATCACCGAAAATGATAATCCAACGTGGCGTATTTGATTTTGGAAGAAGCATGAACAAATTTAATATTTTCGATGGTTTCAGAGGTCAATCCAAGAATTTATACTTTCTTCATCTGTCAATTAAGTGTGCCTTTAATCTTTTTGCAAGTTTAAACCAAGCTGGGCCGTTATTTTGGATATGCATGAAATACACTTCGTCAACACCACCGAGATTGTAATTGAAGCGTTTAACCCCTTCAACATTCGATCCGCCGAAATCAAATTTCAGGTTGTTTTCTTTGGCGTATTCAATAGCACTATTTAAGGCCAAATACATTCCACCATTAGATTTTGTCTCAATGTCCACTGCGCCTTTAACATACAACAACTGATCTTTTGATTCAAAGCAAACAATCCCCCCCAAGTTGCCATTGCCAGCAACGTTGAACACTTTTATAGCTTCTGCTTGCTTAGCATTTTCAAAAAGTTGTTTCAAGGCATTCAATGATTTCTCGGTAATTCCCGTGAATTTATGATTCAGTTCTTCCTTTACTTTGGAAAACACATTTGAATAATCATCTGTGAGAGCAACACTAAACCCATTCTTTTCTGCCTTTTTTAAAGACCGTTTGGCTTGACTTCCCAATTTACGACTTTTAAAATCACTGATTGCTTGATAAATTCTTTCTTCGGGTTTGTCAAACAATTCATGACGACACGCAAATTCAATGACTTTAAACCGTTCTGTGATCAGCGCTAATTCGTCTTCTTTGAATTCTCCAATCACTTCGGAATACCTTCCGAAAACTGGGCTATAGAGCACTTCGACTCCTGCTCTTTTTGAATACGGCAGTGCGATTCCTCGTGAGTAATCATCATTGACTAGAACGCACCAGCTTTCCGCAATAGCATCCAAGTACCAAGCTTTTGCGAAGAGTGATATGCCTTCTTGCTTGTTCGTCAAGTTCTCCCAGCGAGCTACATTAATATTTTTGCGTTCTACTATTTTCACGACTCTTTTTGAAACGTTGTAAATTGGTGTTTCATATGATTCTTGTTTATAAATTTCGCCAAGCTTTTTATCGAAAATTTCGTATTCCCTTTTGGATGACCAATCACAACCATTTCCTTGTGTTCCATGTTTGTAGATTTCTCTAAACCTGATTCCAATTTACTCGCGTAATATCCGTCGGATGAAACATGGCCAATTGTAAACGTTCGTAGAACACGTTTTTTTCGTCTCCCCTGACTAATGAAATCCCCATCACCAATCATTTTATGTTGCGCAGGTTTCAATCTTCCAAGGATATACAAACGCCAAAAGAATAAAGGACTGTAGCGTAGAGAAGTTATTGGATATTCGGTAAAATCGCCACCGTCGTCTTTAACACAGACATCGTTTGCAAAGGTGTACTTCGAATCTGATGGCGCTTCTCGGAAATCAACAGCATATTCGTTGGTCGCTATAAAATCTCCTGTAATTACGCTACTGTCGATCTTAATTCCGACTTCTTTAAAAACACCTGCAACATGCTCAAAAGGTTGAATGCACCAACCTCCAGCTCTAAATGTGGTAACTGATCGACCAATCAATTTTTCCAAATATGATTTGTAAGATCTTACAATTTTATCACTTTCTGATTGCTCAAAATCTGATAATTTATAAACGCCATCTACATTCATCGACCATTTGCCCTTTTCGTAAGCCGCCTTCTCCCAATGCGGATGAATGTGCAATTGAACGTCATGTCCAAGTTTTATCATTTGCTGAACTTGTTCTTTAACCGATTGAAGCTCACCTTGCAATTCTGGATATTTTTCGGCTTGAATTAAATATCCAACATCAACGAAAAAAGTAAGGAATACCTCTTTCCACTTGGCCAAATTAAATAAATCTTCGGTTGGCTCAAGCATGCATTTTTCGACTGATCCTGAATCTTCGCCGAAGAACAATTCATAGTCATATGTTAGGAATATTTTCACGTAGCGAAGATAGCTGAAATCTTAGTTTAATGCGCTATATTAGTAGAATGAAAAGCAGATATTTAATTCTAATTTTGTCTTTCCTTGTCATCTCTATACATGGTTTTAGTAAAGATATTGGTGATAAACAAATCGCTTTTGCCAATGAATTTGCAGCAGCCGTTGCGAATCACAGCGAAAAGAAAACGATGAAATATTTAGACAAGAAATACAAAAAAGAACAATTGGAGTTTCTTAAAGGAAACAAGGAACAGTTGGTCAATGAATTGTTTGGTGGTCAAGAACTGTCCGATATAGAGAAGTATTTGAATTTTAAGATTAGCGAGATCACTAAAATTGAAATTGTAGAAATAATTCAATTAAAAGCGAGAACAGAATGCACATACATCTTTAAATTAATGAGAAGCGATCAAGAAACTCTTTCTTCTCTTCGTTTAAAGGTTAATGGCAAAAAGTTCGGTTTTGAAAGCGTAAGAGGATAATTCATGGCAATAGAAATTGAGTATAAGTTTCTCGTTGATAGGGAAAAATGGAGCGCTGTAAGCAAGCCCGAAGGGTCATTGATTGTTCAGGCCTACATTCACAATTCCAAAGAAGTAACCGTTCGCGTTCGTATCAAAGGAACATCCGCGTATCTAACGATCAAAGGTCAAACGATTGGTGTGAGTCGCTCAGAGTTTGAATATGAAATCCCTATTTCGGACGCTGAAGAAATGATGGAACAATTCACAACGAAGCACATCCGAAAGTACAGGTACGAGATTTCAATGGGAAAACATACGTGGGAAGTTGATGTTTTTGAAGGGAAACTGGAAGGATTGATCTTAGCAGAAATAGAACTTAACGCTGAGGACGAAGTGTTTGAAAAACCAGATTGGATAGAAGAAGAGGTTTCGACAGATGAATCTTATTATAATGCGGTTTTGATTGAGAAGTGTTGAGGTTGGGGAGTAGAATTTGGATATTAGAATTTAGGGAAGGACAGTTAGAATCCACAACACATAACTTCTAATTCATAACTTCTAATTAGTCCGTGTTTAAACCTCCTTCTTGTGTGTCAAAAACAAATCCTCCCATTTGAATATCAAACCATTCGTTGAAAATTTCAAATTTTATGTCAGGATACTTAGATTCATCTTCTGACACAGCCATCAGTTCGTTTTTGAACACCTTTTTAAAATGACTTTTCAAAACAGGCTCATCATCATAGAAGTCCTCTTCAATAAGGTAAACAGACGGTTCAGAATCAGCCAAGGCGTTGAAATCCTCATCATTTTTATTAGCCCAATCCACAAATAATTTGGTTGGTTTCACTGAAAGGTATCCTCTATTTACAAATTTCATAATGTGTTGCTTTTAAACCTGACTTTTTCGCCGTCCACAAAGGTAAACCATCTTGCTTGAGAGCCAAGCTTTTGCTGAACCAAATAATTCCATTCTTCGTCAAAGCCCAATGCCTTGTAATAATCGATCCAAGTATCTAAAGCAATGGAACTCCCAGAAATGAAAATCAAACTCGTATCTCCAACCATAATACATAAGGGTTCTTTCTGAAAATTGACCTCATCGCCCAATTGGTCAATTTCAAACATGTCTAACCAGTTGTAAAATGCATTGACCGTTTTCACTGAATCTTTAAATGACCAATTGTAATATTGAAAAGATCCATTGGAATTTAAAATTTTGTATTTCTCGCTACTTTTTGGTCCTACTCGATCTGGAAATTGCTTTTGATCGGAAAAAACCAATGAATCCACTTCAATTCCATTTCCATTAAACAAAGCTCTGATTCCACTAGTAGAATCTCGTTTTTCAATTTCATCATCCAATTTATCGTAATCTCTTTTTGATTGTGGAATAATATCAGATGCATCTATAATTTTCTCTTTCGGCTCTGAGCAGGCCGCTAAAAGCGTTACAAATAATATGTAGCCTATTTTTTTCAAATTGATCTAATAACTTCTATTGTTTCATCGATTTGCAACTCGGAAATGTCAAGGTGCGTAACAAAACGAATCATTCCAGGTCCGAACGCCATGACCTTAACCTGTTTCTCCGCCATTTTATTAATGAGTGTATCTCTTTTACTTTCGTCATGAAGCAGAGCAACTACAATGTTTGTATCCACAGGAATAACATCTTTCACCCAATCCAAATCCAATAATGCCGTTTCAAGTGCTCGCGCATGTTTGTGATCCTCTTGTAAACGTTCAACATTGTTCTTTAATGCATAAAGTCCACCTGCGGCGATTATTCCCGCTTGGCGCATTCCTCCACCAAACACTTTTCTAACCCGACGTGATTTCTTAATAAAGTCCTTCTTTCCGATTAAAACAGAGCCAACTGGAGCGCCCAAACCTTTTGACAGACACAATGAAATTGAATCAAACTCAGCCGCGTATTCCTTTATATCAACACCGTTTTCGACCATTGCATTCATTAAACGCGCTCCATCTAAATGAAGCGGCAAATTGTTTTCTCTACAAAAAGCGCCGATTCTTTTGATCTCTTCAAAATCGTAAATCGCTCCACCTCCACGGTTGGATGTATCTTCCAAGCTTACGAGTTGAGTTACGGGATAATGAACATCATCTGGATTGATCCATTGCTGAACATCATTTAAAGTCAAGCGGCCTCTATTGCCATGAATTAAGCGAACCGAAGCTCCCGTATTCTTTGCAATTCCTCCTCCTTCGTATTTGTAAATATGACTTTCAACGTTGGTGATTATTTCTCCGCCAGGTTGAACGTGAACATTAATTGCAACTTGATTTGTTTGCGTGCCCGATGAGCAATAAAGCGCAGCTTCCATTCCAAACATATCTGCAGCGAAAGATTCCAATTCATTAACCGTTGGATCTTCTACAAAAACGTCGTCTCCAACTTCGGCCGTAAACATTGCATCTAACATTGCCTTGGTTGGTTTCGTTACTGTATCGCTTCTAAAATCAATCATTTTCTAAATTCTTTACTGTGAAATTACAATTTGTTCATTGAATTCTAAGTTCACATACTTGGAAAAACTAGAATTCGATTCCATTCTTGTACTTTTTGCTACTTTTAATGACACAACCTTTCACTAAGAATCAGTTCACTAAAACTGAAAATCATCAGAATGAAAAAAATATATAGTTTACCCGGTCTAGGATTGGCGCTCGTCTTTTTAATTGTATCATTCATCTTCATCAATAAAAGTGTTGAAGAATCGAATAAATTTAAAGAAGAGAAAGTCAAAGTTTCAGAAATCTTGAATTTCAATGACCGTCTTTTATCCTTTAGGGATTGGGTGTTTTCAAAAGATGCGTGGGATGAAAAGAAGGCGAAGCTCGATGTTGTCATGAAAGAGTCGGATGCTCATTACGAAAAAGCCAACACTTACGGTTATTACTTGTTATTTACTTGCTTGGCATTCTTCATATTAATTGTGGCCATTTATGCCAAAAAGCGCATTTATTTTGGATTGACTTTTGCCATTTGTTTTATATCCATTGTACTCCTGGGCCAAGGTGTAATGAATCCCATTCTGGAGATGTCCGCTTTTAAAGAAGAGATGACGATAAAAGTTTACGTACATCCAGATGACATCCCTTACTTTGATGGAGCCGTGGAATACATAGCTGAAGTAAATGAATTTATGGGGGATATCCACAACGTAATTGACCTCGTTCGCATTGTGCCATATGTTGGACCCAAAGTAGCAAATGAAGTCCAAGCTGTCACCGGTGGTGCTCAAGAACACCTTACAGAAGGGGAAGCATTTTTAAATAAAAACCGTGATAATCCAATTGGATTTGATAAAGTTTTTCCAGGCCGAACATATTTCTATTACCAGAACAAAGGAATAATGGATGTCATTACACTACTTTGGAAACACGATAACAAACCCGTTGCAGTTGCAATTGGAACCTTTAGTGTCGTTGTTCCAGGTATAAAATTAATTGCAACGCTTCTAATGTTATTGTTTGGAGTGACAAGAGCCAAACGCTTCAGAAAATTCTTAAGCTATATCGCTAAATTCAGTATGGCCGATGTATTTGTTGTTAGCGCATTCTTGTCCTATTTAAGTTTTGCCAACATGAGTGCTGGCGTTGATATGGATGCGAAAGTTCTGTTTGGGCTGTATTATTTTATGGGCTACGTGGTACTGTCAATTTTCCTTGGTTTACTTCTGGACAGGAGTATTAAGGTACGGATTGATAACGACAAAGAATAAAACCACTCATTCCAGCATATATATTGTTAGGTACCTATTGGTTAAAATTCGAGTCAATCTCTATTAAAATAAGCCTAAATAGACTTTGGCCTTAACAATCATTTAACAGTTTTCAATCACCGAATGACAAGAATATGTCTTATCTTAGGGCTTTATTAATTGGAAATTAGGCGTTCCTCTGAAAAAAAATAAATTATAGCCAAATTATGAAAACACTATTACTCTTAGGTTCCATTATCTCATTGAGCACAACGGCCTTCGCTCAAAAAATTCAAAAGGAAACTTTTGGCGATTTCACATATACTCAAACACCATCAAACTTGGCTTTGTCAGAATTAGAATCATACTTTGTTGAGGCGAGTGTTCCGAGTAATGATAATTATAAGGTAGATGAAGTTCGGGCAACATCCAATTTAACGGGGCATGAAAAAATCATGAACAGACAGAATGCAACGTTTGTTGTAAAGTACACTGTTTACCCTACAACATTTGGAACTCCAGAGTACAATCGCCAAACAAATACTCGAACAAATAAAGACGGAACTAAAACGACGACTTACACCTATACATACAAAGGTCATTATACGTATAAAACAGCTGTTATGATTTATGATATGGAAGGGAAAACTATCCATACAGACGAAATTGGATCAACCAAAACGATTAATAAATCGAGCAGTAAAAGTGCAAATGCGGCAAACAACCTTTACAAAGATAAAAGAGAACAAATTCGCAGAACAGTTACTAAATCAACTGTAAAGGACTTAAATAAAAAGTTGGATGATATTTTCTGTACACTTCAGAATAAAATCCAAATGAGAGGGATTAAAATTAAAGAGAAGAAATACGAGTATCCAGAATTCAACGCAGCAACTGATGCCCTTACAGAGGCTTGTACTGCACCAAATGAAGCAAATCTGAAAGCGGCGATTGCAGCATGGGAAGGTGATTTGGAAGAGTCTGATCCAGAAAACAGAAAAGCTAGAGTTGGCAAAAATGTAACTGCTGGAGCATATTATAACATTGCATTGGCGTATTTCGCATTAGGAGAATATGCAAAGTCTGAAGAGGCATTCAACAAAGCAACCGAATTTGATAAAAACGTAACAATCATGCACCAAGTTCTAGCTAAGACAGCAGCGGACATGGAAATGAGAAAGCAACTTCAGTAAGTCGCTCTATACTATTATAGATGATACGGAATTTCGGAAAACTGAGATTCTCCATTTTTTATCATTACTTTACACGGGCAATCATAAGTCCATCGCGGATTGGAAGAAGAACCTCTTCTACTCGATCATCATTGTGAATCACAGTGTTTAATTCGATAAGAACCTTTGTATCTAAATCCTCTTCTTCAACTTCTTCCAGTACTTTACCCGACCAAAGCACGTTATCAAGAATGATGTACCCTCCTTTGCGCACCTTGTTAATTATCATGTTGTAGTAATTCAAATAGTTCGACTTGTCGGCATCAATGAAGACAATATCAAATTCGCGCTTGAGTCCAGGAATAATTTCCATCGCATCACCAATAATACATTTGATTTGATCCTTGTATTCTGATTTCGCGACGTATTCATTAACCAAGTCTTCCAACTCTTCATTCTTATCAATCGTAACAATTTGACCATTCTCCGCTAAACCTTCAGCAAAACAAAGAGCAGAATAGCCTGTGTATGTTCCAATTTCTAAAACATCATTCGGCCGAATCATTTGTGAAATCATACTCAAAACGCGTCCTTGAAAATGCCCGCTTAGCATTCGAGGTTGTAAAACATTCATGTGTGTTTCACGGTTTAAATCGTAAAGAATATTTGGCTCTGTCGCCGTATGTGCACAAACATAATCGTCTAATTCTTGAGAAATGAATTCCATTATTTGATTTATTGATCTATTAAATCTACGTTTTCCTAATTAAATCGCCTAACGTCTAATTCTTCATTCGAGTAAAAGCGTCCCTTCTAGATAGATTTAACCAACATGGATTCAAATGTTGAATTGAAAACATTTTTAAGATGATTAATCAGCCACATAGAATTGATTTCTTCAAAGATTCATTTTTTTCACCTAATCCACAACGGAATGATTCAATAAAACGCAAATACCTTACATTTGCAGCATGAAGACGGTAAATGAGAAAGGATATTGCGCTATTGGTGTTTTTAGGGGGAAGACGGAACACAACGTGGGAACGCTATGGAGATCGGCCTACATTCTAGGTGCTGCTTACATTTTTACGGTTGACGGCAAGTACAAAAAACAATCATCTGATGTGCTAAGAACGTGGTCTAGAATTCCATTATTCACCTACAAAGACTTTGATGAATTGCTAAAAAACATTCCTTATGATTGCCGTTTGGTAGGCGTTGAAATCGACGATCGAGCAGAAATGCTTCATGAGTTCCAGCATCCAAAACGTGCCATTTATTTATTGGGAGCCGAAGACACCGGTCTACCTGAGTTCGTTAAAGAGAAATGCCACATGTTGATAAAATTACCAGGTAACAACTCGCTTAACGTTGGAGTAACAGGGAGTATCGTACTTCATGATAGAGCTTCCAAAGTTCCAACAACGCTTCCTCCGTATCACAAAGAATAATTCATTTTAACGCAAACCGATGAGCGTTAAGGCCCCTCTATTTTTATTTCTTTTAATTCCATTCATTGGAGCTTCGCAAACAAAGCTTTCAATTGATCCGTGATAAAAAGGAGATTGATTCATCTTTTTTAAAAATTTCGTTTTCTCCTACAAAATCGCAGAACATAAAGGCGCATTTCAATTATTCAATCTTTACGGGCACTCCTCAATAGACTCAACTGTATTAAGGATGATCAAACAAACTTAAATAACTTGATTCATATCGGAGATTGGACTGAATCCATTTTCTTCCTCTCAAAATACATATCAAGAGACAGAGACATGACGATCGCCTCACTTATCATTAATCAAGAAGAGTCGGTTGACTTAATTACAGCAAAACTTATAGAATTAAGTATGAATTAGTGGAAATTATTCATTCATTCAAGAAACTGCTGTCTATCTATGGCCCAATAAAACGAAAGCATAAGGTTTTAAAACCCAAAGTCGATAAGAAAAGTAAGACCACCAGACTCAGGTCTAAAACAGTAATTCAAAACACTAGAAAATCATTTATTCAAATTGATAATGAGCTGAATGTCTTGATAGATAAAATTCACAATAACGCTGACAATCAATGAGTTTGAAGCCGTCCCGAACTCATTCGTCGAAAAAAGTCCACAATCAAAGAACTATCGGAAAGAATGTTCTAGTTTTGCGCCCTTGAATCATTCAGCCAAAGCACACTATGAAAAAAATATTCAACCTATTTGATCTCAAACAAAAGATCAATTACAAAAATGAAGTTCTATCCGGATTAACAGTTGCCTTAGCTTTGGTTCCAGAAGCAATTGCATTTGCGTTAATAGCAGGTCTATCGCCACTTACAGGATTGTATGCTGCATTTTCAATTGGATTGATAACTTCAATTTTCGGTGGGAGACCGGGAATGATTTCTGGAGCAACTGGCGCCATTGCAGTGATTTATGTTGGGATGATTGCTATTATAAAAAAGGCTAATCCAGATATTACAGTTGATGAAATCACGCAATATATTTTAGCAACGGTTATTCTTGCTGGAGTTTTGCAAATACTTGTTGGTGTTCTAAAACTGGGTAAATTCATTCGTTTGGTTCCGCATCCTGTGATGTTTGGGTTTGTCAACGGTTTAGCGATTGTCATTTTCATGTCCCAAATGGCATCTTTCCAAGAAAATGTAAAAGATCCGTTTGGTAACAATAGGATTGAAACGAAGTCTATCAGTGAAGCTTATCACATAAATGAAACTGTTGTTATTAATGACAAAACAAATACAATTGCCTTCAATCTGAAAGACGATACAAAACTTCATGACTTTGAAACCGATGAGTTGAAATATCAAATTTTTGACGGTCAAGTTTACAATGTTTCTGATTCAACAGTAGCGTTCAATTTTGCGAACGAAACCTTGTACAATATTGAGCAAGAGGGAGATGTATCCGTTTGGATGAATAAGGACGACTTAATATTAATGATTGGTCTTGTGCTTCTTACGATGCTTATTATTTGGGGATTGCCAAAACTCACAAGATACATCCCATCTTCACTCGCGGCTATATTAGTCGTTTCTGCAATAACCATATTTGGAGGTATAGACACGCGAACGGTTGGCGACTTGGCCTCAATTCAAGGAGGATTCCCGATGCCTTCACTACCAAACATTCCATTTACATGGGAGACATTTCTTCTTATCTTCCCTTACGCTCTAATCGTTGCAGGTGTTGGGCTTATTGAAAGTCTACTGACGCTTAATTTGATAGATGAAATTACGCAAACGAGAGGGGAAAGCAATAGAGAATGTGTGGCTCAAGGTTCGGCAAACATTGTTTCTGGTTTCTTCCTAGGAATGGGCGGATGTGCCATGATTGGTCAAAGCTTAATTAACATTTCATCTGGAGCGCGTGCAAGACTTTCAGGAATTGTAGCATCGCTTGGATTGTTGTCTTTCATTATGTGGGGCGCGCCAGTCATTGAACAACTCCCAATGGCAGCGTTGACGGGAGTAATGGTGATGGTTGCGATCGGAACGTTTGAATGGGCAAGTCTCAAAGTATTTGGAAAAATGCCTATCACAGATGTTATTGTTATGATTGTTGTTACACTAATCACTGTGTTCTTGCACAATTTAGCTCTAGCAGTTTTGGTTGGTGTAATCATATCAGCGCTAGCGTTCTCTTGGGAAAATGCAAAACGAATTCGTGCGAGAAAGTACGTTGATGAAAATGGATCTAAACATTACGAAATTTACGGCCCCCTTTTCTTTGGTTCGATCTCAACGTTCAATGATAAATTTGATGTTCAGAATGACCCAGACGATGTTATCATCGATTTTTCTGATAGTAAAATCGTAGACATGTCCGCAATTGAGGCATTAAACTCATTGACAGAACGTTACCTTCAAGCTGGAAAGAAAATCCATCTTCGTCATCTTAGTGCTGATTGCCAAGTGCTATTGAAAAACGCGGATAAAATCGTTGAAGTGAATGTGATGGAAGATCCTACATACCACGTTGCGGCTGATAAAGTTTAACATTTTAATTGCGTTTTGTTTTTTTGAAAGGTTGATTTATCACGTATCTTTGCCACTCATAACATTATACTCAAATACTATTTTTTTGTGGGATAATTTTGTTTAACAATACAAAAAATCTGTAATGAAATATTGCTTTATACTTTTAATTGCGCTCTCCAGCTCATCACTTCTCGCACAAAATTTTACGATAAGTGGGTCTGTTAAAGATTCTACGAATGGAGAGGATTTATACGGAGCTTCAGTTCGTGTAAAAGAATTGACGAACGTTGGCGCTATAACAAATGCTTACGGGTTTTACTCCTTAACCCTTGAAAAAGGATTATATACATTGGTCTTTGGTTCTTCTGGATTTGATCAGAAAGAAGTTAAGATTGAACTCGACAAGGACATGTCAATTGATTTGGAATTAAATGTCCCGAGTGAAATTCAAGAGCTTGGAGATGTTATTGTTAAGGCAGAAAAAGGAAATAATAATATTACGTCTGCCGAAATGAATGTAACGAAATTAACACCAAAGGATATTGAAACAATCCCTGTTCTTTTCGGAGAAAAAGATATAATGAAAACACTTCAGTTGACTCCTGGTGTAAAAGGAGCTGGTGAAGGGAACGCTGGATTCTTCGTTCGTGGCGGTGGTGCTGATCAAAACCTTATTCTACTTGATGAGGCTCCGGTTTATAACGCTTCTCACCTACTTGGTTTCTTCTCAGTATTCAACTCAGATGCAATTAAGGATGTAGCGCTTTACAAGTCAGGAATTCCTGCAGAATATGGTGGAAGAGCATCATCAGTTATGGATGTTAAGATGCGCGATGGTAACAAGAAACAGTTTGAAGCATCGGGTGGGATTGGATTGATCTCATCGCGTTTAACTGTCGAAGGTCCAATCGTAAAAGACAAAGGATCATTCATCATTTCAGGAAGACGAAGCTATGTTGATATATTCTTAAAACTGTCAAAAGATGAGCAAATCCAAAATACCTCTTTGTTCTTCTATGACCTAAATATGAAAGCTAATTACAAGTTAGGCGAGAAAGACAGAATTTTCCTTTCTGGATATTTTGGAAGAGACAATTTTGGATTTGGAGATGATTTTGGATTCAACTGGGGAAATGCAACGGGGACATTAAGATGGAACCACATTATCAATCAAAAACTCTTCTCTAATACGTCACTAGTATATAGTAATTTCGATTACGCTTTTAATATTGGAGCAGAAGGAGAAGACGATTCATTTGGTGTTCAATCGTCGATTCAAGATTGGAATGTAAAGCAAGACTTTACGTATTACGCCAATCAAAACAATACACTTAAATTTGGATTAAATGGCATCCACCACACATTCAAACCAGGTGCTTTAACTGGTGGAAATGAATCTTTCAACGAATTAGTTCTTGACTCAAGGTACGCTATTGAAATGGGAGCATACATCCAAAACACGCACAAAGTTGGAAACCGTCTCAACCTGATGTACGGTTTGCGTTACTCTGGATTTAATTTAATCGGTGACGGAAACAGATATGATTTCGCTGAAAACGGGACGGCTACAACAACCGAATTTGATAAATGGGAAACCATTAAATACCACAACGGTTTGGAACCGCGTTTATCTGCAAGTTATATTTTGACTGAAAAGAACTCCATTAAAATGAGTTACAACCGTAACTTCCAATACTTACACCAAGTATCAAACTCGACTTCTTCAAGCCCAACAGATATCTGGGTGCCAAGTTCAAACAATGTAAACCCGCAGATCGCAGATCAGATTGCGGCCGGATATTACCACAACTTGAAGGATAACATGTACGCACTGTCCGGTGAGATTTACTACAAGTTTTTGCAGAATCAAATTGATTACAAAAACGGAGCGAATAGCTTCTTAAATGATGAAGTCGAAGGTGAGTTTGTTTATGGAAAAGGACGTGCATACGGACTTGAAATTCAATTGAGAAAAACGAAAGGGAGGTTCACAGGTTGGATCAGCTACACACTTTCTAGATCTTTAAGAACGTTTGATCAAATAGATGGGGGAAAAGAATTCTCAGCGCGCCAAGATAGAATTCATGACATCGCGGTAGTTGCGATGTTTAAAATCAATAAGTCTCTTGCTGCATCGGCAACTTGGATTTACTATACTGGAGATGCTGTAACATTTCCGTCAGGTGGATACAGTGTAAACAACACTTTTATTCCATTGTATACAGAGAGAAATGGATACAGAATGCCTGATTACCACCGTTTGGATTTAGGATTGACATGGTACCATAAAGAGAAAAAGAGATTTGAATCAAACATGAACTTCTCTGTATACAATGCATACGGGAGAGAAAATGCTTTTTCAATTACGTTTGAGCCAGAAAATCCTGATGCACCGAACGGACCTCAAAAAGCAGTACAGACAACATTATTTAAGCTAATCCCAGCGATTACTTGGAACTTTAATATTAAGTAATTATGAAAAATATATTATACATCCTTATTGCAGTCGCGACTTTTAGTTCTTGTCAAAAAGACATTGATCTCGATTTGAATTCTGCGAACCCATCAATCGTTATTGAAGCAAATTACGCTGCTGAAGACAGTACAGTTCGTGTCAGAATATCGAAAACCGTTAATTATTTCGGTTCTGAAGCAGTTCCAACTGTTGACAATGCAACGGTGACAATAACTGATCAAAATGGTACGAGTCAATCCGTTCCTTTTTCGTCAAACGGAGATTATACCTTAACAAATTATGCGCCTCAGTTCAATACCATATATAGTTTAAATGTAGTTGCAGATGGTATTTCTTACTCAGCGAGCAGTAAAATGGCTAGCCCTGTAATTATGGATACTATCGCGTACGATTGGTTTGAAGGTGGATTTGGATTTGATGAAGGATTTGTGATGGTCATAAACTTCTTAGACCCTGCCGATACCGTAAATTTCTATGCGGCGAGATTCACTGTTAACGGAACCGAGTTTAATCGACTTGATGAAGGCTTTACTCAAGATGACGCATTGACCGATGGAAACTACCAGTCACGGCCGTTATTCGGCGGTCCTCAAGTAGATTCTTTGGATGTTGTTGGCCTTGAATTGTTATCAATTGATGAAGAAATATACAATTACCTCAACGAAGCAGCTAGCATTGTGGGAGGATCAACATCTGCTGCTCCTGGAAATCCAACTTCGAATTGGAACAATGATGCATTGGGGTATTTTAGTGCTTATAGTTCAAGCAGACAAGAAGTGACTTTGCCATAGTCGATTCCTTTTTTGTAAGCTTGGGTTTAGATTATTAGAGGTTAGAAGTTGAAACGTCTAAAATCTAGATTCTAAAGGTGAGGAACGAACGCTCCAAAAGAAGCTTGCGACTGACTAGCCTACCCAAACCAAACATCATTAATCATCTCAAATCCTGCCTGTTCATTGATTCGTTGAATAATAACTTGCTTTCCGTGTGACAATTCATCTCGCATTACGGCAGATTCCATTTTTAGAAAGAGTTTCTTATTCTTGATATAGATATCCTTTGTTCTATGAGCAACAGCATTACCCATCATTTCCGGCCAAGACTCGATAATTTCGATTTCTTTCATTTTGCCTTCATAACCATAAGCTTTAAGCCAACGGTCGAGCACTTCCTTTAACGGAGCCTCATTCGATGTACGTTTCAAATCACTCATTCAATGTCAATTTAACCCCAAGTTCGCTCACATCACCTTCTTCAACTTGGAAAACTTTACATTCGAGATTACTTTCAGAGAAGATCTTTTCTACCCGCTCGATGTCTGTATCCGTAACAAGCACTTGTCCAAAAAACTGATCACTGACCAATTTCATCAGACGTTCTACCCTTGTATGGTCTAATTTATCGAAAATATCATCAAGGAGCAACACGGGCTGTGTATTTAAATGGTTTTTCAGCCATTCGTATTGTGCCAATCGAAGTGCAATTATAAACGATTTCTGTTGGCCTTGTGAACCAAATTTCTTTACAGGATGGCCTTTAATTTGAAAAACCAAATCATCTCGGTGAACCCCTGCGTTTGAATAGCGCGTGTACGCATCCTTTTTCTCGTATTGCTTAAGCAGGTCAACAAATAGTGCATCTGACAATTGAGATTTATAGACTAAATGAACTTCTTCATCGACATGTCCAATTGCGTCGTAATGCTTTTGGAAAACAGGGATAAATTCATTTAAAAACGACTTTCTTTTCTCAAAAATATCCAATCCAAGTTCGATCATTTGGTGGTCCCAAATCTCAATGGAATCACGATCAAACATACGATGCTCTGCCATATTTTTCAGCAAGGCATTCCGCTGTGCGATGACCTTTGCGTATTTTTGAATAGAATCAAGATAGCGTCTGTCGAACTGAGAAATAATCCCATCCATCCACCGTCTTCTCAGCTCACTACCTTCGGAAATTAAATCCCTGTCGTAAGGTGAAATCATTACAGCCGGAAATTGACCAATATGATCCGCAAGTTTTTCGTATTCCTTCTTATTCCGCTTAAAAACCTTTTTCGACCCAACTTTAACCGCACAATGAATCGCAATTTTAGCATCATCCTTATGCCATTGTCCTTGAATTGAAAAGAAGGGTTGATCGAATCGAATATTTTGTTTGTCAATAACATTCATGTACGACTTACAAATACTCAAATAGTGAACAGCATCAAGGATATTAGTTTTCCCGGCGCCATTGTTTCCTACGAAGCAATTGATACCATCAGACAACTGAATTTCGGCTTCTTCGTAATTCTTAAAATTGATAAGATGTAAGTTCTCTAGATGCATCAAAACAAAATTAGTCCATTTTGTTCAATAACTTCTATCAAGTCATACTTCTTTATCGAAAAAAAAACTTATTTTTGCAGCGCTTAATATAGTAAAATGTTAGAAAATTTATCAAGAGAAGAATTAAAGAATCAATTTAAGACGAATAAGACGCTTAGATTAGTCACAATGATTATTGGTAGCGCAGCAATATTGGCTTTGGGCTACTTCATATACCTTCAATTCATTTGGTATCCTACGAACGAAGAGTCAAAAGATAAGTACTGGCCAGGATTGAACCTTGCCGTTGCTGATTCTACTGATGCAGCCTTAACAGCGTTGAAACCTGTCAAAGAAAAATACGACGGTTACATTGGTGGAGAGATTGCTCAATTCGTTTATGCCCGTCAATTGATGAACAAAGGGGAATACAAAAAAGCAATCGAAGATTTAGAAGGAGTTGACGTTGAAGACACTTATGTTGCTTTGATGGCAATCGGACTTAAAGCAGATTGCCTTTCTGAAATGGAGAAATACACGGAAGCAGCAAATCTTTATTTGGAAGTAGCCAACACGATCGATAACGATTTCACTACCCCTTTCTATTTGAAGAAAGCAGCACTTTGTGCTGAAGAAGTGAAAGATTTCAAAATGGCAGCAAAGAGCTACAAACGAATCAAAGATATGTATCCTCAATTTGCTAACTTAAATAGTATTGATAAATTCTACGCTAGAGCGAAGAGTCAAATTTAAATAACATAATCTATGGCTACAGAAGGTCGTAATTTATCAGAATACAATAAAGAATTTATTCCAAGCGGTGCCGATTTCACGATCGGCATTGTTGTTTCTGAATGGAACGAAAACATAACGTTGAATTTACTCAAAGGCGCAAAACAAGCCTTGACAGATAATGGCGTTAAAGAAGAAAATATCATCGTGCGATTCGTCCCTGGTGCTTTCGAACTTCCATTGGGATGTCAATTTATGTGTGAAAGCGGAACTATTGACGGCGTTGTCGCTATTGGAACAGTCATCCAAGGCGAAACAAAACACTTTGATTTTGTCTGTGACGGAGCAGCACAAGGAATAAAAGATGTTAATCTTAAGTACAATATTCCTGTTTCATTTTGTCTTCTTACAGACAACACCTTGCAACAATCCATTGATCGTTCGGGGGGTAAACACGGGAATAAAGGAATTGAATGTGCCATTGCCTGCATGAAAATGATCGCGCTAAAAAAATCATTCTAATATGACTTTAATAAAATCTATTTCAGGAATTCGCGGAACCATCGGAGGTAAAGTGAACGAAGGCCTAACACCTGTCGATGCCGTTAAATTTGCAGCAGCCTTTGGTACTTGGTTAATTCGACGCAACCCAAATGCCAAAGTAAAAGTGGTAATCGGTCGTGATGCTCGCATTTCTGGACAAATGATTTCTGATCTTGTTTCTTCAACGTTGGTTGGATTGGGGATCGATGTGATTAATTTGGGACTGTCCACTACTCCAACAGTTGAAGTTGCTGTGCCAATTGAAGGTGCACATGGGGGAATCATTCTAACAGCAAGCCACAATCCAAAACAATGGAACGCACTTAAGCTATTGAATCAAAAAGGTGAATTCATTTCGGGTAGCGATGGAGAACTTGTATTATCAATTGCAGACAATGAAGATTTTGATTTCGCCGAAGTGGATGATCTTGGTCACGTAACAAACGACGATTCTTATTTACAAAAACACATTGATGCGATTTTAGAACTTGATGTGATCAATAAAGAAGCAATTGAAGCTGCCGATTTTTCTGTCGTTGTCGATGCCGTAAATTCTACAGGCGGAATATTCGTTCCAGCAATGTTGGAAGCTTTAGGAGTGAAGAATATTACAAAATTATATTGCGACCCAACGGGTGAGTTTCCGCACAATCCAGAACCGCTTCCTGAACATTTACAGGATCTTTCGGCGAAGATTAAAGAAACAGGCGCAGACGTAGGTTTCACTGTCGATCCAGATGTGGATCGGTTGGCAATGGTTTGTGAGGATGGATCTATGTTTGGCGAAGAATACACGCTCGTCGCTGTTGCGGATTACGTATTGAGTAAAACGCCAGGCAGTACAGTGTCAAATCTGTCCTCTACAAGAGCTCTAAGAGACGTTACTGAGTCGGTTGGACAAACATATTATGCTTCTGCTGTTGGTGAAGTAAACGTCGTTACAAAGATGAAGGCTGAGAATGCTGTTATCGGAGGCGAAGGAAATGGTGGTGTGATATATCCCGAACTCCATTATGGACGTGATTCTTTGGTTGGAATTGCTTTGTTCCTATCGCTTCTCGCTGAAAAGAATATGAAAGTTTCTGAATTGAGAGATAGTTATCCAAAGTACACGATCTCAAAAAATAAGATTCAATTGACTCCAGAAATTGATGTTGATAACGTACTTTCTGAAATGGCCAAGAAGTATGCGCACGAAGAAGTTGATTCAACGGATGGTGTTAAAATATACATCGGTAAAGAATGGGTGCACTTGCGCAAGAGCAATACGGAGCCAATTATCAGAATCTATTCAGAGAGCAAATCACTTCATACTGCGAATGAACTTGCAAATCGAATTATTAGTGAGATTAAGGAGTTGATTTAATCGAATCCTGAAGCTTTAGAATTATCGTTTTCCCAATTTTAAAAGATTCTTCATCCACTGAAACTTTTGATGTTTGCTTTTAAACAAACTTATTCATCGCTCCTGGAGAAAGTTGCATTTCGCAGGTATCTTTCACCTTTGACTAGAATGAAAATCTGCCCAACTCACTTAAGTATAAAAAATCACCTAAAAAAAACATAAAGCGATTTTAATCAACCTTTAACATTATACAATTAAGTATTTACACTTAATTTTTCAGGGTTGAATTTTATAAAACATGATCCCCATCGCATTCGGTTTCGTTTTTTTTGATTACCAATCACTTCATCGGAATCAGAACTGCAGCTTACTAAAAGAAGCAGACCGAGAAAATTAAAAATGACTTTATTCATAGTTGAATTACGTTTGACTAAAATAGCGTTCCTTTTCTCTTTCTCCTATTTCCTTAACTTGAGATATGAAGATTTCTTTTCGATTCCTTCCGCCTGATTCTTATTCCTTTTCTTATTTTTGATATTGATGAAGAAATTCAAGATTCCAGAGTTTTACAACTCTCCTATAATTAGTAAAGTCAAAGCGAAAAGAAAGCTAGACGACCCGCGTAAAAAAGATTTCACGCCAAGCATTCTTGACTTTGGAAATATTGAATTCATTATTAGCCGCCATTTTGGATTTTGCTATGGCGTTGAAAATGCAATTGAAAAATCATACAAAGCAATAACAGAAAATCCTGGCAAGAATATTTATTTACTCAGTGAGATGATTCACAATCCAGAAGTCAATCAAGATTTATTGGATCAAGGATTGAAGTTTATTCAAGATACACATGGGAATCAACTAATCGATTGGGACACCATTGATTCAGATGACATAGTAATCATCCCAGCATTTGGAACAACAATTGAAACAGAAAAATTACTGATTAACAAAGACATTAATATAGCTAAATACAATACGACGTGCCCTTTTGTAGAGAAAGTTTGGAACCGCTCAGCATCTCTGGGAAAAAGCGATCACACGATTATTATTCATGGAAAGAACAGCCACGAAGAAACAAAAGCGACGTTTTCACACAGTAAAGAAAACTCTCCTTCAATAGTAATCAAGGACATCAATGAGGCAGGAATAATTGCCAATTATATTCTTGGAAAAATTTCAAGTGATGAGTTATTAAGAAGATTCATGGGAAAGATCTCAGACGAATTTAATCCAGAAAAGGATTTGAATAAAATCGGCGTGGTGAATCAAACCACCATGCTAGCAACAGAAACGCAAGAAATTGCTGACTTTCTAAAAAACACAATGATTGAAAAGCACAGTAGCAAATCGCTAAAGGAACATTTTGCGGATAACCGCGACACATTGTGCTATGCAACGAATGACAATCAATCGGCAACAATTGAACTGTTGAATATTGAAGCAGATTTGGCAATCGTTGTTGGAGGTTACAACAGCAGCAATACAACACATTTGGTTGAATTACTTGAACCAAATTTTAAAACTTTTTTTATAAAAACGAAGGATGAAATAATTGATTCAGATCAAATTCGATCGTTCAACATCCATTCAA